>Ga0307375_10001146_pt1 | contig 29732 bp, 35 predicted proteins | sample TR1MG_FD_202531 | JGI IMG/M metagenome (GOLD analysis project Ga0307375, IMG submission 202531) | Soil microbial communities from Risofladan, Vaasa, Finland - TR-1 | ecosystem: Environmental > Terrestrial > Soil > Coastal area > Acid sulfate soil | place: Finland: Risofladan, Vaasa | collected...
ACACAAGGAATATCACAAAATCAGAGCATTCATACGGAGGCTCGTGGCATTACTGATACGGAAAATACATACCGCAATGCCGCCGCACAGGGTTACACGCGACCTAATGTGAATAATACGATGGTTGCCGACACACCTGTTAATCGCAAAAAACTATGCGACAGTTTAAAGTCTAACTTAGCTGCCCTGCAAAGTAATGGTCCTGTCGTGATGATTCAGAATGGCAAGACCCTTAACCTAGATGAAGTGCAGCGCAAACAGCAAGCTGATACTGAGCAAACCCAGTTTCTCCAGTATTGTCAGGCTCAATAATCGACCGGCTCAGCGCGGTGGCAGCAACACTCGCCATCGCCAGGTGAGCGCACCGATAGCGGCAAAGCCACCTGCCCATCGCTTGATCTCACCTGATCAGAGCATCCTTAACTGAATTTTTCTTCCCTTAACGCGACAGGCCACCCTCTCTGCGCTCCCGCGCTTCATTCCTTTCGCGCGCGGCCACCGGTTCCTGCTCGCCACGGAGTTCTCGGGCTTTCTCTACCAGGCAATCGCGCACCGCTCGGAAGGCGTGCGCAGCACGGACCACCATCGGGTCCTTTTCGCGTTTCGGTTCGGGCTGCTTCACTTCTAGCTCAGGCTTCGGCAGGAGGGAGTGTTCCTGCGCATCACGCGCCTGCTTTTCCAGCGCGTCGGCCCGTTCGCGAATGACCTGCTGCGTGGTCTTGCCATGGAGGCCTTCTGTCATCGCGTTGGTTTGAAGCCTGTCCGTGGCCACGCTGGCGTCGATGCCGCGATCGTAGATCTCGCTTGCTGCCCCATACATGGCATAACTGGATTTGGCGCGGGTGAAAGCCACCAGGGAGAGCTGGCGATCGGTCATGCCGCGGTGGAACAGATGGAACACGGCTTCTTTGCCTTGGCCCTGGGACGTGTGAACGGTGCCACCCCAGCCGTGCGAAAGGTAGGCGTATTGATCATTTGTGAACGTCACTTTGCGGCCATTCTGCGTTTTGATGTCGCTCTCGATCGTGGCTTCGATCTTTATCCTTCCATCCTTCTGTTTCGTCAGGCCGGTAACCACGGCAACGGTCCCGTTGACGATGCCAAGTTCTTCGTCTTTCTTGCCGAACCGCACCCGGTCTCCTGTCGCAAGCGCCAGGGTTTCCTTCACGTCGGTGCGCGGGTTGCGCACGTCCACCAGCATGTCGGGGCCGAGCTCACCGCGATCCTGGTGAGCCTTGCGCACCAGGTTGTTCAGCTCGGTCACGTCGGCACGGGAGCCGGCGATGATCAGCTTTTCGCGGGCGGGCAAGGGAGACTGCATGTAGTCCTGCACCAGATATTTCTTGGCCATGTCCTTGTTTTCGTAGCCCTGCAACTGGCCGCGCTTCTCCATGCGTGACAGGATCGCTTCACCGGCGCGCTGGTTCTCCCCACGGCTGCGCAATTCGTCCCCGCCCGCGGCATAGAACATGTTGGCGGTGTCCCGGTCTGCTTGCGATTTCTGGCGGCGGATGTCCCGCAGATCGACGCTGCCGAGCTCCTTCGCCAGCAAGCGCAGGGGGCCCCCGCGTTCTACTGATTGGAGCTGCAATTTGTCCCCTTGCAGGAGCACCTTGCACCCTGCACCACCATCTTTGCCGGCGGCGTGGGCATGCTCCATGAGGCGTGCCAGGCTCGGGACTCCCAACATGCCGGCCTCGTCCACGATCAAGAGTTTGCCACGCAGGTGCATTTTTCCCTGGTCCAACTTGACCAGCAGCGAGGCGATCGAGTGCGCAGTCATCGTGCTATTGCTTTCCGATTCCAGCTTTTTAGCGGCATCCCAACCAGTCGCACACCCCACAATTTCATAGCCACTGTCTTGATAGGCTTGGATGATCGGCGCACTGGTGGTCGTTTTTCCGGTGCCGGCTCGACCTTCGACCACGGCAACCGTGCCAGGCCCCGTGACCCAGTCCACCGCCGTTCGTTGTTCAGCCGACAAGGCGAATCCGCGCTCCTTCTCCACCTTCTTGATGGCTTTCTCGACCACCTTGGGGTCGAGGCGAATGTCATTCTCATCCTTGCGCGCCAGCGCATCGCGCACGAGCTTCTGCTCCTGCTCGACGACCTTGGGATCCGCAAACCGCACGGCACGGTGGCGCCTGGCCAGCTTCTGCCCCTTGTCGTCCGAATGGATGGCCTCGGGCATGATCAGCGTGAGGTTGTTGCGGCCCAGGAACTGGCTGACTTCTGCAATGATGCCCTTGGCGTCCAGCGTGCCTGCGGAGCGCTCGGCGATCGCTTGCGTCAGCTCTTTGCGAGACCAGACACTCGCGGTCTCGTGCAGCTCATTGAGGATTTCCTTGTCCACGTCGCGCTGGGAGCGCTTCGCCAGGCGCTGCTGTTCCTGCACCTGTTCAGGCGTTAGCGGGCGGTTCAAGAGCTCGCGCATGTCCTGCGGAAACTGACCTGGGTTCCTGGCGCGCCAATCGTTGAGCTCGTCTTTCCAGATTGAGTTGACCAGTTCGCCAAAGGTGGGCTCGTCCTTGCCCGCGCGGGTGGCCATGGTCGCCTCTTGCGCACTGGCTTCCGGGTGCTCTTCCATGAAGGCTTCGATCTGCTGACGACGACCGGAGCGTTCACGGATCAGTTCGTCAGGCACCCCGGACACCTTGAAAAACCTGTCCTTCACCTTGCCGTTCTGGTCGAGGCGCAAATCGTCTTCGATGCCGAAACCCATCTCGCGCAGCCCATTGGCAAGCTCCGCACGGTAGATGGCGCCCACGGCCTTCTTCCACGCATACATCTCGCGCGGTTCCAGGGTGGCCCACTTGCCGTCGCTGCCCATGCAGGAGTTATAGACCAGACAATGGGAGTGGGCTTGCATATCTATGCCTGTTCCCTGCACCCCATCGACCTTGTCATGGGATCGCGCGGCATAGTGCGTGTGACGGGAAACCAGGAGACCCTCAACCTCGATCACGTCCTTGCTTCCCTTCCCTCTGCGGGTTTCCGCCGCGTGCAATTCCATCACCCGCAGCCCGGTTTCCACGGCTTTGTGATGGGCTTCCAGCATGCGGTCGCGCAAGGCTGGATCAGCCGCTGCAAACGCGATGGAAAAGGACTTGGGAGAGCTGAATGTCAAGTCGAACCCGACCCGCTCACCGACCCAGGTGCCCATGGGTTGCCCCTTGTCGTCCATGCGCTGATTGCCGTCACGATCGAGCGTCGGGCGAAACTCGGGTTTGCGGCCCGCGTTCTGACGAAGCTTCGTGCCATCAGGTGCAAATCCATCAGCCAGCTTGTCCATCAACTCTTCGCTCACTGGCTTCCCTGTCAGGCCGAGCGCATCGGCACCTTTGCCCCACCATTTCGCAGACGATTGCTCGACGCCGTCCTTGTCGAGGTAATACTCGGTCGCTTTCAAGTAAGCGGGCATCCCGCCACCGGAACCGTCGGCGGAAGTGTTGCGAATGGCGGCAATGCTGAGCATGAGGAATCTCCTGGTGATCGCCTCACGTTAAGCAAACTCCGGCCGCTGTCGAGCCCCGCCCATGCGCTTCACAGCAAACGACCTTCCGCCGTGATCAGGATGTCGGCGATCCTCTCCTGAGGCAGGCACTTTTCTCAGTGATGGATGCGTGGCCGACATGTTCCTGCGTGCAGGCGGGCGCGGTTTTACGGAACGGCTCGCGCCCACACAGGACCTTTCGTATTTTCAGTGGCTCTGCACGATTACCGGGGATCGTTTTGCACCAGCCAGGATCCGCTCACGTGCGGTCGTGGCGGCATCAGGCTCAAACGGGTCCTCCGCCTTCGGCGGCGCGGGCACGGTGCGTGCAGCGGCCCAGGCGGCATCGTCTCGCTTTTCCGGTTCCTTTGCCGCGTCAAACGGGAAGTCGGGGCCGTCGCCGATGTCAGCGGGGGCTTTCGTGACGCGCTTTTTGTTCGCTTGATGCCTCTGTTCGGACCGCTTGCGCGCCTCGGCCCTCGCTTCCTCATTCCTGGCCTTCTGGGCTTCCTTCTCGGCCTCGTCATTGGCGGCCTTGGTTTTGGCGAGCATGAGGCGAAGTGCCGGCGTGGGCTCCGGCTCCTGGCCGGGTTTGGCGGGGCCTTTCGTCCACTTCGCCGGCCGATGGGGTGTGCGACGTTTCGGTGGGGACACGCCGGGAAAATCGAGCGTGAGCACGTCGCCACCTAGGGCCACCATGGCTTGGATGCCCCACCCCAGGGGGAACTGCTTGCCCTTCACGGGCCCGAGCTCTGAAAGCTCATGGGGCTGGACGACCGCACGGTTTTCTTCGTGCACGCTCGTGCTGCCGCCGTTGGCGCTGGTGGTGACCCCGGTGATCGACCAGCGGGCTTTGCCGAATTGCTCGGCGATGGTGTCGCGAGACGCGGATTGCTGGACGCGGAACACGAGGTGGGTGCCGATCATCGAGCCCAGCCCCTTCATCGTTTCTTCGCCCCAGACTTCTTTGATCTGTTCCAATGTCTGGCAGGCGGCCACGAGGACGATCCCCTTGCTGCGGCCCCGCTCGATCAATCCTTGAAACGGGATCTCACCCAGGCTGGGCATCTCATCCAGGACGAAGGCGATCGTGCGGCCGTGTTCATCGTCCGGGAGCGCTGCGGACAGAAGCTCAGGGGTCAACACATTGAGCATGGCTGAGCCCAGTGCCGTGGTCATCGCGCGATCGGGACCGGCCTGGTAGATCAACTGCCGGATCTTCCCGGGGTAACCGTCCTTGGCCCAGGCCGTGAGCGAAATGGATGGGCGGAAATTGCCCGCTTCATCTTGGCCGTCTGAAAAGGCTCGGGCCAGGTCTTGGACGACCTTCGTGTGCCCGACCAGCGTAGCGAGCACGCTGCTGGTCGTGGAGGATTTATCGTCCTTCACCAACAATTCGGCCATGGGGGAGTGCTTGGCCATGCGCTCAGCCATCACCACTGAATCCACGGCCAGGCGATCGGCCAAGGTTTGCCAGCCCCAATTGATCCCGAGCTCATTCTGACAAGAGATCAGCGTCCCCTCCAACAGCTGCCGGGATGCGCTGGACCAGAACTTACCGTCCCCGCCCGCATCCGGGATCAGTGCGGCGGAAAAGATCGCAGCAGACAATGGGGACCTGACATCTCTGGCGATGTCCCACACCAGGCTTCTCTTGTCACCGGGGCAGATCAGCCCCACGGTGCCATTGAGCCCAAGAAACATCGAAGTGAAATCGCCCTTGACGTCATAGAAAAATGAGCGGCAGCCGGCGGAGATCAACTGTTGAATGATCGGGATGAGGGCCACCGTTTTCCCCGAACCAGGCGAGCCATACAGGATCACGCCGCGGGTCCACCGGGTTTTCGGCAGGGGTAGATACGGCCCGAGCCACATGAAAGGCTCCTGGCCATTGAGCTCCTTCGCCGTTTCACGTGTCGCTGCGGTCACGGCGTCCTTGCCGGTGAGCAGCTGCGGGCCTTCGATGTGCTGCATTCTCCGCCATGGGGTCAGAGCTGAGAGGAAGACCGCGGTGCCTGCTGAAAGCGAAAGCAGCCACACCGGGAAAAGCCGGACGTGCAGAGCGAACAGCGAAAATGCGGCCGGGTTGTCCACCACCGCATGGCGGAAGAAGTGGCCGTGTGTGAGTTGGGAGAGCACCAGGGCTGGATAGCCGAACAACTGACTGATCAAACCGCCGTCAGGCATGGGGCTACCAAACAGAGGTCGCCACACGATCCAGCCCAGGCCCAGGGCGAGGGCGGCGAAGGTGGCCAGTCCAGCGAGCATGGCGTGGTCCACTTGGCGGATCCACACCGCCGGCGAATGGTTTGCGGGGACTGGTTGGAAGAAGAGGTTGAGGACCTGGCGGCGGGACATGGGTCACCGCCCGTGGGACATGTCACGGTCCCTGCTCTGCCCCAGCGCCTGCTGCCCATGTTCCCAACTGTATTGCACCATGCTCGGACCGAACGCCAGGGCATCGCAAAGTGTGAGCGGCGTGTGCCCATTGACGCTCACGATGTCGGTTCGCGCGCCTGCGTCGATCAGGCGCTCAAAGATGGTCGGGGTCTTCAAAAAGGCGGCTTCGTGCAGGGCGGTGCGCCCACTTTCGTTCTGAATGTCAGGATCCGCGCCGGCATCGAGTAGGAAGATGACCGCCTGCTCCTGCCCCATCGCGGCAGCGAGGTTGAGCGCTGTGTCGCCGATGCCGGGACGTTGCGCGTCCAGGATGGCCCCGGACACGAGGGCACTCTTCATTTCCAGCACATCGCCACGCGCCGTCGCCTGAAAAAGTTTCTCCTGGGCGTGCTGTTGCTGCTCGGGTGTCATGACGCCAGTCTCAGCGTGCGGGTCACCACGGACTGCACCCGACACACCCGCCACACTTGGCGAAGGGTCCGCGGGAGGGTTGCGATCTGGTTTGCCACATCAAGGCCAGGGAGCTGTTTCGGGGCACTGCGCCAGCGGGAGGCCACCATCGCGTCGAAAACCACACCCATCAACTTGCGGACGCCCTGGCCGGTGATGATGTGGGACCGCTCAGCGTGCAGGAGGATCCGCTCGACACGCGCAAGGACCCGCGTGCGTGCCTTGGCGAAAGTGTCCGCGTCAGCCAGATGGCGGTGCCAGGTGGCGGCGTCTTCCGCCCAGATCAATTCGTGGGCGGCCTTGCACAAAGCATTGAGCAAGACGTCGGAGGTGCACGGGCGGGAGTAAACGAGACGGATGCTCATCGGGACATCCCCACCTGGCGCTCTTGCGAACGGGGCCGGCGTGCTGCGATGGGCTCACGAACAGGCGCCGGCGCGTGCTGCTCTTCCTGGGCCTTACCCGTCGAGCGTTCTTGATCTTGCTCTTGCTTCTGCTCATTCTCGATCGTGTGTTGCCGATCGAAGGCCATGACGAAGTTGAAAATCTTTTCGGCATCGGCTGCGGCCCGGAAGATTTCGCGCGGGTCTTCTTTCAGGGCCTTGATCCACGATTTGACATAGCTGGCGTGTTGGCCTGGATCGTGGCCGACGCCAATCTCGGTGCCCACCATCAGTGAGCTGATTTCAGCGCGCAGCTCTTCCTTCGCGTAGGACTCACTTGCGAACGTGCCGGTCATATCCCGCGCCAGGCGTGAAGGGTGCCCAGACCAGTGACCCAGCTCATGCAATGCCGTGGCGTAGTAACCGTCTGCAGACGGGAAGAGTTCCTTGCTGGGCAAAATGATCCGATCCGATGCTGGGCTGTAAAAGGCATCCGGCCCAGGTCGGTGCTCAATCCACGCTCCGCTGGCTTGCAGCAACGCCTCAGCGCGCTCCTGCGGATCCCATGTGCGCTCTGGCGCCACATACTCGGGGATGCCGTCGATCTGCGACGCGTGGAAGACCGTGGCCCAGAAGACCTTGGGACGGTCCATCTTCACGCTGCGCTTGGAACCATCCGCCTGCTTTTCGTCCTTCTCCCACTGCCAGTATTCGACGGTGGTGCCCTTCTCTCCACGGCGGATCTGCCAGCCCTCGGCGGCCGCCTGTTTATACGTGCACCACCGTGGGTCCTCGTGGCCCTGGGCCAACAAATATAGGGCATTGATTCCGCGATAATGCCGATTGCTCACTGGGTTCATCGGTCGCCCAAACGTGATGGCGTCCGGATTCCATGGCCGTTGCCACGGTGCGGTGCCCGCTTCGAGCTGAGCGATCAATTGTTGAGCGACACGCTGCGCGTAGGGCACCTTTTCCTTGCTTGCCCCGTTCTCTTCCGCCTGCTGCGGTGCTTGCAGTCCGTCAGCTGACATGGGCCACATCCTCACTGCGATCGCGTGCGGTGGTGGCATCGGCCAGGGACAAGGCGTCCTCTTTGAACGCGCCAAACGCCTCGGCCGTGTGGCTGGGATCCGACATCGGCAAATCACCGAGCGGCTGGCGCCAGGACAGGTCGTGGAACGCCTGGGGCTTCTTGTTCTTGCGAAATAGAGGCATGGGGAACACCTTGAAGAGGAAGTCCCCTCTACAAGTAGCCCAAAATCGGACGGCGTCTAGGCCCTGGCCGGCACTGCTACCGTCGGCACACCTGGCACCCGGAAAATGAAAATGAATACCAGATCAAAGGTGTATTTGATCTGGTCCTTTCTCCCTTCCACGTGTTGAAGGCTGGTAATCACACCACCGGTCGGCAAACACGGTCATTTCAACTTCGCTTCCACCAAAAACCTAGTTCGGGCTTAGTGATTGCATATTCCGATGAAAACCGCCAGCAATTCCACTCTCAAACCGGCCACCTGAAATGCTGCCAAACCGGCCAGCCCTGGCGCTCTGGAATATCCCACATTAGGGCTCATGGATCCCACCCTTCGTCCAAGCCTTCAGATCGTTGGGCTTCTGGCCCGAAGCCGACGCAACAGGCAGACATCGGCCAATTTCAGCCGTTCGCGGCGAGGTGGATTCGACTGACGACTCAGCGGTTACAGCAGAGGCTGATTTGAACGAGACCAGAGCATTCCAGTCATTCACTAACGCCTGCTGCGTCGGGGCGCGCGGGGTCCCAATACCGTCGTCTGGTCAACTCGCGCGCCTTGGACTCAATTTCAAGCGAGGTGCGCCTACTCACTCAAACTCGGCCGCTCAACAGTTTGGCTTCACGTTTACTCTGCACTTAGGAACCGATGACCTGGGCTAACGACCCGAGGTTGAATATCCGTCTATGTCACTGAAATGAGACTCCGTTCATTGATGCCATACGGGATCAAACAATGTATTCAGCTTGCGGTCTCCTGCGTCCAAGACTGCGACCATTTTTTTTGCATATGTTTCGGTGATGACTTGAGTTCCTCGACCATTCGGAAAAGCGAATGGGGTCCCGGATGCTGCCGCTTTTAGCATTGCCTCACTACGGGCCACATAGACCGGATCAATTTCTCTTGATTCGTCTTCAAATGCCTGAGTTTTGACGACTTCATGCGCTTGCGCCGACAAAAGGACACTCTTCCAAAATTCCATTTGATACTGCATGTCCTTCTCACCCACAACGCGGACAGCCTGGCAACCTGCAGGCGTTGATTTTAGGGACTCCGGCACCGCACTCCAAAAGCGATCATGGATTTGTTTATCCACAACGCCACCAAGAATTACTTGACGCACGATCGATAGCACTTCCGCGTTTTTCGCGAACAACGTCTCGCTGTTCTGATGATCGGTTGCATTCACATTTGTTAGGACGGCCTCCGGAGCGGCGCGGTCACGACCGTTGGCAGACGGAAAGATGAAGATGTGCATCGCCACAAGGACTGCCCATATGACCAGGAACAAACCGAGCTCCCCTTCAGTGAGCTTCGTCCACATGGAGACGCGAGGCGACGCGGGCATTTCTGGCGGTAGAGAGTCTGTCGTTGGGCCGGGATCCTTTGCCTTCCTGCGAGAGCGCACCTTCAAGATTAACGCCCATATCAGGAGCGCCCATATGCCTTCCCCAAGAAGCATTTGAAGAAAAGAGCTCATTTGTTTACCGCTCTATAGCGCCCTAAGGTAGCGGGCTGGGAATGGTTAATTTTGTCGTCTTACGTAGGGCTACGTGGCGACCGCCTCAGGAAATCCTGAACTCACTCCTCAGGCTGTCCTTCTGGACGCCGTTCTTCGCATCAGCTACCCGTGGCAAGAAGCATCATCCACCCTCTTTGGCTTCATTTCAAATTCACATTGTGGGAGCTGACGTTCGTGCTACGCGGTTGAAAGAATCCACGCCAAGGCGCAGGTTGGGTCACCTCGGAATTTGTCGTTCGCGAACGGCAGAGATGGGTGGTTTTTGTCGGTCGAGGTCGGCCAGCGGCTGATGATATTGGAAGGCGGGCTGCTCTGCGCCGATCGGTCGCGTGTCGCATGCACTGCGGTGCACGCCGCGTTCCCTGGCAACGTGGTCGTCGGCGAACTTGCTTCATCGTTGAGGCGCTTTTCAGAACGTCTCAGGTGGCCGGTTTCGACTGGAATATGCCAGTGGTCATCTTCACCGTCGGGTTGCGATGACCTCGGCCGGCGCGGCGGAACCGATGACTTCGATGAAGTCAGCCATCCGTTGGCAGCTGAGCGCGTCGCTAGCTTTGGCCGCGTCGACCTGCCCTCGCATCAACAAGGTGGCCTCCATGCGCATCGCGTTCATGGCTTCGGCGGCGGCATCGTTCACCGCATCACGCAACACGCGATGGCGGCTCTCTTCCGAAATCATCAGCTCCACCGCTTGCTTGACGTGGCGTCCACGACTCCCGCCTTCGCGCGCCACGATGTCGTCCAGCGCGCGGATAGCCGCCGGGTCGAGGCGAATGGTGATGGAGGTTTGTGTGCGCATCGGTGAAATCTTCAAGTGAGGGAAAAAGCACCAAACGAACGTCCGGCTCATCGTGAAGGTAATCTACGGTGGGACGATGTAAAGGCCACTTGAGGCTTGCCGTGAAAATTCAGCGTTGGCGCGGGTTTGCTCGGGATATGTGGTGCGGCGAGGCTTTCCCATGTTGCGGGAAAGGCAAGCCGATCAGCCCGCAAAGGCTGGCCGCCTGTATGGCTCTGCGTGGGGGTTTTTGCTCGTTGACGCGACACAAGGCGCAAGCCTTGGGGCTTTCTACCTAGGAGCGTCGGGTGTATCTGATGATCATTACCATGCAGAGGCCAGTAGCCCACGCTCTTTCCGTTGGATACAGGCAGCAGGGAAGATCGGCAAAAGTTTCGAGCTCATGCTTTTGCTTGGAAAATTTGCGAGCCCTTTACACGGCCCGGCTTTCTCCTAGCTTGTTGATAAGCCTCACCCAACAAGCAAGGTTTCCCCATGCCCACTCCTCACGATCTCCCATCTCAGTCAGTCAAGTCCCCTTCTGAAAATGCACGATGGAGGAAGGCGCACCTCAACCTTGATCGCTCCCTTCTTCAAGCCACCCTGCCCCTCGCCCTGGTTCGTGAATGTGATCAAGAAGCCGAACGCCTCGGACTGTCGCGGGCGGCTTACGTGGCTGGTTGTCTCTCTCTTGCCAGTGAGTTCAGTGATCAGATCGTCATGCGCGTCCGTCTGCTCGAACGGCAACATGGAGTCCGTTTCCGCTCTCCCGGCTCCCCTGCTTCCAACAAGCAAGGTTCCCCCGCCGCACTCCCCAAGGTTTCCCCATGAGCGCCATGACAGGCGACCTCCTGCTCTCCTTCATGGACGCCACCGCCTCACTCAGACATAAAGGTCCCCCTGTTCAAGCGTGGTTGCGCTCCCGGGTTCTCACGCGTTCAAGCAACCGTTGTTGGCATTGCGCCACCGAAGCCTCCGCGGTCGTTCCCCTGTTTTCGCAAGCCTTGGGTGGCCTGAAAACCGAACGGAATTTGATGGCCGTGTGCCCCTCGTGCCGCGTCCTTTTTCTCGATCAGGATCCGCTGGCCAAAGCATGGGCAAACGGGCAATCCCTTGCCGAAGGTCATCTCACCCAGCGGCTGGAAGCGCTCGCCGGGGCCGCCCAACATGTGCCGCCATCCTCCGCTCAACGCTCCGTGGCCACCTGCACTGAATGGCTCACCGCACACCGTTGGCTCCACCCACGCGTGCCGATTTCTTGTTTACATGGGCATGAGGAAACCTGGTTCACGCCGATTGCGGCAACGCCAGGCATGGCATGGGCCAGCTTGGCCCTGACCGCCAGGGAAGCTGACGCGGTGCCAGTGAAGATGTTGCCCAGCGTCCTAGTGATCCCGTCGGCGGCATGGGAACCGTTGGCCTGGACGCTCATCGAGCGGGGTGCCCTCTTGCGCCGCGTGCACGTAACCGGCGTGGCGGAGCCAGGGGAAACCTTGGCCAATGGGCAGGGGAAACCCTGCGGGCCTGGTCCGTGGGATCAACTGTTTCATGGGGTGCAGCAAGCCGCGCGGGGTCGGCTGGCGAAACCCCGAACCGGGTTTGCCCAGCGCGCGGCAGTGCTGTCATGGGCGGGCGCGGGCAAAAATACGAGCCACGGGAGCGCGTGCTCTATGCGCTGATCTTCAAAAGGGCTTGGAAAGGTCGGGCCTACATTGGCCAGACCGTGGAACCGAAACGGCGTGAGAAAGCGCACAAGAAAGGATGGGCGGAGCCCTTCGAGTTTGTCGAGCTGGGTCGAATGACTGGCCCGCAAAGCGAGGGTGAAGACTTCGAGTATGCGTGGCGCCTGCGCGCCAGTTTGGCTGGTTATGAGGTGATCGCCCAGGGCTGGGATGGGGATGCCTTGTTCGTCGGCGACACTTATACCAGGATGGACGATGATCGCTGGGCCATCGCTGAGCGGTTGCGGTGGCCCTGGCGATTGCGCCCGCGCCACCCGTTGGCGTGGGCCCGTGATTGGCTGTTTTGGCAATCGGCGGGGCTGGCCGCGTGCTGGATGTTGTTGCGATTGCCGATCGGGTGAGACCTACATGTCCGCTCCCCTGCGCACGTCTTTCAGGCTGCGCAACTTGAAACGGCGCGATGTTAAGCCCTCGGCGATGTGCCGTTCCGCTAGGCGATAGATCCTGTCTCGCCCACCCATGCCTTGGGGATCATGGGCGCTTTGCGCTGCCGCGCCGATGACATCGTTAGAATAATTATTCCAGCGAGCCAGGACGTCAGCGCCATGATCGAGCAGGAACTTCACCATTTTGGCGTCCCCGCGGATAGCGTGCGCGATCAGCGGAGTGCCCGCGCCAGCGGTTTGGTGAAAGCGCGCTTCGATGTCAGCGCCGGCTGCAAGCAGTAGTGCGGCCACTTTTACGTTTGCAGAGTGAAGAGGTTGGTAGCCATTAGCGTCAGTGTGAGACGCGTTGGCGCCGGCGGCGAGTAGCACTTTCGCCACGAATGGCGGCAGGTTGTAGTTGAATAAAAGGGTGCGATTGTTTCCTTCTAAATCCGGGATATCTGGATCCAAGCCACCAGCCAACGCCTTTTTGAGCTCGCCCGTGCGCTTTGTGAGCACGGCGTTGGTTACTAGGGAAAAGAGGTCCGCGTAACTTTGCTTCATGCTGCTTCCTTGATCAGTTCGTCGTAATAAAGGTGGGTCAGTCTTCGTTTCGCAACATGATAGTGCCAACCGCTTCCCCGCGATCTCCCCCGGCGATCGTCATGTAGAACGCCACAGTTACCAACCGTCCGGTGCCGTCGTTTGCGACACATTCAACGGTGAAGTCGATTCGGTCTGGGCGCGCCATGTCTTCCCCAGCGTTCTGCCGACGGGTCAGCGCCTTAGCGGCATGAAGGGCCGATTGAAGAACCGTGGCCTCGCGCATCGCTTGAATTTCAGCGGCCTTAGGATCCAGTTCATCCCAAGCGATGGCGGAACCGTGGCCGGCGCTGGTGATGGCCACTGGCACGCGGAAGCCGAACCGCGAAGAGAGGGTGAGTGAGACCAATACGCCATCGGCGAGTGCCTGCTCGCGGGTGTAAGCGTAGATCACCGGCATGTTGGCAAATGGGTTGTTGTGGTCGGTCATGGTCGTTCCGTCAGTGAGTGGGGTTGGAATTGGCGGCTTTGCGGGCGGCCTGCATTTCATCGAGCGCTGCGATCAACTCGCGTCTCAGATCGCTGGGCATCCGCACATCGGTGCTTTCGGCCACCTCTGCTGCGGTGTCGAACAAGCGGGCGATGGCGGCATCTTCGCGATCGGTCAGGGGATTCTTGCTCATGGTGTTTTCCTCTCTCAGTGGTTGCTGGCCCGTCAGGGCAGCGGGTGCGAACACGCTGCCGATGGCAGACAGCCCACCCGGAGTGAGGCGCGGTCAAGAGATGAAGGGAGGGGTTTGGCGCGGGATGGAGCTGGCTGGTGCGGACGCAAAGCGTCTCGGTGCCAGCGACTGACACGGGCCCTGACCGACTCTTGACCGGGGTAGCCGATCGTGAGGGTTGCTCTTGCTTTGCTTTACACGCCCGAGCGGTGGTTTCGCGAGGGCCGCCGGCAAGGCCGGAAAAGCAACAGCGCACGGGTGAGAAGCAGTCTGGAAGCTCGGGCTTTGCCCGAACGAGCGCCAACACCGGCGACGGTGCGAGTTACTTCAAAAGTGCGATGCCGCTGCTTTCTCCCGGCCAAAATCCGGCCAGTGAGCGAGGCGTCCCCCAAATCTCCGACCAGTCCTTTTTGATGTATTTGTTTGAGCTGTTGCGCTTGGCAGGATGCACGACATCCCAATATATCTTTGCTGAATCCTCTTCCGCCACCCAGTCCATCAGCTTTGCCTCACCACATCGGATAACTGACTTTGCTACCGACAGGATGGGCCTGTTGAGGTCATAGGCTTCCGCCAGTGCCGAAAGGTCATCACGGCGGGTGAAGCGGCCACCGACGGCTGGCGAATAAGACGCATTGAGAAAAGCGACGCCGGCCCCGCCCAGACGTTCGAAGAGATTGGGCGGTAACTGTTCGGGCTGTCGCTGCTCCTCCGCGGCCAAATCAACACCCAGAGCTTGCAGAACATACAGCCCAGAGCAATTGCCGTCAGTCAGCGCCTTCCAGGTAGGTTTGCAAAAAGCCACGCCGGTTGGGTCGGTTGGGTAAGCGTCCTTCCCAAGGATGACCATCTGCACGCGATCAAGGTTGATCGAAGCAACGTATACGCGGGCGAGTTCAATGGGCGTCATGGGGCTCGTGGCGAGGTGGCGGAGTGCCAGCTTAACCGGCACACTCTCAGTGGATGCGACGGGCCCGCTTCAAAATCAGTCCAGCTCACATGGCAGACACCGATGCGCACCTTTCCTGAATGCCTCGTCCCCCTCGACGCCACGGGCACTTACCCGCCGACCGCCGTGCAGATCCTGGGTTTCCCAACCGAAGCGATCGGCTCCCTGCCCGGTTTCGGCGGCTGTTTGGCATGGTCGGCGGGAGATCCGGGAGCACAGGCGGGGGCGGCCCCGGCGTTCATTTTCGTGATCTGGAACGATGCACTGACCGATACGCTCACCGAACTGCTGGCAACACCTGAATTCCTATCCATCGTGGTGATCTTTCATCGCCCCGATCAGGCACCCCCTGCCACGCTCAATGGGCGACCGTTGGTGCACTTCTCCTTCGATGGCGAGCCTCGCGATGCGGTTCTCGGCCTGGTGGAGCCGTTGCTGATGCCCTTGGTCTATCGCTCGGTCGTCTGCGTGGAGCTGGCTGATTTCGAATTCCTGTTCGCGCATGGCGGCCGGCTTCGGTGCCTTGCGCGAGCCCGGAACGAGGATCTGGATGCGTGCTTGGCCGAAGTGGTCTGCCAGCTTGGAGAAACCAAGAGGCCCGCAGGCGGCTATAAAAGGTTGCTGACGTCGATGCTATTGCCGTCGACCCTCCCCGCTATTTCCGTGGTCGATCGCGTGCTGGGAGTGGTCCAGCGATACAACGCGTGCGAGGAAACGGATTGGTTGGTTTCAACTTTGGTGCATCGAGAAGTAACCAGTTTACTATCCGTATTCGCGGTGGAGTCGACTGATAAGCTCCGATCAGCCTAAGGTCGATTCCATAAGGATAATCTTGATCAGGCTTGTGCCACTGGATCTCATCGAGCGGGGCCGGCCGGCGGACGGCGAAAGTAAGCGCTTGGATTGGAAAGCCCGGAAGAACCAGTCGCAACACGTGAGAAATCTCGGGGTTAAAATGTTTATGCGCTGGCGAGTTGCCCCTGTCCTCTTCCAAACGCATCCGGCGAATAGGCGGCCGCCCCGAGTGGTCGGGGGTCTTACTTTTCCTCTCTGTCTCAGGCCGGAATGGGATATAAGTGGCGCTGGTGTGCAAAACGCCAGCCGCCAGCCCAACTTCGCCGCAACAACTGGCCAGGCTCGCTAATCGACTCTCCAACTTATGACATGAGTGAAGCGACTTCAGACTCAAACAATTTCGTCTCGTCTGTTATCCCCATTCGCTGATAACAGTAAAGCTGCCAAAATTTGCGCCACAGTGGATCGTCCGGGGTTCTCGAATCAACCTTTAGAGAAATTCCTTTTGCTTCATTGATGCCAATCATCTGTCCGTGCGATTGATATTTGGTGTTGTCCATTAGCGCTGTTACGGGCGCGGTGGGTTGATACTGCTCGTCGCGAAACATACGAGACTTTAGCATTTTCTCTGCAAGCTGTTTAGCACGTGCCTGAGCAGCCCTATACTTGTGTATGCGGCTTGCATCAAAGGTTTTCAGCATAATTTGCGCGGCCTTATTGTCCGGATCTCTATTGACCAATTCAAAACACTCTTTGTAAGCGTCCAAATGGTTTTGGACCGCGACCACGCTGATCCGACCGTCAGAATCTTGTGTCTCTATCTGAGGGTCAATAGGACCGAGTTCGGAAGAGTCGCTCATGATGATCGAGTTAGCGCCAAGGGCCATCAGAGTTCCGGCGCTCTTGGCATAGTCTGGCACTATTACTCGAAGTGGGGCGGTCCCGGCGGTGTCGCTAAGCATTGACATTAGTTTTTCGGCGGCGTCAATATCGCCTCCGCCGGTATGCAAGAGAAGGTCAATGGGATTGCCTCGTCGCACATTATGCAGCAGGTCGCCGAAGAAGACCGCATCATCGCGACCTACCGAGGTCCCAGCGCCGCCCACATAACAAAGAAGCGTGGTGTTTGTCTCTTCCTGAATTTCACGAATAAGCTGTTGTCGCTGATAACGAATGGCATGCGCAGCGGCAAACATCGGCGTTTTCGAGTAAGTCGGCGGCGCGGCAGGCTCATGACTTTTCATATCTTTCTTCTCAATGCTCATCTTGCTTGCTCTCAATTGTGTGCCCATTCAACTCTTCCGGCACGAATAAAGTAATGGCAGCGAAAGGAATCTCCATTTGAATCAACGCTAGGCCAAATACTGGCGGGCTCTAATTGTTGAAGCTGCCAGTGAGGCTTTGAAGATCTTCCAAGGGGTAGCATTATGCGATGACCTCGATTGCAAGGGCAGTCGAATGCAATCCACTTCGGATAGTCGACAGTGCCAACGAGGACAATGGTGCGTCTTGGCAATTTGTCAGGAATTTCGTCGGCTGCTTCGACTTGCCCAGACACCCGCCATTTTCGAATTGGCCACACGAGCCAGTCCAACCAATTGAATTTCAGTGAGTCCATGCGAGATCCAGGTATGGTTTCGTGAGTCCAACACCCCATTTTCCGGCAGCCGAATCACAATAATGCCCCGGCCGTGGCGGCGCGCTATTGGTGGAGATTTCGCGATCGTGAAACCTATAAAGAACCTCAGAGGGCCGTGGTGAAGGTCCAAATCCAATGAGTCGTTCCAGCAACTCGTTGACCGCGGCCGCCGCCACGGTGGTCGTAAAGGTAACAACAGCCGGCTCCACCTGTCCCAGTGCAGGCGCGTAACCCTCACGTTCGAGCTTCTGCCGCTCAGCTTCCGACATCAGTTCCGCCCCGGCGCGCGCCAAGTCAACGCGAGACCTACAGAGCAGACACGCGCTACCTGGTGTCTGAACGGTAATTCGGCCGTCTATGCCGGTAATTTTTCCTTCGACGCTGCTCGAAATGAGAACGCCACAGTCAATTAGGGGGCAAAGAAGGTAGGTAGAGAAACGCGATAGAACAAGCCTTCCGCCATTGTCATCGGTGCAGCCGAACACGACGTCGCACTGTCCCAATCCCTCAATTACTTCATTATCAGTGACCCGCCCATCAAGAATCGTGCAATCAGCGCTTTGATCAATCTTCCGGATGTTCTGGGCAGCAACCTCGATCTTTTTCTGGCCAACTAGGTCGGGTGTTGATCCATATACACGGGTTAAGTTACTCACGGACAAAGTATCTGGATCAATCAATACGAACCGACTGACGCCGATTCGAGCGAGTTGTTCTGCAACCGACGAACCTGTGCCTCCGCAGCCAACAATGCCAACGCACAGGTCGCCAAGCACTGATTGCACGGCACCTCCCAAAGCGCGCACGTTACGGTCAAAAAGTTCCCGCGGGTGGGGCAAATGAGCACGAAAATGAGGCACAAGCCTTAATTGGTCTCCCACAATCCAGAGGCGTTCGATCTCGGCACTACCTGCTTCATCCCGATGCACCTGGCCGCTGAAAGTCAAACGATCGGCATCTGACCTCGGACTGAGGATCAAACTGCCGTAGAAGTTAGACGATGTCCTTATACGAAACGTTTCGGCGAGTTTCAGGTCGACTACATCATCGTATGTGCTGGGTAGGGGAACCGCATCGTCGCCTGGGTGGTTGTGGATCCAGATTGCAGCGCAGCTGATTTCCTCAGCGCGCTGCAAAGCCGGAACGAAACCTGCAGATGTCGCCTCCAATTCATAAGGGGTTCGCCTCACATAAGCGTCCTCGGGAACCAAGTGCAGCTCTCTGGCAAGCAAACGCAAACCGGTTCGATGTTCGACAACTGACGCTAGAAGCACCGCTCCCGTCTCAATCGGCTGGCGAGCCAGCTCGACGAGTTGGTCAGCGATCGCATCGGTCAGAACGAGGGTGGTGGTCATGTTGTGGCCAAGTCTACGTTGCTAAACAGTTCGCGGTTGATCACTGCTACGAAAGACTCAATGGAATCGATCCCTGGTCGCCACTGGTCAGGGGTCAGATGTCGTGACCAACGTTGCCAACGGCGTCCGAGGAAATCCTCCGAATGATCAGTCGCGGCAATGGGCACGTTGTCAGACCGCTGAACGGGTGGATCGAACCACCACATGTCCGGTGGGACGTCTGGATAACCTGGGTTGAGCCGCAGTAACAAGCTCGATTTGTCCACGGTAAATCCTTCGGGAAGTGGAAACTCGGGGAGCAGAACACAGGTCATGCCCCCCTCTTCCACAACTGAGAACTGATGGCCGCGGCGTTCTAGTGCTTCGGTATCAAATGTTGGCAGCGCCATGACAAGGTCTCAGATGTGATTCAGGCCAGAAAGCCGGGATTGATGTGGCCAGGGGCGGTAAAAAAGCGCATCCCATCGTGCAGATCCACCTTTTCATCTGCTGAGATCTTCCGATCTTGTGCACCAGGAACCACCAAGAATAGGTCCCGATCTGCAGCAATGGGCGGGGTGGGCAGGTCCCTCAGCTGCTGCCCGGTAAGGTGATGTCCCGCGACTTTGTAGTGGACGCGGTCGATCTGAATATTGGTGTGCTTGTCCGGCTTGGGAGTTTCGGGCGTCGCGTTCATGGTCGATCCTCGGTTGGCGTGGTTGCATGATACCACGGTATCACGATACTTGACAACCGTGGTGCATAGGGGGAGGATTTCGACCATGAAACCCGCAAAAGCAATGACAATCCGCCTTTCCGACGACCAGGCTGACGCCCTCGCGACGGTCGCCAACGTAGAAAACCAACCTGTCTCTGAGGTCATACGCGCTGCCATTAGCGAGCATGTCGCACGCAGAGCCAAAGACCCTGCCTTTCAAGACAGCCTCCGCGATCGCATCAAGCGAGCTGAGCGGTTGTTGAGCAAGTAATTTGTCCCTCGGCTGGGAAATCTAATGAGTCGCATCAAAGTCAATGGCCGTCAGATCGCTCAGCATTTGCTAGGTCAGGAAGCTGACGAACGAATGAGGATCGGCTCCACACATATCGATGTGGTCAAGCCAGGCAGCTCAACATCTTTGAAAATTCGTTTCGGTAGCGTTCTGGTGGAAGCCAGTGCGCCGTCAAAGAGTGTGGCTAAGCGAAACGTTGAGGCAGGTAGCGTAGCCATGGGCCGGGTTGGCCGTGCGCTTTCTCGGCCTGGCATTAAGGTCGAGCTCGGCAATGACGTGCCTTTATACAAGGCTGATCCAGGTCGCCCGGGATACCTGATTCGCACGCTCAAAGGCGGGCAGCAGTCTGGCAAGATTGTGGGTGGGAAATTTAAGCCAGGCTAATGGCGAGACTTAATACTTCCATCAAACAAGTTCTTGAACTGCAGAGGAATTCGAAAAAACCCTTAGCAGTTGTGCTTGCCGGCCATAACGGATCGGGAAAGTCGACCATGTGGTATCGACATCTCGCACCAAGTCTGCGGATGCCCTTAGTTAATGCGGATCGAATGATGATGTCGATCCTGCCGGATGTCTCCGATCCACGCGACCTACCCAAGTGGGCATCTAAACTTCGGGATACTGACACAAGCTGGATGTCTGTCGCGCAACTGGGTGTCCAAGCATTTGTCGCGCACGCAATGGCCCAACGGGTTCCCTTTGCCATGGAGACCGTCTTTTCACACTGGAAGCCTCAGGTAGATGGAACCATAGACTCCAAGATTCAGATGATCAGGGACATGAAGAATGCCGGCTATTTTGTGCTCCTAATCTTCGTTGGACTAACCGACAGCTCCCTATCGATTGCACGTGTTAGCACACGGGTAGCGGTTGGCGGACATTCCGTCGCGACTTCCAAACTCATCGAAAGATTTCCAAGGACCCAAAAAGCCATTTCAGCGGCATTGAGCGTTGCCGATCTCGCGATTTTGACAGATAACAGTCGCGAGCTAGAGCGCGCATTCACTGTCTGTCGCGTTCAGCAGTCGGAAGAGGAAATATACGATTTACGTTGTGCGAAGAGGCCCACTCCCGAAGAAATATTGCGGTGGCTAGACAAAGTATCCCCCCGACAATAATTAGGATCTCAGCGCGCCAACGCCGCTTTCGATAGCATGATGTTTTCCGGAAACGGGGCTAATAGTGGATTTATGATTCTTGAAGCGCATGAACTCGCGAAACATAGATTCATGTGGCACAAGACTAGGCACTTCAGCGAGCTCTCCATGAAAGGCGACGCTGGTCAAGTTGGCCGGCTAACTTTGTCAACTGAGTTGGCAAAAATTGGTCAACTAGCTGGCAATCCGCACTAGCGACTTAGCCCCTAGTGCGCGCAGTGTGGGCAAGCGCGTGGGCGATGCGGTGGGTAAATGCTCGGCGTTGTCAAGGACGCGTCCATTACTCTTCCCCATGCGCGCATGACGCATACAAAACAACACGCAACCCTTGAATTTTCTTTCGATCAGGTCCCACGCTCTCCGATAGACAGGTTGCTGGGATTCGAGCATCGAGAAACAAATTGATTCAGTGCGATAGTCACGCTCCGTCTCTGCTATTCCGCACAAACTGCGCCAGGGAGGTCGTCTTGGGCCGGTCAAACCGGACATGTTGCACAAGTGCCCTCCCCACTTGTGCAGCACTTGTGCTGCAGCCAGCCCGCACGGTTGCGCCATTCTTCATGATGCACAACCGAATCTGTCTTTAAATAAAGTGTGGAATATCAATTCGGATAAGCAGGACGTGTCACGCCTCCGGCGCCACTCGCTCTACACACATCTTAACCCTGGCTATTATGTTTCTCAAAAATGCATGTGCAACCGTGCAAAGCGCTGGGGCATAAGAGCTGCGTGCAGTTCAGGTGCTGCACAAGCGACCCTTGCCCTTGTGCAACATGCACGAAAGTGCCCGGAATCACCCGGGCTTGGCGGTGGAGACAGGGCTTTCGTGGTGCCAGATGCAGATTGTCAGCTCGTTGACCAGTCTTTGCCAACTCAGTTAACAACGTGTGCCGGACAAGTTGTCCGACGCTGTCAGTAAGTTGACTACTATCCTAGTGTGGGAATATTGTCGACCGGAGGCCTGCCGTTTGCCTAGGAGCTTTTGACTGACTGGTTCTGGGTTGCGCAGTAAGTAAACCCGATCACTTTGCCTGACTGCGTAGACCGAAGTTGCACCTACAATAAACCTATTTGCAGCATAGTTTGAGCGAATCGTTAGCACGATGCCAAGGAGCACCATGTCAAACCAATCCTTCGCCATAAGGGCGCTTATCGGTGCTGTTATGACAGTCGCATTATCGGGTTGTTCGTTTGTAGCAGCACGGCGTGGCTTCAACTAGATGAATGCCGGAAACTGCAAAGCTGCGGTGGATATCACGCTTCAAGCGGCGAAGGCCGGCTATGGCAACTCGATCAATAGTTTGGCGTGATTATTGGAACGCGGGCGCGAATGAGGTAACAATGTATATGGATACTAACGAGAAGACTGGTGCGCAGTTGCTTGAAAGCTTAAGTTGCGAGGACCGTATAATATTTGATAAATTGGTAGATTTATATACTGATCAGAGAGAGGCACGGGACGGCGTTAATAATGCGCACACTGGCGCATTGGTCTGCATTTCGTTTGGAATAGCTATAATTAGTTTAGGTATTAGAGTGTATCTGGACAAGGTGATTCTGTATTCTATTGTTCTGATGGCGATTGGATTATTGTTGTGCGTCGCTGGTTATGGCTTGTGGAAGAACAAAGATAGTGTTGATCTTAGATCAGATTTATTTGATATGTTCAACGATAGAGGCATTTATGAAACGCCGCTCTTATTACTTGCTTTCGGAGGTTTCGTCGGGCCATTCCTTGCCATTTTATGGTCAGTACTTTTTCGTCAATAGTGCCCGGTTTAATTGCGTGTGAAGGGGAATTCGCACATATTCTCGCGAGCCTCGCCCTCGTCGTCGTAACTGTCCTGCCAGACAACTTCCGCACCGTTGACCTCGAGCACGAAGACCCATTACCCGTTCGGCGCCTGGCACATCGTGCCATCTTCTTCGTCCGGGGGAATCGGGGTAGGGTCGGCAGGGATACATACAAAAACCTGCAGTTTCTCTCGAAAGACGCTGGCTTACCGTCATTTGTTCATCGGTGTCAACTTCTGCCGCGCAGACGCCACCTCTGCCGTCGCTCGGAAACGCCGTTTCTTACTGCCGACGGGGCCAAATCCGTCTCCGGACCGGATCAGGTGATCGGCCGCTGATGGCCGATTCTGTTGAAAAACTCCGTTCGGAAAAATTGAGCTCAGTCGACGCGCCAAAACTGGCGGCGACAGTAGCTTTTCGCAGAATTGAACGCACAAATCAGCCCGAAATCGAACTGTCGCGGGCGTTGCTATCAGAAATTTCGACCTCTCTTTCTGAAACTGGAGTTTTTCAACAGAATCGACCGATTTCCGCCGATCGACTCCGCTGGTCATCTCCGCTGGTGAGCCTGGCCAGGTCCACTGGCGACGGCGGGCAGTTTGGCTGCCGAACCGTGATCAGGTTCGCTGGCAATGCTGCTCAACTGCTGTGGCGACGGTGGGCAACGGCTGGCGCTATGCCGTCAGAAAACGATGTCCGGCGGATCCAGGCGCTCGGGAGCCGAGTGCCGGAGTGCGGTTTTATCCCAGTCGAAAGGGTCCGACTTCACACCATGGATCGACACGTTGACCATGCGGGACAGACGTTTGGCATGGCGTGCGCCACCGCCCGGCTGCCGACCCCGCAGTCTTACCCCTTCTGTCTTCATCACGTGATCGCCCACTGCCTTCCAAAATTCGCCATTGCACACGGGCCGGTTCTCGCTGGTGTGCATCGAGCTCACATAGTCTGCGTAGATTTCAGCTTTCGAACTCTCCGCGTGAGTTTCAGTGCGCAGGTCGACTTCCATGAAGTAGGCGTAGAGCGGGTCCGTTTCCAACCGGTGGGACTCTGAAACAGCTTTGGCCGCTTCCGGCAGCTCACTGAACCGGTTGCCTTGCCGGCGCAGCCGAGCGGCACCTTCCAGGGCCCAGTCCAATAGCTGGCTCATCTCCGTTTCAGAATCCGTGATGGTGCGATGGTAGTCCAGGATGACCGAGTCACTGGTGCGGCTCTTGAAGCCCAGGAAGGGGATAGTCACGATTTTACTGGTCAGGCCGTAGGTGCGATCGACGAAGCGGATGGGTTTGTTACAGGCGAACCACACTGAGCAACGTGGGACCACGGTGATTTCAGGCTTGAAGGGTTCACGCACGGCGATCGGGTCGCGAGAAATGAGGGCCTTGATGCGCTGTTCCGCCTTGATGCCTATGAACGGAGCGCTCTCTGTGGAGAGGGCCAGGGTCATGCCCGGCAGGTTTCCCATGGAAAACTCACTGTCGAGCTTGTCCAGGGACAGAGCGAAATTGCGCGGGTGCAGTGTGCGCAGCAGGTGCAACAGGGTCGACTTGCCGTTTGAGCCACCGCCGGTGAGCATGAAGCCCTTTTCGAACGCGGTGGGCAGCAAAGACGACCCCACGGCTTCTTGTAGCAGTTGGCGCACTTCAAGGTCGGCCATGAACAGGTCGAGGTATTTGCCGAAGGCGCTGTTCGGATCCACCGATCGCGGGGTGTAGATGCCATCGGCACCCACCCGCGACCAGTCGAATTTCGCTGGCACGCAATGCGTCATGCCCGCTTCCTTGGTGGGCTTGTGCGCCACGATGGTTCCATCCGCTTTGATGTGCAGATAGGCCCCAAGCACGGGCATCACCACGTCCTTGTGATCGCGCTGGGAGATGGACTGCTCGGAGTCGAAGCAATACAGGTCCATCGTGGTCTCAACGCACGATTGGCCCAGGGAGCTTCGCCCCTTATTCGGGACGTTCCGCTTCAACCAGGTGACCGCAATATTTCGCGCCCGGTCGTCGTTCATGACTTTCCAGAACTGCCCGCTGCGCTGATCATCGTTCCACTCGTAGAACTTTCGCTCCACCGTGCCCTGCCTGTCGATGGCGCCACCCACCCGCAGATCGTCTCGCCCGGCAAAGTAGTCGGCATAACAGAGCTCCGGCGTGGGCTTGATGCGCTCCTCCACATCTGGCGCCACCAGCGGCTCCTTGCCCTTACTTGTGCCCTTCCCCTTCGCGCGCTGTTCGGCGATCGACGCAATAGGCGCGGGCGGCGCGGGCGGGTTCTTCAAATTACCGTGTCCGTCCTTCGCTTCGGCCAAAGCCTTGACACGGTCAACATCATTCGATAAAAAAGGCATGTCATTCTCCAATGATTGTGTGGATTGAGCCCAGCCCTGGCAGGCTGGGTTTTCTATTTCAGGCGCGCTGCTGCGTGCAGCGATCCGCTTCAAGCGCATCAACCAGCAGGCGACGCGCATAACCCGACGTTGACTCCCCCCGCCGTTTGGCCAGATCTTGGACTGCGACGAACGTGCGCTCGTCCAGCAACACGCGTAGGCGCAGCTCTTTCTTTTCATCAGCAGGCAAGGCCGGGCGACCAGGGCCGCGGGTGGGAAGTGAATGAACGGTCATGAGATTTTCCTGTTTGGATGAAAATGTGGGTTTTTCTTCGTCCGGCCTATTGCTCTAATCACACATAGGCTGGCCGCAAGGGATGGATGGATCATTCTTTTTCTTGGTCGAATCACCCGGTTTCTTGCGCCACCTGAATATCAGGTTGATTTCCAACGCGCGGCTTCTTGGCACGTTTTGGTTTGGGTCTTTTGCGTTCTTGAGCAGTGACCAGATAACCGGCCAACACGGCTTTCATGACGCTCTGCGCCATCTCGGGCGTGACACCCGTGCTGGCCTGCCCATCAATGGCGGCCTTGGCGATGGCCCGCTTGCGCTCCACGGCTTCGACCAGGCGACTGTCCACCGTGTCTTCGGCCACCAGATGCACGGCCTGGACGCTGTCGGTCTGACCAATGCGGTGGCAGCGGTCCTCGGCCTGATCGAGGTCGGCGGCCACCCACTCCTGCTCCACCACCAGCACATCGGAGGCAGCGGTGAGCGTCAGGCCCACGCCAGCGGCTTTTGTGGAGGCCACGAACACCGTGCAGGACGGTTCAGTCTGGAAGCGGTCCACCGCGGCTTGGCGTGCATCCAGCGAAGTGGTGCCGTCGATGCGCACCCAGGTTCCTGCGGGCAGCGCGTCGGAGATCCCATTCATCACTGCATGGTGGTGGCAGAACACCACCACTTTGCGGCCGGCTTCGCGGTAGCCGTCGATGGCTTCCAGTGCCGGTTCGATCTTTGCAACGCCTGCGGCCTGGCGCAGCGCGTTGAGCATTTCGAGGATCTTGCCCCGCCCTTCGACGCTGTCCATCTCGTCCTGGTCGGCGTTGCGCAGCCAGTCCAGGAAATGACCTTCCAGGGTGCGGTAGTCGCGCTCGCCCTGGCCCGAGAGTTCCAACGGCTGCATCACACGCACCTTGGGCGGCAACTCTTTCAGCACGTCGCCTTTCAAGCGCCGCACGAGGCAGCGTTCGCGCAACTTGGTGTTGAGCTCGTCGAGGTTCGAGGCCCCGGTGAGGTTCCATCCATATTCGCCCTTCCAGGCGTTGCAGTAGTGCTTGGCGAAGTGAAACCAACCGCCGAAGGCATCGAGCAAGCCCAACATCTTCAAGAGTGAAATGAGGTCCGCCGGACGGTTGGTGATCGGGGTGCCGGTGAGCAGGTGCGCCCGGGCAATGCCCTGCACCAAGGGTGTCAGCGCCTGGGTGCGCTGGGCCTTCTCGTTTTTCAGGTAGTGCGCCTCATCGCCAATGATGGTCTTGAAGCCGAAGCCCCCGAGCTGCTTAACGAATTTCTTCGCCAAGTCATACGTCATCACGGTGACGTCGGCGCCAAGATCAAGCCCATCCTTGCCCTTGCGCACCACATGGATCGCGCGATGCGGCAGCCACCGGCGAATCTCGTTGCGCCAATTCAGCACCAGGGAGGCGGGACAGATCACCAACGCCGGATAGTCGCCGGAGACTTCCACCGCAGCCAGCGCCTGGGCGGTCTTGCCCAAGCCCATGTCGTCGGCGTGGATCGAGCGCGGAGCAGCCAGCAGATACGCCACACCCGCTTCTTGATAGTGGCGCAGCGTGCCATTGAAGGTTGGGAACGCCATGGGAACGGGCGCTTCCTGTGCACACGACAGTGCGGTCATCGCAGCCAACTTGGCGTCACGCTCGATCACAGTCTCATTCGCCTGCACCACCGCGCGATCCATGCCAGGCCAGTCGAGGCCGTGTTCGCGGGCGATCGGCAACAACGCTTCGGCCTCAGTCGCGGGCACCGTCCAGGCTTTGCTTTCTGGCAGGTAGCGCCGGCCGGAAATTTCCTTGATCGCGGCAATCAAGCCTGGGTGATAAGGGGCTTGGATGGTGAGGAAAGTTGAACCTGGAACGACGCGACCAGCCATGGGGAACTCCAATAATATGAAAATGGGGATGAGAGGGGCTAAGGCAGGGGCATAAAATGCCCATACCTAGTGTCTTAATCGGTTTTCCCATTGCCGCAAGAGGGGTTTTTAGTTGATTTTCGAATGCCCTTGACGCAAACGGGTTATTAAGTGCAATGACCCACTATTTTTACTTGGGCGGCGGCAACGCATTCGGATGGTGTTTGGCGACAATGCCGTTGAGCTTTTCCACCAGGTCCATGCGCTTGAACGTGATGTGGCCGTTGCCATTCTTGTGCAATTTCACTGATAGGTAGTCGGTCTCGTAAATGGCCACACCGTCCTTGACACTGATCGTGTGCCAATACGTCAGCCGGTGGTCCGGCTCAGGCTGGCCATCGAAGATCGCCATGGCCCGGCTCAGATCGGCCAGCGAGTCCGCCGACCGTGTGCTGACCCACCCGTAATAGTTCAGCACCCCTTTCACAATGATTTTCTTGCCGAACCGTTGCGGGAGGTTGGTCTTGTGATCCCACGACAGTCCACGAAACACCTGGATCACGCCACGCTCCATCATCGTCTGGCGATCGTCATTGAGTGTGGCAAACACACCGGTAATCATGTCGCGCGTGAGCGGTGGCGATGTGCCTTCGCGGAGCTGCTTTTCCCAGTCATTGCGCGCTGCCGCGTCCATGAACGTCCGCAGCCCGGTCTGGCTGAGCAGGTGCTGCCATCCGTGGACGTCCACATGCTTGATGTGGTCTGCGACGCTACCCTCCTTCAACCATGGACGAACGGGACATTTGCACACCCGGCGGTAAGCCCTGTCGCCCACCAACACTTCAACAGCCTCGCCGAAGCCGGCGCTCTTGGCCATGGTGTCCGCTTCTTGAAGCAACCGTTGGACCTGCTCGAACCTGTCGCAGATGCCGTCACGCGTCGCAAGGAAGTGCGCGATGCTGACGCTGGGGATGAGTGCTTGTGTGCTCATGACACCACCCCACCCGCAAACTGAGCCCGCACGCTTTCAACGACCGGACTGGCGCCGCGCCACTCGGAGCGCCAGGGATCCGTGTCGAGGCCATAGCCGGGCGAAAGCGTGATGCCGGTTTCCCGCTCGAACCGTTCGTATGACGCGTTTTTGACGGGTCGCCAGCCCCGTTCTCCGCTGAACTGAAAAGTGGCGGACGGCTGAGGAATCAGGAAGACGCCTTGATCAGCCAGCTTCGAGGCTATGTCGATCACGTGGTATTCGAACGCATTGCCCCGGTAGCGCGGACCGTTGCCATTGCGTGCCAACTTTCCAAACGGCGGGTTCGACACGGCCAGGTCGAAGTGGCCCAAGTCCGGCAGGGCAAACACGTCGGCCTGGATCCACTCCGCCTCCGGCAAGACCTTCTTGCCCACGGCGACGTAGGCAGGATTGCGCTCCACGCACACCAACCGCTTGGGCTGATCGCGACGCCAACGGTGGTAAGCCAGGGCGCCGATCCCCGCGCACAAGTCGATCACGGTCTGGGCGCCGTTGCACTCGTCAGCAAAGGCCTCAGCGAGGCCGAGAGGCGTGAAGAACGCGCCGGCCTGGTGGACGTTGTGGTTGGCATCGGCACGCCAGTGTTCGAGGACGAACTCGCGATCGGCGAACGTGAGGTTGTCTTGTTCGAGCCGCGCGCAGGCGATCCCGTGCTGCTTCTGTTGGGCTTTCGTGAGCGCGCTCATGAGGGGGTCCCCTGGCATGCATCCGCCCACTTTCCGATCCATGGGCGGTGAGTGACATCAACATCCTCCCAACCAATTTCAGCAGCGCCCCTGACGTTTTCGTGCGCCGGTTCGAGCGTGTCTGCGGCGCGGTATGCGGCCAGCACCCGCACCATTTTTGCGTCGCCCTGGTCGGCGGCCAATGCCAAGAGTGATCGGCCTTGCTTACCGACGCTGTTGGGGTCAGCGCCATGCCCGAGAGCCATCACGATCGGCCACCGCGGACCGCCCTTGGCCACCCATTGCGGCAACAGGACACGTTCAACCACGCGCCGCATGGCGAAGGCCACCATGTCTGAATGATGGGCGTGCTGGGTGAACTCGTAGACCGTGCCGGTGAACAGGTCATCGGGGTCGCCCCCGGGGTGGTATTCCCCCCAATACACATCGCCTGGATCCTGGGTCGCGATCAACGAAACGTCAGCGCCTGCATCAATCAGCGCTTGAGGTGCACGGCGGTCGAGGAAGCCATCCGCACCATCGTCGTGACAGACCAGCATGTGATGCAAAGGCGTGTAGCCGTTGGCACGGCGCCCATTCGGATCCGCACCGGCCGCCAACAGGGCCTTCAAGGTTTTCAGATGGCGCGCACATCCTCCTTGGCACGCCAGATGAAGTGCGTTCGACCCGTTCTCGTTGAGGGCGTGGACGTCTCCACCGGCAGCAAAGAGCGATGGAAGCTTCTGCCACTGGCCGTTTTCGGCTGCACGCCAGAGCTCCTGATTGATCGTTTGATTTGACATGACATGCTCCTTAGGCGCGCTGGCGCGTGCGATTGGTGGAAGGAAAAGGAAAGGGCACTTCGTTTGAGCGGTGTGCACGCAAAGCAGCCTGGAAAGCGGGCCATGCTTCAAAGATCTCAGGTGGTTGGAGTCCTTCGCGCCGGAGGGGCTCGTCGGGATTAGCGAAACCTGCGACGACGCACATCACTGCGGCCTCGATGAAACCCGCTGCAACGTAGCTGTGGTGAGGAAGCCAGCCGAGGTGCCAAGCTTCCTCAGGCCTCCAACCGAGCCGAATGGCCAACCGAACCTTGCCAGCCAGTGTTGCTGGATCACGCGGAACGATTGGGTGGCCTGTATGACCAGTCTCTGGGCCATGCTCCAGAAGCGCTCCCCACAACCCCTGCGCTGTCAGGCCTTCGCTGTTCAGTTCTGGCCTCA
>Ga0307375_10001147_pt1 | contig 29720 bp, 20 predicted proteins | sample TR1MG_FD_202531 | JGI IMG/M metagenome (GOLD analysis project Ga0307375, IMG submission 202531) | Soil microbial communities from Risofladan, Vaasa, Finland - TR-1 | ecosystem: Environmental > Terrestrial > Soil > Coastal area > Acid sulfate soil | place: Finland: Risofladan, Vaasa | collected...
AGTAGACCCCACCGCAGATAGCGGTAGTGCCTCCAGGGACCTCGCGCTTCTCGAGGATGATCACCTCGGCCCCCGCGTCCCTCGCTGCGATGGCTGCCGCAGCACCAGCGCCCCCATATCCCACGATAACCACGTCGGTCTCATGGTCCCAGCTCTCAGGCACACCAGGGGCCGCTGGCGCGGCTGCGGTCCCACAGCTCGCCAGTGTGCCTGCCCCGGTGAGCAGTCCAGCTCCCAGGGCCGCGCCCTTCACAAAATCCCGTCTCGATACCTTGATAGGTCGCTCTTTCTGGTCAGTCATTTTGCCTCCTTATGTCTGGATACCTGTTACTGAGGTGACATACATGTTCTTCGCACGACACTCGTGCTGTCATACGCAACAAGACGCTAGACCCAGCCCATATACGACTATGCCATACTATCCAGCGCAGAAGAGACAATATGAAGTCTCTGCACGCTCGATGCTCCGACGCCTCGCCCACCGGCGTTGACGCCCTCACAAAAGACAAGGGGAGACTCCCAACTGGTGTCTCCCCCTCGAGCACTCTCAACTGCGCGCCCGTCACCGGCCGCCATCAAGAGGTCTCCAGATCTCCTCGCCTTCTCTTTTCGCAGACCGGTTCCTCAGAATCCCTCCACCACCGATCTGCGATCTCCTCGCCTGGCCAAGTTCGGAAAGCTCCTCCCCTAGGCTGTCACGGGACCTCGAACCCCCAGGAGTGACACTGGGCACAGTAGTCCTCAGACTCATTGTGCATCTTGTGGCAGAGGCGGCACTCCATTTCTCCCCAGTGGGAGTTGTGCGGGTTGGCCCCCACCTCCTCTTCGAGATAGGCGCTCTTCTCGATCAGCTCGGCGTAGCTCCCGTGCTCGTGGCACTGGAGGCAATCCTCCTGAGGATACTTCAGTTCTGGCAAAGGGATCTCGTAGTCGCCCTGCACGTAGACCACGAATTCGTTTACCTGCTGCTCCAGCGTGGGGACATGACAATCCAAACAGGCTACGTCGTACTCTGCGTGCGCGTTGGCGCCATAGTCCGAAGCCTGCCAGGACTCCACATAGGGATCCATGATATGACAGGTGCCGCAGAACTCAGGCCGCTCGTGGTATTCCCACAAACCCACTGCGCCCACGCCGCCGAGAATCACCACGCCCAACAACACCCCAATGAGCACAATCCGCTTTCTAGACATGGTTCAGTAGCCCCTCTTCAAGATGTGGTGCCGCTCTCCGGAGGGCAGTCTCGCATCTCTCCAAGCGCAACCAGGCGCGTAGGCTCGCAACCCTTGCGGTCAGTGACGGTCATGCCACCTTGCAGTGGCGCTAGCAGGAGCCACCAGCATCCGTCACCACAGAGATTATGCACGATTCGAGGGGAGTTGTCAAATACCCCAGGCGATTGCCTCTGGGCCGACCCAGGTACCTCAAGATCACACCTCCGAAGGGCCCGGTCGTTCACCACAGCTCCGGCGCGCCCGTCCGTAAGACGCCAGGATGGGCAGGCCCGGCTGGCTACCCATCTAAGTAGGGACCTTGAGATCGCACCACGCTTCTCTCACCGGCCACTCCCGCCGGACCCTCAACCGCAACGTGCGCCGGGGTGATAATAAAGGGAGAGCCCGACGACTCGGGCTCTCCCTAGCAGAAGACAGTGGCACTGTTGGTGCCGTCAACTCACTACGCCCAAGGCGCCGCCGCCGCCGCCGCCTTCCGTGCCTGACACAGCTTCCCCCCAAGAAAACATGAACATAACTACAGTGAAGATAGCCAACGGTTCGGGCATTTTGGGGGAGACGTTACACGTTTCCTCCTCGAAGTTGTTTGAGGCGAGAGACCTCCAGTTGGCAGCCTCTCGCCTCACGGCTCAGCACACTAAGCCTTCCCTAGAGTCAGAATCTTGTTCCCGGGCCTCTAGGGTTGCGCCCCTGTTTAGCCCCAAGAGATGGCAAAGGGAGATGAGGAACTAGGGGCCCCAACCCTTCGCTTTGGCGGCGTCCATCATCTCTTGGAAGATGGTGACGTGGTTGTACCAGGTATCCGGGTGTTCAGGGTTTTCTTTCTGCTTTCCGCTGGTGCAAACCTCATAGCATTGACCACAGAGAATGCATTCGAAGAGCCCCTCGCGGACGGCGGTCTTCAGCCTCTCATCTGCGAAGTCCTCCCTCGGGTCAAAGTATCTCATTGCTATGTTGATCAGTACGTAGGGCCCGGCGAATTCTTTGAACCCTTTGTAGAACGGGGACCCCTGGGTCAGAACGGGGCACACCGCTTGGCAGCAGAGGCAGCTTTTGCACTCCTGAAGGGCACCTGTCCTCACGTAAGCCTCCGGGGCCATCGCCAGAGGCTCAGTCATAGGCTTCGTCCTTGAGAACCAGGGCATTGTTCCGTAGAGCCTATTCTCGACCTCGGTCTTGTCTACTGTGAGATCCTTGATCACACGGAAGCCCGCCAGAGGCTCAATGAGGATGTCTTCTCCAATTGGTACCACGGTGACACAGCCAAGCACCGGCTTGCCATTGACCATGAGGCCGCACACGCCGCAGGCGGTTACTCGGCAGGAGTAGTCGAAAGAGATGGGCTTTATGTTTTCCTGGATGTACCTGAGTACCTCTAATGCGGACATAAAAGGCGTCCAAGGCACCTCGTACGTCTCGTAATAAGGCTTCGGATCCACGCTTGGATTGTACCTGAAAACCGTCGCTCTCGTTATGTCGGCCATTGTGTCATGCCTCCTTTTCATAGGACTCTACTCAGGGAGTGTTCCTCCTCCCTGCGGGAACTTGCCTGAGGGCGGGGTCACACTGGTGATGATGACAGGCTTCGTCTCGGCCTTTATCTCCCCGTCAACCATCTTGATGTAGACGTTCTTCAGCCAGGTATCGTTGTCCATGTCTGGGTACTCATTCCTCAAATGTGTACCCCTGCTCTCAGTCCGGGTGACCGATGCCAGCGTATCCAGGCGTGCCATGGTGATCATGTTGATCGTCTCTAGCGCTTCCATCCACTCCATGTTGCACACCTTGGACTTGTCGGCGATGTACATCCTGGGCAGATCATCCTTCTCTACGCTATCCAGCACATCCAACGCGTTGCGGGACTTCTTCTCGCTCCTCAAGATGGCCCCAGAGCCCATCCAGGCAGCATCCTGAACCTTGTGCCTGACCTCGTGCACCCGCAGCGGATTGGCTGGCTCAGCATACAAAGCGCCAAAGACCCGATTGTACTCCTTGGCGACCTTTGACCAGTCGATACTCGGCGTTTCTATCGTCCTAGCCCTAGCGGCTCCGTTTTCGCCAGACCACCTACCCGTCACGAGACCTGAGGTGAACATCCGAAAACTGCCGTATCCAGCGCCGCAGTGCATCGAGCACTCACCGGCCGCATAGAGACCAGGTACACCTGTCTCAGCGTTCTCGTTTCCTACGATTCCGCCGTAGTTGTATCCGTGGTTCCAGTAGAGCTCCTGGTTACTCATGTCTAGACCGTTGATATTCTGCCATTTGAGCTTCCAGGAGGCCTCCCCCCTAATGTAGCCCATCCCGTCATAGTCGGCCGCATGGACGCCAGGGGCTCCAAACCAGCCGCCGTTTGGGCCTCCTCTTCCCTCGGCTACCATCTTCTCGACCTCATAGCGTATCCGGCGTGGGGTCAACTCCTCCTTTGGAATGTCCGCCATGAACTTCACCCCATTCTTATCCGTGGAGTCCGCACCTGCGGCCGCGCCGTAGGACCAGCCTCTTAGCGCCGGTACCCCCACTAGTCCTTGCGATGTCGCGCGGAATTCTAGATCCCTGAACTCCACTCCCAGCGGGGCCGCCATGGCATGCCCGTCTCCCGTGAGGCCCAGCACACCGTATGCGTGAAGGGCCGCAAGCGTGCCCGCTTTCCACAGTTGATTGTCTCCTCCCGTTGCCAGAACGGTTGCCTTGGCTCTGATGACGTAGAACTCTCCTGTGTGGAAATCTACTGCGGTCGCACCGATCACTGCGCCCTCATCGTCTGTCAGCAGGTTCGTAACCATGCAGTATTCCAGAACCTTGCATCCCAGCTTCAGCGCCTCCCTCGTGTGGTTTGTCAGCTTGTAGCCCTGCCACCGTCTGCGTATACCGCTTGGTCCCCCGCTTATTATGGCTGGTTCGCCCGTTTCGAGGCTGCGGACGTGAACGTTTCCGTAGTTCTCCGACCTGAGCGCTACATTGACTGACGCCTGGCATACGGCTAGCCCCAGCTTCTGGTCCACCATCCAAAGGCCGTTTTCCACGCAATCGGCCAGATGTTTCTCGGGGGTGTCATCATCGAACCCCAACCCGCCAGAGACGAATTGGGCTGAAGATTTAATGCCAGAATTACCGCAGCGCCCAAGTTTTCTCTTCTCCACTAGGATCACGTTGGCGCCGGAGCTCACCGCAGCGATCGCGGCCTCGACTCCCCCTACACCCGCCCCAATGACAAGGACATCCGTGTCAAAGGTAGTAAACTCTCTTGGTGCCTCTCCTGTCGGCACCGACGTGGGTGCTGGAGCGGGGGCCGTAGTGGGGGTCGGGACTGCGGTCGCCTCGGGTGCCGTGGTCGGCACCGGAGTAGCGGCTGGTGCGCAACTGGCCAACGCGCCCGCGCCAGCCACCACCGCCGCCCCCTTCACGAACTCCTTTCGCGATAGTTTCCTTGGTACTTCCTTTTCCTCTCCCATTCTGTCCTCCTTCATAAACTGGCCACTTGATTCCGGACTTCTGGCTGACTTCTCCTCTGCCATCTCTCAGCCTCCTTGGTCCACGAAAATCCTGCTCTTGTCACGCCTTAGACTCCATTCATCACCCCCCTTCTTCGAATCTGCCCAACCACTCTTAGGGGACTGCCCACCTGAGTCACTGGCACTGCGACGAGCAATCCTCGGATTATCTATGCATCTGGTAGCATAGATAGCACTCGCCCCCCCCAGAATGGGGGTTGATCTCTAGGTCTTTCGTACGCTCCATGATCTCTTCACAACTTGTGTGCTCGTTGGCCACATGGCAGTCGAAGCAGAACTCGTTCTCCACCGTCCTCCCCCTTATGCGAGTACCAGGAACGGCTTCCTCGTGTACCTGTTCCACCGCCTCAACCTCATGACAATCCAGACTGGCCAACCCCTGTTGGGCATGGGCATAGGCCAGCAGGCTACTGTCCTGCAACGACTCAATTTAGGTGTCCATGACGTGACAGACAGAACAATCCATGTGCGGAGCCCACAGATCCACCTCTACCGTTCTGATCGCCTCGGTCGTCCAACCCAGCCCCATCAGAGGGCATCTGGTATCTGCTGTTTGGCATCCGCTGTAGCATCCCATCACGTGATCGGCGGCCCCATCGCCTGCGCCAGCGTTGCCCCTGCCTCCGGGGTCATGGCGCCGCAGATGTGTTGGATGGTGTGCGCCAGGTCCCCCACCTCCCTTATGGACTGCTGTTCGCCGCAGTAGATACACAGGGTATTGGTCTGAAGGTGGATCTCCACGATCCTCATGTGAAAGCCTTCCCTCACCAAACGGAGCAACTCCGCGTCAAGCCCTGTCGCCGCTTCCCCATCGGCGACGATGATCACATCCGGATGGGACTCCCTGATGCGCCTGACCGCCTGACGTGGATCCGTCTCCCGACCCACGATCTCCAAGCCGGGCTCCTCACAAAGCAGCCCTTCGATGCCGTTTCCGAACAAAGACGGTCCAGATAAGACAAATACTCGCGTCCTCTGCCTCAATATCTGACCCCTATCCAGTATATCGTTCCGTTCCGCCAGCAGCAAGAGCCAAATTGCCTACTTTGGCTAACCAAAAGAACTATCTTTCGGATAGTTCTTTTGGTTAGCCCTACCCACCACTGGCTAGTACTGTAGGGCAATGTTATGTCTATATGCAGGGCTACCTCCGCGGCGGATGCTCCCCCAGCCCCTGGCGCACAGCGTAGACCGCCGCCTGAATGCGGTTATGGAGGTGCAGCTTGCCCCTTTCCCGTGTCTCTTGCAGGAAACCTGCTTGGAGAGCGACCAGTCGTTCGCGAGCTGGCATACGAAAAGGGAGAGCCCGATTCGTCGGGCTCTCCCCTGATACTCGCAGTTTGAGCAACAAAGATGGAGGAGGTCGCCGCAATACCCCTATTCCAGATGAGGCCTGTCTGCGCCTACCCATCGCCCAACTATCGGAATCTCTGTCTCACAGCGCTTGCACCTGTTCCTCCCGTCAAGGTGCCACTCCGTCACGCGGGACCCCCTCCTGCCAATGACCGTTGCTTGACACCGGGGGCATACGGTGTCCGTGCACACTCCAGGCACATTCTGAACGTAAACGTACGCCAACCCGGCGTCCCTGGCCGCCTTCCAAGCCTCCAGCAGCGCAGCCATCGGTGTTGGGGGCAGATGGCTGTAATCGCCTTTGGGGAAGAACCTCGCGAAATGAACCGGTGTCTGCGGGCCCATTTCGTCGATGACCCAGGCGATGAACCCCTTGATGTGTTCCATGCCATCGTTGAGCGTGGGTATGAGGAGCATGGTCAGCTCGACATGTAGGCCTGCGTTCTTTGTCTCCTTTGCCATTTCGAGGGTTGACCGGAGGCTCGCCTTGACGTACTTCTGATAGGACTTCTCCGTAAAGGCCTTGATATCGATGTTGACGGCATCTATGAGCCCCCTGTACTCCTCAAGGGCCTCACGGCTGTAGTATCCGTTTGTGACCAGTACGTTGCGCAGCCCCTTCTCCCTGCCCAGTCTGGCTGTGTCACGCACAAACTCGAACCAGATTGAGGGCTCGTTGAAGCAGTAGGTGATCGAGTCGACTTCAAGGTTCGAGGCGGCCTCGACGAGCTTCTCAGGCTGCACAGCCGGTGCCGTTCCGTCTTCGGGGTTCACGATGGAGAGCAAGAAATCCGTTATTGCACCCCACTGCCGGCACCAGGGGCAGCCAAAATTGCAGCCGTACCCCCCTATGGAATACGTGGCCGAGCCGGGCCAGAAGTGGAATAGGGGGTTCTTCTCTATCGGCTCGACGGCCTCTTTCATGACTATCCCGTAAGCCGTGGAATAGAGCCTGCCACCTTCGTTGATCCTTGTTCTGCATATACCCTTCTGGCCTTCCTGTATAACACATTTGTGATTGCAGACCAGGCAGCGAACCGTTTGATTCAAGCGCTCGTACAGGCTACTCTCAACCCTCATGCGTCACAGTCCCTTCTGAGAATCGGGTAGGAGGGGGTCTCACGACCCCCGTCCTCCCACACCACCGGACGTACTCATCGTATCCGGCGGTTCCCTCTACGGCTGCAACCCAGCCTGTGTCTGCGCTGGTCAAGGCTCGTTCTCGGTTCAACGCCGTGGATGCTTGCCACTCCTCAAGCGCAGCAGGTCCGGTTCCGCCTTCTCCGCTCTCGCCGGGGCGCACGCTCTCCCTACCGGGTCCGCGTGCCTTGCTGTTGCTCCACATCCATCGAGTATCCCCGTCTGCTCCTTGCCGCAGAAGGTTCGGCCCTTCGTCAGTAACTCCCCTGACTACTATGGCCTCTGCTGACTTCTCCGCACCCCTCCGACGCCGTCGCCGCCGCCGTAGTCTGGCTCGTCCAGACAGATGCAGAGACCTCCCAGGGTAAGCCGTGTATCTTTCCCCCGGCCCCCGCCGGATTTACTCACGCAGCGTTCCGCATGACTATCGGGCGGCCCCATCCATGGCTGGGTTACCCCGCTGCGCAAGCCTTCTATCCGGTTTCTGTTCGTCGGGTCCGAGTTTTGCCTTACGCTTCCTTCAGATTCCGCCTCGCGACGGACACCCTTGCTTCGCCTAGCGGTTCCGGTCATCACGGCCCGCAGAGGACTTTCACCTCCTAGATACACGACATGCCTGGCACACGAAGAAGGGGGAGTCTGAGATTCAGACTCCCCCTGTGTATGCTGCCTCATGGTAGCGAGGACGTTCCTAGCGTGCTACTCCCAGGGTTCCTCCTCAGCAGCGTTCCTGCCAGCGACGCGGCCAAAAGCAAAACATTCTCCGATGTTGCCGCCCTTCTGATAGCCCCAAGCATAGATAGATCCTAGTTCTCCGGCGCTATATAGTCTGCCAATGGGCTTGTTGAACGGATCGACAATCTGTGCCTGAGGATTGCGCTTGGGCCCACCTTGGGTGTTGACCATGGTCGGCCAAGCTTGCATCGCATAATAGGGTGGTTGGTCAATAGCTCCCAGTTTACTTTCGGGCCGTCCAAAGTCGGTGTCACTATTGGCTGCACAAGCGGCGTTCCACTTGTCAATGCTGGCCTTGAGTACCGAAGGATCCACGTTGATCTTGGCTGCCAGAGCCTCGATCGTATCCCCTTCGACGATCCAGCCCATCTCGATCTCTTTGGTATTGTCATCGCTCCAGTCGTGCAAATCGGGATGGAAGTACGCAGCCCAACCCGTCGACCTGTTGTATGCGGTGCTGCCAACAGGACCCGCCGACCTTAGCTGATCATCGAAGACCACCCACAGCGGCACTCGAGGGAAACATGTCCTTGCTTCGACTGCATCAAAGTAGTAAATGGCGTCGTGCCCCTTGCCATGCAAACTGGTCCTGGCCTCATCCTGGAATCGCTTGCCATCCCGATCAATCCAGATGTAGTTATTGCCTCTTGTTCTGACTTGAATGCTGATCTGGTTGTCGGGGTAACCTTGGTCAATCCACGGCATAAGCCCAATCGTGTTGGGGCCGGCGTGATTGTTCATATGCCACAGGTCCGCTCCCACCTTCAGGGCCATTGTTATTCCGTCCCCTGTATTGTAGGCCGTGCCCCTAGGAAAGCACTGTCCCCTAAGATAGTTTCCCTTCATCACATCGTTGCCTTCAAAACCACCACAGGTCAATAGGACGGCTTTCCTTGCCTTCACATTGATTGTCTTGCCATCCCGCTCAGCAATCACGCCCAGTATTTCCTTCGTTACCCCATCCTGGATGAGCTCCTTTGCCGGGGCCTCGTAGAGCACCCTGATCTGCTTTTGTTCCACGACACCAGAAACGAAATCGTAAGGACAGTACACGCGTTCGCCCGGTACAGCTTCGTGTGATTTCCTAAACCGGAATGTACGGGCGCTCTCGGATCCGGGCAACCCGGGGAACTCCGGCCCTTCCGCTGTTCCGTCAGTACCCGTAGGATCGCCGGCGTCAGCCAACTCTGCTCCTAATGAGATTAGCCAGCCATTAATATTGTCTACAGACATCGCTTCGGCCCACGCCCTGACCATTTCGTCGTCAACAGACATGGCTTTGGGTCCACCCCAAGCTTCGGACATGGCTTTGAAGTAGGCAACTGCTCCTTCCACATCCGCGTAGGCGCTCCACATGTTCCCCCCGACTTGGCTGTTGCCGCCGGCTCCCTTGTCCTTGGGGCACTTCTCTAGAATCAAAACGTCCGCACCAGCGTCATGTGCTTCAATAGCGGCTGTGGCACCGGCATCGCCGAAACCTACGATCACTACCTCTGCCTCTTCATCCCACTTCTCGGGAAGCCAGGGGGTGGGGCACGGCGCACACTCTCCAGCAGGCGGGCAGTCTGGGGCCGGGGTCGCGGCTGGAGCACAACCAGCCAAGGCGCCCGCGCCAGCCACCGCCGCTGCGCCCTTGACAAAGTCCCTTCGCGATAGTCTCTTCGGTGCTTCCTTGTCCTCTGCCATTTGTTCCTCCTTAATGGATTGGTTACGTGATACTGTACTTTCGCTTCCCTGCTCGTTACTCATGCTTGACCCTCCTTATGTACGGTGATCGTGACTAGACAAATCCAAGTCGTGCTTTTGTCAGGCCCTAGAGCCGATTCATCACCGCCTTCATAGCATCCGGCCTCTGACTCGCCGGTATCTGTTGATGTTCACCCGACATTGCACTCAATGACACGTGCTGCAACTCTCAAAGGTACCCTCGTGGTGGCAGCTATAGCAGCCGCTGATCAGCGGTGATTGTTTATGCATCTGGTGGCAGTAACGACATTCAAGTTGTGGTTCTTCCAGACCCGCATGGGGGTCGTGGGGGTTGATCATTTCGTCATCAACGGTGTACTCTTCGGTGCGCCCGATGACCTGTTCGTAACTTGTGTGCTCGTTGGCCAGATGGCAATCGAAGCAGACCTCCATCTCAACCGTCTTCCCTCTTATGCGAGTACCAGGAACCGCTTCCTCGTGCACTTGTTCCACCGCCTCAACCTCATGACAATCCAGACAGGCCAACCCCTCTTCCGCGTGGGCATACGCCAGCAGGTTACTGTCCTGCAACAACTCGAAATAGGTGTCCATCACGTGACAGACAGTACAATCCATGTCAGGAGCCCACAGATCAATCTCTGCGGTTCTGGTCACCTCGGTCGTCCACCCCGCCTCCGTCGCCACCGGATCATGGCACTGAGCACAGTAGTCCTCCGAAGGCTTGTGCATCTTATGGCAGGTCGCACACTCCATCTCCCCAAGGTGCGAATCGTGGGGGTTCATCTCCAGCCCCTCCGTACGTTGAATGACCTCTTCATAACCTGTGTGTTCATTGGCCTCGTGGCAGTCGAAGCAGAACTCCACCGGGAACTCCCGCTCCTCCAGTGGCACCGAGAAGTCCCCCTGCACGTACATCACCAGCTCGTCCATCTGCTGCTGCACGGTGGGCTCGTGGCAGTCCAGGCACGTGACATCCTCTGCCGCATGGGCAGCGGCCCCATAGTCCGACGACTGCCACGACTCCAGATACGAGTCCATGATGTGGCAGGTGGCGCAGAACTGGGGCTGCTCGTGGTACTGCCAGAAGCCCACCGCACCCACTCCACCTACGACCACCACGCCCAGCAGGACGGCGATCACTACAATCCTTTTCCTCGACATGCTCCAGTGGCCCTTCCATCATTATGCATGCCCCTTAGCCGATCCACTACTCCGGACCCACTGAGGGGCACCTCATCTTTGATCTGCTCGCAGATACCTTCAATCGCTCGACCGACGTACGGCATGGAGCACGGGCCCACCGCGGAATAGCACCGTCCTGCTCACACCGCAACTCCCGAGAAGTATACCATACCAAGGTCCAAATCAGGTCCTAATCCGGTCCAAACTAAACGGAAGTGGATCAAATTGGTGATTATTTAAGGAAAACCTCAGCCTCAAAGTCCCTCCCTGGCGCGCCGTGAGGACCAGCACTTGCAGATGACCAGCCCGCGGTGCACCGAGACCCCGGCCACGGCGCAAGACACGAGGACACAAGAAAGGGGAGTCTGAGACTCAGACTCCCCTTGTAGGCTGCAATGTAAGCAGCGATCACACCGTCAGTATCTAGCTCCAGGGCTCCAACGCCGCGGCGTGCTCTCCGGCGATGCGGCCGAAGGCAAAGCACTCGCCAATGTTACCGCCACCGTTGTAGGTCCACCCGTATATGGAACCCATGTCACCCGCGCTGTACAGTCTTCCGATCGGTTCGTTGAAGGGATCAACAATCTGCGCTTTGCTATTGCGCTTAGGTCCACCCTGAGTGTTCACCATAACCGGCCATGCTTCTATTGCATAGTACGGAGCGCTGTCCAGTGGCGCGAGCCTATTCTCAGGTCTCCCGAAGTCGTCGTCCTTTCCAACAACGCAGTACTCATTGTACTTGGTGACAGTCTCCTTCAGCATAGCGGGATCCGTGTCAATCCTTGCTGCCAGCTCCTCGAGTGTATCTCCTTGGAGAATCCAGCCGCTTTCGACCTCTTTGGAGTTGTCGTCGCTCCAGACATAGACGTCAAAATAGGAGTTCCACGAGAACCCCTTGTACGCCGGCCTGGCGATGCTGCCCGCCAATCTAGTGGTTTCGTCGAAGACGATCCAAAGAGGCACACGAGGGAACCGTATGTGTTGAGGTACTGAATCATAGTAGTATATCGCCTCATGTCCCCTGCCGTGGAGAGCACTCCTGGACTCGTCCTGAAACCTCTTGCCGTCTTGGTCAACCCAGATGAACCTGAACTCTGGAGGGTTCATCCTGATGGTAGTTTCTAGGCCTGGTGGCATGAACCCAACCGGGTTGGGGCCTGCATGGTTATTCATGTGCCAGAGGTCTGCACCAACCTTCAAGGCCATTATGATCCCATCTCCAGTGCGCGCCGGCGAACCCATGCCGTAGCATGGACCCTTCAGATAGTTTCGCTTCATCTCTTTGTTGAAGTCAAAGCCTCCGCAAGTCAGGACCACCGCTTTGCTGGCCTTCACATTGATCAGCTTGCCCTGACTCTCGGCGACTACGCCTATCACTTCTCCTTGGGCGTTGGTGATGAGCGACTTGCCGGGTGTCTCGTACATCACCTTGATACTCCTCTCCTCTACAAGTGCAGAGAGGAAATCGTAGGGACCGTAGCGATTCTGATCCGGAGGCGTGTCAAACGACTTCTGAAACCTAAGAGTACGCACACTCTCAGCTCCTGGAAGGCCGGGGAATTCGGGCTCAGCGTAGCCGGCAGGTGCTAGCTCAGCACCCATCGACTCAAGCCATGCCGGGTATGCAATCATCTGCTCTGCCCAGGCTTGAACCGTCTCTGGCTCAACGGAACCACCCCAGTCCTTCTCCATCGCCATAAAGTACGCAAGAGCACCGTCGACATCCGTGAACGTCAAGAACATATTGCCGCCCACTCGGCTGTTACCCCCGGCCCCCTTGTCTTTCGGCATTTTCTCGAGAATGAGGACGTCAGCCCCGGCGTCGTGCGCGGTTATCGCTGCGCTACCGCCGGCATCCCCATACCCCACAATCACAACATCAGCCACTTCGTCCCACGTCTCCGGCACGCCAGCACCTGGGCACGGTGCACACTCTACAGCAGGGGGACACTCCGGGGCCGGGCTCGCGGCTGGGGCGCAACCAGCCAGTGCGCCCGCGCCAGCCACCGCCGCTGCCCCCTTGACGAACTGTCTTCGCGATAGTTTCTTCGGTGCTTCCTTTTCCTCTGCCATTTGTTCCTCCTTTATGGATTGGTTACGTGATAGTGTACTTTCGCTTCCCTGCTCGTTACTCATCCTTCACGACTCTCCTTTGTACGATGATCATGACTATACAAACCCGAATCTGCCCTTGTCAGGCCCCAGAGCCGATTCACCACCCCTCTCGCAACAACTGCCCAACGAACCACACCGCGCTGATCTGAAGATCTATGAACGAATTGCCTACCTCAAGTAGGATGGAACAGTGGCCCGCCGCGGAATACCGCCGTCCTGCCCCACCACCACTCGCGAGAAGTATACCATCCCAAAGTCCAAATCACGTCCAAATCCGGTCCTGAATAGGTCCAAACGGGAGAACCTCGGTCCGAGTACCCATAATTGCTGATGCGCACCAGGAGGTCAGCCTGCTGGGACTCCATGGCGACAAGACTACACGCAGACAGACCGAATAAGAGACGACATCTGATGTGCAACGTGAGGACAGAAGAGGGGGGGGGGCTGAGACTCGAACCGTCCGCGTAGGTTGCCAGGTTGGTGACGGTGCTCCTGGCGATCTGCCCCGGCAGCTCCACCGCGGCAGCCGCTTCGCCGCCTATCCCGCGTGTTCAGCCCATACGCGCACTCCCTGGCTCTCGTCTCGGAGTGAGGTGAGTTCGATCACCTATCATCATACCAAACCACCCTGATGCCATGAAGAGCCAAAGCACCAATCCACATAGGCAATAATGCCTATTGCGCTTGTCTGCTGCTACACGATGGACTGGATTACCCCACAAGCCCTCGATCTTGCGAGCTGTGAGGTGTCGAATAGGAGAGGCGAAGCCCGAGGACAGAAGAAAGGGGAGTCTGACATTCAGACTCCCCCTTGTATGCTGCCTCATGGCAGCGAGGACGTTCTTAATGTGCTACGCCAAGGGCTCCTCCGCAGCTGCGTTCTCACCAGCAATCTTGCCAATCACAACCCCGTGCGCCATGCCAAGCCCCACATCGAGGCCACCTGAAGCCTCACCGTGTGCGTATAGATGCGGAATGGTCTGCCCGTAGATATCCAGCACTTGACCATCGGCATTTATAGCGAGACCGCTCATGGTGTCATGTACCTGTATGCTCACCCAAACAGCGTGGAATGGTGGGGTCTCTATCTTAGACGTGAGAAGGTCTTCAGGCTTGCCGAAATCGGGATCCGATCCGGCTGCAACATATGTGTTGTAGTTGCTAACTGTCGCACTCAAACTATCCGCTGGCACGCCTATCGCATCGGCCAGGTCGGCAAGGGTATCCGCACTGAAGACAAGGTCCTGTTCTACCACAGGGGGCGTTTGGGGCTCAAGATTCCACTCGTTCTTCTGAGCCGCAGCGTCATCAAAGATACTCCATATTATGTGATCCTCTTGAGGGAGGGCGTAATCGTAGAAGGAACCTTCGACCACATCCGCCTCGCTTGCCGCCTCGCTGACGAACCTCTCCCCAGAGCTGTTGACAAAGATGACATCTGCAAGCTTACCGCCGCTGATCCCGAGGCCCGGCACTGCATAGGGGCTACCAAGAGGGAACCTGTGGTATAAACTGCCAAAATGCCGATGCCACAGATGCCAGAATTGCTCATGGCCCGTCAGCACCCCACCCACTTCTAGGCCTGCCAGAATGCCACTTCCATCACAATAGACGAATGGTTCTCCCGAGCCAACTAGATCTGGCGTCATTCTCGGGTCGTACACTTGACGGAGGAATTTACCGCCTTTGTAGGATCCAGTGGCCAGAATGACGCCTTTTCTTGCTTTGAAATACGACGTCCCTCCCGCTGTCTCTACTTCCACTCCCAACACTCTTCCCGAAGAGCCAGATTCCCTGACTAGGTGTGTCATCTTGTGTTCTAGTAGAATCTCCACCCCGTTCTTCTCTGCGTAGTCTTTCAAGGGGTATACCAACCCTGCACCGGCACGATAGGGTCCTTCCGGCTGCAGAGGGTTGAACACGGTGGGTTGGTCGTACTGGTACCCTTCGCAAACGGCAACGGCATTATTGTTTATCACACCCATGGGAAGGTCCATGAAAGCGTCGGTATACTGCACTCCATGATCTTCCAACCAGGCAGCCACAACTGGGAACTGATAACAGTAGGCCCGAAGCAGCTCGAGGTCACTTTTCCTCCTGTCGCGGACCCTGGAGTCTGACATCCTGGCAAAAAACTCATCCGGTGTATCAGCGACGCCAGTGCGTATCTGTGAGGGTGTGCCACCCCCAGAGTCAAGCACAATGCCGCCACAGATAACCGTATTTCCACCAAAATCCTTACCCTGATCCATCAGGATCACTGAAGCGCCTGCGTCTACCGCTGCAACAGCTGCCACTGTTCCAGTTCCGGTTCCGACCACGATCACATCCGCCTCTTTGTCCCACTTATCCGGCACGCCAGAGACTGCACACGGCGCACACTCCGCAGCAGGGGGACATGTAGGGGCCGCCTCAGGTGCTGTGGTTGGCGTCGCGGCTGGGGCACAGCTGGCCAACGCGCCCGCGCCAGCCACCGCAGCAGCCCCCTTGACGAACTCTCTTCGCGATAGTTTCTTCGGTGTTTCCTTTTCCTTTGCCACTTCATTCTCCTTCGGTAGTTTACTCTGCGACTCTTGACTATCGGTTGTCTTCGCCATACGCATCGTTATTCCTCCTTTGTCCAATTCTTCACTGACCATCGCACACCCAAATCGTGCATCATCAAGCCATATAGCCCATCTGTTACCCCCTTCAGGCCACCTGGCTTCTCACTCTCCAATGTCCGTTGATGTTCACCCGACATCGCACTCAATGACACGTGCTGCAACTCTCAAAGGTACCTTCGTGGTGGCACGAATAGCAGCCGTTGATCAGCGGTGATTGTTTATGCATCTGGTGGCAAAAACGGCAATCAAGAGGCGATTCTTCCAGACCCGCATGGGGGTCGTGGGGGTTGATCATTTCGTCATCAACGGTGTACTCTTCGGTGCGCCCGATGACCTGCTCGTAACTTGTGTGCTCGTTGGCCAGATGGCAATCGAAGCAGAACTCCATCTCAACCGTCTTCCCCCTTATGCGAGCACCAGGAACCGCTTCCTCGTGCACTTGTTCCACCGCCTCAACCTCATGACAATCCAGGCAGGCCAACCCCTCTTCCGCGTGGGCATACGCCAGCAGGTTGCTGTCCTGCAACGACTCGAAATAGGTGTCCATCACGTGACAGACAGAACAATCCATGTCTGGAGCCCACAGATCCACCTCTACCGTTCTGGTCACCTCCGTCGTCCACCCCGCCCCCGTCGCCACCGGGTCATGGCACTGAGCACAATAGTCCTCTGAAGGCCCATGCATCTTGTGGCACGTGTGACATTCCATCTCCCCAAGGTGCGAAGCGTGAGGGTTTATCTCCAGCCCCTCCGTACGTTGAATGACCTCTTCATATCCTGTGTGTTCATTGGCCTCGTGGCAGTCGAAGCAGAACTCCACCCCAAACTCCCGCTCCTCCAGAGGGACCGTGAAGTCCCCCTGCACGTACATCACCAACTCGTCCATCTGCTGCTGCACGGTGGGCTCGTGACAGTCCAGGCAGGCCACGTCCTCTGGCGCGTGAGCAGCGGCCCCATAGTCCGACCCCTGCCACGACTCCAGATACGGATCCATGATGTGACAGGTGCCACAGAACTGGGGCTGCTCGTGGTACTGCCACATACCCACCGCTCCTACCCCGCCCAGCACCACAACACTCAGCAGGACAGCGATCACTACAATCCTTTTCCTCGACATGCTTCAGTAGCCCTTCCATTATCATGCCCCTTGGCCGATCCAAAACCCCGGACCCACCGAGGGGCAACTCATCTTCAATCTGTTCGCTAGGACCTTCAGCAACTCCACCTGCGTGCGGCACGCATCACGCACCCGCTACGGAATCGCAAAGTCCCCATCGCACCACCACTCGCGGAAAGTATACCACACAAAGGTCCAAATCTGGTCCAAATCTGGTCCAAAATGCCCGTAAATGGATGCGTTTAGTCACTATTTAAGGTGAACCTCAGCCTCAAAGTCCCTCCCTAGCGCGCCGTGATGACCGGCGCTTGCAGATCACCGGCTCGCGGTGCACCGAGACCCCGGCCACGGCGCAAGACACGAGGACACAAGAAAGGGGAGTCTGAGACTCAGACTCCCCTCCTAGGCTGCAACGCTAGCAGCGATCACACAGTCAGTATCTAGCTCCAGGGCTCCAACGCCGCGGCGTTCTCCCCAGCAAAACGACCAGAGGTGAATGTCCACGCCATGTGCGTGCCGTGGCCACCGGCGATCATCATCCCGTGCCCCATGTTGCCCCCGGCATACAGCCCTGGTATGGGCTCACCATAGGGGTCTAGTACCTGCAGACTGGTGTTGACCGCCAAGCTGCAGTCAGCCAGCAGAATCATGGGCTTGATTGGACCATGGCAGTAGAACGGTCCGACCTTGATGCCGGCACCTACGGTCCCCGCATCTGGATGGCCGAACGTCGGCCGCCCAAAATCGGGGTCCTCACCCTCCTCAGCGTATCCGTTCCACTTCTCGATGGCATCCTTCAGGCCCGCAGGGTCCAAGCCCATCTCACCAGCGAGGGCTTCGATGGTCTCCCCTGTCTTGATTCCGTTACGAGAAATGAAGTCGTCGACCATGCCCCATCCGCCTTGCCCGGACACGTCGCCGATCCCGGGATAGGAGGACACGACCATCGGGTACTTGTTGAAGATCTGGGCCACGACGTCGTCGTAGATCATGTAGCAGCTCCGATCCGGCTGTTCCATGGTCGCCAGGGCGGTGCCGCTGCCCTTTTCGTTGACAAACCGTGCACCATCCTTGTTCACCAGGATGGCACCGGCGTCCATCATGCCATAGGGCATCCACGCCTGTTTCCCTGTGACTGAGACGTTGGGGCCCGGGGCACCGGCCCGCAGGCCTGGGGAGCCATAGCTATCCAGACGTGTGACGTCGGCCCCGACGGCCATCCCCATCTGAAGGCCACTACCATCGTTGAAGGCGTGCGCCGCTGGGACAGCCGCGTTCTCAGGGCTGGTGAATCTCTTCTTGAATTCCTCGTTGCCCGTCAGGTCACCAGCAGCGAGAACCACGCCCTTGTTGGCCTTGATGTTAATGGTTTCCTGCGACAGCTGGTCGACCGCCTTGACGCCGACCACTCTATTGTCACAGGTGGTGTACAGCTCCACGCCCTTGGTCTCCAGCAGGATCTCCACGCCCTTCCCCTCCATGGCGGAGCGGAGGACCTTCGGCCACGCGCTGGCGTTGGGATAGAGCATGTGCATTCTGTTTACCCGGTGGTGCGTGGGGTATTCGAACGGTCCGCGGATCTCAACTCCCAGACCGACCAGCCAATCGATGGTAGATCCGCCGTTCTCTCCCAGGAACTGAACGAGCGTGCGGTCACTGCGCGACCCGTTCGCGCCCGCCGAGTGAATCACGTCCTCCACGTAGTCTTCGGCCGTATCGGAAATCCCTTGCTCTTTCTGAAGCGAGCTCAGGGGTGCGGAGATCGATCCCACGCACAGGGAGGACTCGCCGCCAAGACCGGGCGCTGTCTCCAGAAGGATAACCTTCGCCCCGGCCTCCGCTGCACTCATGGCAGCCGCGCAGCCCGTCCCGCCGCCGCCGACAACCACCACGTCCGCCTCTTTGTCCCACTTGGCAGGCAGCTCAGTGGATGCGCCAGGAGCCGCCGCCGGGGCACAACTGGCCAGCACGCTCGTGCCTGCCAGTGCTCCTGCGCCAACAGCCGCTCCCTTGACGAACTCTCTACGTGAGATCTTCTTGGGCCTATCGTTTTCGCTTGGCATCTTAGACTCCTCGTTACTAGTTTCTAATACTTCTCTTTCACCATGCTTGTGCAATTCGGGTACTCCTTTCTTCTGTACCTTTGTCAATGCATCTGGCTCGCTCTGTCAGGCGTTTCGGGTTGTCTGGCTACTGTCACATGCATTTGGCAACGAGCGAACGACGTAGGAATGCGCCGTGCTCTCCGATGTGCCCCCGACACACAGCCTCAACCTCCGACCCCAGCGCCCGACGCCGGGCAATACTCACTCCCCCAGAGTCATCCTGACCTTACGGGACCTGCATGCCCGTTTGATGACACTGGTCACAGTAATCCTCAGACTCCCTGTGCATACGATGGCAAACACCGCACTCCAGTTCACCCCAGTGAGATTCGTGCGGGTTCAACTCCAGGTCCCCAGTCAACTCTGCCAAAGCCGCATAGCTATCGTGACACTCCAGACACTCGGCCATGGGGAGCCTGCGCTGGTTCAGAGGGACATCGAAGTCCCCGCTGATGTAGACCACCAGTTCGTCCATCTGCTGCTGTATTGTGGGCTCGTGGCAGTCCAGGCAAGCAACACCCTCGTCAGCATGGGCCTTGGCCCCAAGGTCAGAGGTCTGCCACGACTCCAGATACGGATCCATGATGTGACAGGTGGCGCAGAACTGGGGCTCCTCGTGGTACTGCCAGAAACCCGCAGCACCTACGCCGCCTACTACCACCACTCCCAGCAGAACAGCGATCACTACAATCCTTTTCCTCGACATGTTTCAGTAGCCTCTCCCTACGCTATGTTGCCCCACCGTTGGATCCCCACACCCAGGATCCTTACGGAGGACGAGCCACTTGTGTGCTGTTGGCTATGGTCTCCAGAAGCTTCTGGACCACCCAGGTTTGTCCAAGATGAGAGCGTGCTCCTTCTCACCAGTATATATTATGCCTATTGCGGCCCCTTTTGTCAAGTTCTCCTCTGACACACTGGTCCGGCTTTGGATGTCTCAGGGGGCGGCATGCCGATTCCGCCCAGCCTCACCACTGGCTGGGCAGAGAGGCAACTTTGCATGAACTGCAATACAAGGTGCGAGGAACCGTCCAGAACAATGTCTAGTTTACAAAGCGCGGGACAGTTTGTCAAGTCCCGCGACAAGGGGGCAAAAAGGCACCGCCCGCGGCTGTAGCCCTCATGATCCGGTCGACCTGCCCAGTGGCTCCGCCGCGGTAGCCGGTTCGTGGCCCATCGAGGGCCTTCGGATTGCAGGCGCACTCCTTGGCCCTGGTCTCAGAGCAAAGTGTGCTCAATCATCTGATATTATGCCAAGCCAAGATGATCTAAGGAGGAGCCAGGCTGCCCAATCCATGTGGGCCATGATGCCTGGCGAGTCCCGGCCGTTGCGGCGTTCTGCACGATCCGACAGCGCTTCTCGGGCTCGTGCCGCCGAGCGCAAGGAGGGTCTTCAAGGAGTGTGGTTCAACTCCCCCGAGCCAATACGCCTCAATCGTGTGGTGACCCCAAGGGCGCAAAAAGGGAGAGCCCGACGAATCGGGCTCTCCCTTTGCAGAAGACAGCAGCACCAATGGTGCCGTCAGGACACTACTCCCAGGGTTCCCCCGCGGCGGCGTTTGAGCAGCGATACGGCCCAATACTATGCAATCTGTGATTCTGCGCCCGCCACCAGGGCAGAATGTTGAGGAGCAACCAAGTTCGCCCGCCTCAAATAGCCTTGGGATAGGCTCCTCATCAGCATTCAATACTTGAGCCCTCGCGGAGGCCAGCAAGGTCCCGTAATACCACCCCAGGTCATAGAGCCGCTCGCCGGTCTTCAGGAGGCCCGCCTCATCCAAGGGCTCCAGGGGCGTAAACCCTTATCGCTTTCGCACGCATGAGACAGATGTACTCGCAGAGGCCACAGCCGATGCAACGCTCCGCCACTACCTTAGGGAATGTGCCCCACTTCCCCTCCACCTCCACTAGCTCGAAGGCCTCTACGGGGCAAGTCACCCTGCAGGCCATGCATCTTACACAGAGATCAAGATCAACGACAGCGGTGCCGATAACCGCCTTTCTCTTCTCCTCCAGCGATAGGGGAGGGATGGCCCCGCTGGGGCAGACTTGGCCGCAAGCGTTGCACGAGTAATCGCAATAGCCCCAGCGAAACACGAGCATCGGGGTCCCTACCCCTTCCAACCCCGCTTCAAACAGGGCCAGGCGTAGCGCGTTGCTTGGGCAGACCTTGATGCACTCACCACAGCGTACACATGTAGTGAGGATATCTTCCTGACTAGCCCCGGGAGGACGGAGCAGGTAGGGGTTCTTACTCTTCAGCAAACCCGTCTTCAATAGGCTAGCCGCCACTACGCCAGCAGCGAAGGAGGCCAGAAACTGACGGCGGGAGGGGTCATATTCGTAGCCAAAGCCCAGGGTGCGTCCCCCGTTGAAAGTCAGCGAAGCCACCTCACAGCCGGCCAAACAGTTCAAACACTGCAGGCACTCACCGGGGTCGCTGCTAGCGTCCTCCTGGCTGACAGTGTCCATGGGGCATTGTGGGACGCACTGCTTGCAGTTGGGGCAGCTATCCGCCACAAACCGTTGGAGCCAGGAGAACTTGGAGAGCAGCGCCAGAAGCGCCCCCAGAGGGCAGAGGTAACGGCACCAAAAGCGCCTGGCGACGAGGTTCAGGCCAAGGATGATCACCAGGGGCGAGGCAAGGAGGATCCGATAGACCCCATGTTGGAGAGGCTGCCTTGCGGAAATTGGAGCCGAAGCGACCATTCCTGGTAGGATAGGAGGATAGATCGCCCCAGCCGAGGGGGCCTGCAGGATGGGGATCGGGTCCAACCACATCAGGGGAAGGCTGGCCAGGAAAGCAGCTGCGATAACGACAAACAGGAGGAAATACTTGACCTGACGGAACCGCTCGGGGATACCTTCCCTGACGTTCGTGCCGAAGACGTCGAGAACTGTCCCCAGAGGGCAGATCCAGCCGCACCAGATCCTCCCCAAGGCCAGAGTGGCCAGCACGGTTATGATGGCCGGGGCGAAGGTCGGAATCGCGCTCCTGGCCGCCAGCATGGTGTTCAGGGCCAGAAGCGGGTCAAGCCGGGCGAAGAGGTTGAGGGGGATCGGCGATCCGCCTTCCGGCGTCGTTCTAATGAACAGGTACAGGAACAGAGCCAGCGCGAGATACTGGATTAGTTGGCGCAAGCGTCGCAGCAGTTGCCATCTCCGTCGCACCTGCTTCCTTCGTTCTCGTTCTTCTTCTATGATCGGCACGGGAGAACTCCTATGTTTGTGAAGGGATATTGCATTGAAGGGCAAGTGAGAGACCCAACCTGATAGAGACACCCGGTTGGGCCCTCAACGGTCAAATCCAACGTCGGACGACGCGCAGTTTCCCTACCCCGAAGATCAACATGAAAATGACGAGGATGATGACGAGTTGTGGCATACCCAAGTGAGGCATGAGTCTGACCTCCATTCAAAGACACGGAGAGCCACAATTGTCGGGCTCTCCGTTGAGGGCTGCTATGCTAGCATAGCAACGATAGTGCTCTTGGTGGCCTATGCCCGGGGCTCCTGCGCGGCGGCGTTCCTTCGAGAGATGCGACCAAAAGCAATCATCTCAGCTACAGGAGAGCCTAATAGCTCAACGATTCGGATCATGAACGGACACAAGCTCTGCTTTGACGGTTGCATCATCGGTTATCTCGACGGTCGTTTGGAATGTCTCATACTCATCGCTCTTTGAGGCGTCGAGCTTGTACTTGCCTTTGGGCACCTCCAACTTCGCCACTCCACCACTGTCGGTGCGGCTGCTATATGCGTAGCCTCTATATATATGTGGGCGGAGAAGAACAGAAGCATTCTTAATCGGGGTCTTTGTAGCTTTTGAAATTACCTCTATTGTCACCACATGCTCGGGCTGCCTTGCAGTTACGAAGCCAAAGTGGTAGGAAGCGTCCTGGTGCGGAAGCTCCAGGTCTGGCTTCCGGAATTTGACCGTCCACTTGTGATATCCCTCAACGCCCGGGGCCTCTAGTTCCATCTCCGCCCAATATAGCGCACTCGTACCCGGCCAAGGAACGCCACCTAACGCTCCAGTCGCCACTTTCTTGCCCTTTTGGCCGTAGACTGCAATCTCCTTGTCTGTTAGTTTGCACTCAGCGGAGCACTTGACTCCAACCTTTATCGTGAACTCATCGCCGAGTGCAATGGGAGAAGGTACACCCCAAACTGCTATGCTGGTTGAGTGGGGCTTGACAGTAAACGAAAATGGCGTTGAGCTTTCCTTATGCAAGACGCCTTCCTTCTCTTGCGCCGGGAACACGGCTATCCACGTGTATTCCCCTGGCTTGATCGGCGCCTCCACTGCAAACTCGTCTGTGTGGTTCACCGTCCCATCGAATTCGCTTAGTTCAACTTCCTTCGCGCGAGTACCATCTTGAACCACGATCCTGACCATACTGCCCCCGAGGTCACGGGCCTCGGGACACGACACCTCTACTTTCAACGCTATGTCGGCCCGAGCGTCAACTTCGGAAGGAGCTGCCTCAACCATGTAGGTGCTCGTCTCATGGGACTCAATTTCCTCTGTCACCATCCACCTCTTTCCATAAGGAGGGCAATCGCCGTATCAACCCATCCCCTCTGCTGTCCTTTGTTTGCTTGTTGGTATCCTCGAGAGACCCTGCCTGACCACTAGGCGTTCGCGGTCGTGCTGTCCATGACAAGGGAGAGCCCGATAGTTCAGGCTCTCCCTAACGATGGTGCTCTAAGTGGCCTAGGCCCAGGGCTCTAAACCAACAGCGTGCCGCGCAGCGGTGCGACCAGTAGCCAAGGTCTCACCAACATTCGTCCCACCCTGGTATTGCCAAGCCAAATAGCTGCCCATCTCACCCACGCCATACAGCCTGGGTATCGGTTGATCATCGTGATCCAGGATCTGGCAATCGGGGTTGCGGCGTGGACCACCTTCGGTTCCGGAGAAACCCATCCACGCTTTAATCCCGTAGTAAGGTGGGTCCCCTAGCGCCTCGAATGCCCCCGAGGCGATCTCCTGGTGGAACTCGGGATCTTCTCCAGCAGCAACGTACTCGTTGTATTTCTCTAGGGTGTCCTTTAGGGCTGCAGGAGGCAACTCCAGTGCCGCAGCCAACTCCTCGATCGTGTCGCCTTTCTTGATCCATCCCTTCTCAACTTCTGCGCTATTGTCAGCGCTCAGGATGGTGCCCGAGCGATAAACCCACCAAGAGTAGCGGAATATGCTCCTTTCTACCCTAGTGGCTTCGTCGAAAATGAGGGTGACAGGGGTGTTGGGAAACTCTTCTTTCTCGCCATCATACCAAAGGACCTCCCCAGTCCAGCACTTGCCGTGGCGCCCCCCCTTTACCGCGGTGAATCGCTTTCCGTACTTGTTTACCCAGATCGATTGCTCGCTAAACCCTCCACTGTCCAGTCGAGGTGCGACCCCGGCCTCGAGCGGGTAATCCGGAAAGATTGGATACAGGGAGGACATGCTCGCATAGTTCATGTGCCAGAGCTCGGCACCCACTGTCATGGCCGCACGGATACCGTCCCCCGTGTTGCCCGGCGTACCTCCCCCCGTGTAGCCCGGCGGACCTCCGATGTCCGGGTTCGGCAAGTAGTTTTGCTTCATGCGGTAGTTGTTCTCGAAGCCTCCGCAGGCTAGGATTACACCCTTGTTGGCTTTAATGTAGATCTCTTCTCCCCCCGTATAGCTAGACGAAGTCTCTGGAGACCACTGTGCAAACGTTACCCCCGTTACCGCTTTGACGCCCAAGATCTCCTTTGTTACAGGGTCTTGGAGCAGTTCCTTCATAGGGGTTGAGTACAGAACCTCAATCCCCCTTTCGTCGATCCGAGCGCGAAGCTGCCCCATGAGGTACCTCCCTTTTCCGTAGGGAGGCTCAATGCTGGTGCTGACATAGTCCCCGGAGGGAGGGGTCATAACGCCCCTCACGCCTCCCATAGCTATCGCTGCCGGCAGTTCCGGGTACTCTACCCCTGATTCTGCATCATACACGTACGCCGGCGCCATTTCCTCCAGCCATGGCTTGTTCTCCTTCAGCGCCTCACACCAGGGCTCAATCCACTCCTCGGGCATATCAAATCCGCGCTGGAGCTCCTTCTGATAGGCGGCAAATTCAGCCACGTCTTGATGAGCAGTGGCTGACCCACCAGCGGCGGATGTGTTGCCGCCTTCAAGCCCGTCTACCATTTTTTCGAGCAGGATTACCTTGGCTCCCGCGTCGTTGGCGGTGATGGCTGCCGCAGCGCCGCCGCCACCAAACCCTACCACCACCACATCGGCCTCATAGTCCCACTTCTCGGGGATCCAGGGGGTCGCGGCCGGCGCACACTCTCCAGCAGGCGGACAAGTAGCAGCCGGGGCTGCGGTCTCACCGGGTCCCGGGGTGGCGGCTGGAGCACAACTGGCCAATGCGCCCACGCTGGCCACCGCCGCTGCCCCCTTGACAAACTCTCTTCGCGATACTTTCTTCGATGCTTCCTTTTCTTCTGCCATTTCGTCCTCCTTGATGGACTGGCTACGTGATACTGTACTTTCGCTTCCCTGTTCCTTACTCATACTTGACCCTCCTTTGTGTAATTCTGTGCAATATTGAAGTACTATTAACCGCTGGATTGCCCCCCTTCGACCGTGCTCAGGGCGGGCTTCGATACGACCTTCGGTCTAATCCCCTTCGACGGTGCTCAGGGCAGGCTTCGACAGGCTCAGGACGTGGCTCAGGGTGCGCCCGGCGGCGCTTCCCGCGCCCTTTTTCCACATCCTCAGAGCCGATTTCTCACCCCCCCTTCCTGACACACTGCTAACATAGTACAATGCGCCGATCTAGAAATCAACCGCCAAATCAGCTATCTCAGGCAGACAACAATAGCCAGTTGATCTTCAGTCATCAGTCCCCCCCTGCCGAGGTCGTATGACACGTACTGCAATTCTCAAAGGTGCCTTCGTGATGGCACGAATAGCAGCCGTTGATCAGCGGTGATTCTTGATGCATCTGGTGGCAGCGACGACATTCAACTTGTGGTTCTTCTAGGCCCGCATGGGGGTCGTGGGGGTTGATCTCTTCGTCATCAACGGTGTACTCTTTGGTGCGCTCGATGACCTGTGCGTAACTGGTGTGCTCATTGGCCACATGGCAGTCGAGGCAAAAAGCCATCTCAACCGTCCGCGCTCTAATAGGCCTGCCGGCCACGGCCTCCTCATGTACCTGCTCTACTGCTTCTACCTCATGGCAATCCAGACACTCCAACCCCTCTTCGGCGTGGGCATAGGCTAGCAGGTTACTGTCCTGCAACGACTCAAAACAGGGGTCCATAACGTGACAGACAGAACAATCCATGTCAGGAGCCCACAGATCAATCTCTGCGGTTCTGGTCACCTCGGTCGTCCACCCCGCCCCCGTCGCCACCGGCTCATGGCACTGAGCACAGTAGTCCTCTGAAGGTTTATGCATCTTATGGCAGGTCGCACACTCCATCTCCCCAAGGTGCGAATCGTGAGGGTTTATCTCCAGCCCCTCCGTACGCTGAATGACCTCCTCATAACTGGTATGTTCATTGGTCTCGTGGCAGTCGAAGCAGAACTCCACCGGGAACTCCCGCTCCTCCAGAGGCACCGTGAAGTCCCCCTGCACGTACATCACCAACTCGTCGATCTGCTGCTCCGTCGTTGGCTCGTGACAGTCCAGGCAGGTCACATCCTGTGCCGCATGGGCCGCCGCCCCATAGTCCGACGCCTGCCACGACTCCAGATAAGGATCCATGATGTGGCAAGTGCCGCAGAACTGAGGCTGCTCGTGGTACTGCCAGAAACCCACCGCTCCTACCCCGCCGATGACCACCACGCCGAGTAAGACGGCGATCACTACAGTTCTTTTCCTCGACATGCTACAGTAGCCTTTCCACCACTGTGCCCCCCAGTCATCCCATGCCTTGGGACTCACTGACGGGCACTTACTCTCTGTTCTACCCGCTCAGACCTTCAGTCTCTCGATCGACACACGCCATTGAGCACAGCCACGCGATCAGCAAGCAGCGCCCTGCTCGCACCGCCGCTGCCCATCAGCATACCACAGTAAGGTCCTAATGAGGGCCTAATTAGGTCCGAATCTGGTCCAAAATATCCCAAAAACGATGGATTTGGTCATTAGTCAGGGAAATCTTGGCCTCGACAACGCTCCCCAGCCAGGCTGTCGCAGATGTGCTGCACGGTGTCTACCAGGTCCCCCACCTCTCGTATCGGCTGCTGCTCGCCGCAGTAGATACACAGGGTGTTGGTGGCCAGATGGACCTCCACGATCCTCATGTGCAAGCCTTCCCTCACCAAGCCCAGCAACTCCGCGTCAAGCCCTGTCGCCGCTTCCCCATCAGTGACGATGACCACGTCTGGATGGGTCTCCTTGATGCGCCTGACCGCCTGAAGTGGATCTGTCTCCCGGCCGACGATCTCCAGGCCAGGTTCTTCACAGAGCAGCCCCTCGAGGCCCTCTGCAAACAACGACGGCTCAGAGACGACAAACACCCGTGCCTTCGGACTCACCCTCCGCGCCCTCCCCATGAGTACAGTATACTATCGCGCCCCGCCGGCGGTAAGAGCCAAACTGCCCGTTCTGGCAAAATAAAAGAACTATCTTTCGATAGTTCTTTTGGTCAACCCTGCCCACCGATCGCTAGTACTTTAGGGCAACGTCATGTCTGCGTGAATGACTATCCCTTCGGCGGATCCTCCACCAACCCCTGGCGCACCGCGTAGACCGCCGCCTGAATGCGGTTGCGGAGGTGCAGCTTGCCCAGAATGTTCCTCAGGTGGTTCTTCACCGTGCTCTCGGAAAGGACCAGGCTCTGGGCGATCTCCTGGTTGGACTTTCCCTCCACCACCAACTGGAGAACGTTTATCTCGCGCTCCGTGAGCGGCTCCGTGACTTCCAACCCTTGGCCCGTGCCTCTATCCGTGTTCTCGAACTCCCTCAGGATCCTGGCCGCGATCATCCCGGAGAAGGCTGCCTCCCCTCTAACCACGCCCTCCAGCGCATCAAACAACTGACGCGCTTTCAAATCCTTGATCAGGTACCCTTGAGCGCCGCCCTTGATCGCCTCGAAGAGATTTTCGTCATCGTCGGACACGGTGAGCATGAATACCTTGACGTAGGGCATCTCCCGCTTGATCCGCCTGGTGGCTTCCAGTCCATCGCATCCGGGCATCGTGATGTCCATGAGGATCACATCAGGCATCGTCTCACGCGCCAGGGCCACCGCCTCCAGGCCGTCCCCGGCCTCTCCCACCACCTCAATGTCCGCACGAGCGGCCAGCACAGCCTGCACCCCTTTGCGAAAGAGGATGTGATCGTCCACCAGTAGAACACGCAAGGGCTCGCTCATTCCAATCCCCCATCCTCGTGCAGCGGCAGTTGCAGCACAACCCTGGTCCCCTGTCCGGGCTCAGAGTCCACGGTCACGGTCCCGCCCACACTCGCTGCTCGCTCGCGCATAGTGTGCAGCCCCAGGTGCCTACTGTCGTCCTTCCCCTGAAGAAGGGCCCGGTCAAACCCCTGGCCCTCGTCCACCACGCAGATCCGAAGGTCGCCGCCGTGCCGTTCCATGCGCACAGCTGCCCTCCCCGTCCCAGCATGCCTGCGCACGTTCCTCAGTGCCTCCTGGAGGATGCGCATTGCCTGCGCCTGCGTTTCTTCATCCAATGTGACTGGCTCGTTCCCCTTCGCCTCGAATCGCGCGTCCAGGCCATACTGAACCTGGTAATGATCCAGAAATCGCCGCAACACCCTGACCAAATCCATCCCTGGCTCTACTACGGTGCGCAGGCCAAACATCGCCTCTCGCAGATCGCGGTAGGCTCGACTGATCATGTCTTGAAGTTCAGATAGGTGATCCCGCGATTCATCGACCTGCTTGCTGCCAAGCGAACCCTCGAGTTGTGAGGCCTTGAGTTGGAGGGCCCCCAGCGTCTGCGCAACCCCGTCGTGGATCTCCCGCGAAAGCCTGGCCCGCTCTTCCATTACCGTCACCAGCTTCGATCGTTCATGAAGCTGGGCGTTCTGGACGACCAAACCCAGCATATTCCCCATACCCTGGGCCAAGGCGATCTCCTCCGTGGTGAAACGGCGGTAGTCGTGCACAGAGTAGGCCCAGGCCACCGCGACAACCTTTCCCTTGGCCACCAGAGGTACGGCCACCGCAGATTTAACACCTAGTTCGCGGGCCTTGTCTTGGCGAAACCGCGGATCGGACTGCGCATCGTAGCTCGTCAGGGGCTCCTGTGTCGTCAATACCTCGTGGAAGTAACTGGTGTAACTGTCGAAGGACCGAAAAACACGCGACGACCAGTCGGAAGGCCGCCGAAGGAAGACGGTGGAACGCCGCTCCTCGTCCACCAGATGGAACGAACAACGATCTACTCCCAGCGCAGCCACAATCTGCTCGGCCGCGCGGCTAACTACCTCGTCCAACTCTAGCGTGGAGCCTACCGTCTGCGCCAGATCCAGAAGCATGGCCGCCTGGGCCCGCTGCTCCTCCAACTGCCGGCGCATCTCGCCCATGCACATGCTGGTGACACGACCGACCATCCAGCGCAAACGCGCGTCCAATGGAGAGACCAAGGCCCAGGCGGCGCTGGAATCAGCGCCACAGGCATCTCTAATGACGGGCAGGGCCGCATCCTTGCACAGCAGTAAGGCCTCCGTCACCGTTGAGGCATCGGGGATCGCGTCACTGCCGGCGGCGCAGATATCACCCAGGTACTCCTCCAGAAAGGCAGGGGAACCAGTCTCCAGGCTCTCCACTATCCCCTCTAGCCCCCGCAGCGTCAGAGAGCGCACATCCTCTGGAGGAAGAGAACTGTAAGGAGAGCCCGGCAAAGCTTGGACCATCTCCGCCCAGGCCTTGGAGATCTCCTCCTGGTGCTGGTTCAGCAA
>Ga0307375_10001149_pt1 | contig 29675 bp, 24 predicted proteins | sample TR1MG_FD_202531 | JGI IMG/M metagenome (GOLD analysis project Ga0307375, IMG submission 202531) | Soil microbial communities from Risofladan, Vaasa, Finland - TR-1 | ecosystem: Environmental > Terrestrial > Soil > Coastal area > Acid sulfate soil | place: Finland: Risofladan, Vaasa | collected...
CGGGTGCGGTCGATGGCCGGGCGCGCGCCGGGCGCCAGGTTGAGACCACCAAACGGCAGCCCGACAGCGCTGCTGCTGGCCAGCGTCTGCAGGGTGCCCACCTCATCCGGCCGCAGAAAGCGGACAGAGAGGATGCCTGGCAATCCGGCCATGGCGTCGAGCCGGGCCTGCGCCACATCCACCCAGGGGGCGTCGGCCTGCCGCGGGTGATTCAGCAGGACGTCGAAATAGGTGGCGATGGTCCTGGCGCTGGCCTCCATCTGCTCGGCGTTGTCTTCCTGCAGCCGGGCGGTCGCCACCGCCATCAGGTTCTGCCGTTCGCTCGGCCGCAGCGGCTGTGTGGCCAGATACCGGGCGAGATGCGTCTGGTAGAGACCGAGCGCCTGCACCATCAGCACGCCGTCGACGCCTACCAGGGCGTGGACCTGCCCGACCGCTCGCGCGGCCCGGCGTAGGCTATCCCGATCCCCCGTTGCCGCCATCAGCGCGATCAGATGCGCCACCTGGCGGGCCTTGAGATGGGCGAGCTCGGCCGGCGACAGCGCCGCCAGGATCGGCGCGGCCAGCTTCTGGCGCGCCAGGACGGCATAGAACTCTTCCACGAACTCGGCCGCGATGATGGGCCAGATCCCCTCGGTTGCCGCCAACAGGCGCCGCGCTTCCGGCCCATAGGTGTCGTCGATGCCAGGCTGTGACGTGGCCGGCCCGCCGGTCTCGGCATCCCAGCGCTGCCAGGTGCACGCCCCCGCGGCCTTGGTCGCCTTGGCGGCATAGAGTGCCGCGTCGGCGCGCCGCAGCAGCAGGTCGGGCTCTGCGCCATCCTCAGGAAACACTGCGACCCCGGCGCTGAGGCCGATGCACACGGGGCCGTCGTCGACGCCGAGGTCGAACGGCGCCGCCATCGCCTCCGACACCCGCCCGAGCAGCTCAGGCAACGCTCCGACCGAACCCAGATCGTCGATCGCCAGCGCGAACTCATCTCCGCCGAGCCGGGCTATCAGGTCGGACTGGCGCAGCGCCTCGCGCAGGCGCTGGGCGACTTGGCGCAGCAGAGCATCGCCCGCGGCGTGGCCGTAGCGGTCGTTGACCGGCTTGAAATCGTCGATGTCGAGCATGCAGACTGCAAGCGGCGCGCTACGCCGGCGTGCACCAACCAGGGCGCGGCCGAGATGCTCTTCGAACTGCCGCCGGTTGGGCAGGCCGGTCAGCGCGTCGTGCCGGGCCAAATGAAACTGTTGGCGCCGCTCCGCCTCCAGGGTCTGCTTGAGGTCGAATTCGTCCAGGCCATGCCCGAGCAGCGCGGCAATCCGCTCGCACAGAGCCACCACGTCGGGGGCAAACAAGCCGGGCAGGGGGGAGCCGAGGGAAAGCACCGCGAACAGCGCCCCGCCGCGCCGGATCGGTACCATCGCGGCCGAGCGCCAGGCGCTCCGGTCGATCAGATCGCGATACCGGGCCAGATCGGGGTCATCCAGCACATCGTTGCGGACAATGGTCCGCCTTTCGCGCCAGCACCGCGCTACGAGCGAGGGCGGCGCGTCGTCGAGCGCAAAGCGCTGGTCCGCCATCAGGGCCATCCCCGCCCCGGCGGAGGCCAGCGCCTGCAACACCCCCGCCGCGTCGGGCCGGGCCACCCAGGCGATGTGGAACAGCGCGCCCACCGCAAGGTGCGCGCAGGTCCGGTGCAGCATCTCGGTGTCGCTCTGCGCGCGCAGCAGCGTCTCGCCCTGCGTCATCAGCGCCGCGTGCAGCGCCTCCAGGTGGTCGAGATGCCGCTGCTGGTCGATCGCCTCCAGCGCGCGGCCGACATCGACCGCCAGCTCCTCGAGCAGGTCGATCAGCGCGGCGTCCAGGATGCCTTCCTCGGCGGCGTAGATATGCAGCACGGCCTGCGCCACCCCGCGCAGCATCAGCGGCAACGCGACACCGGCGCCGAGGTCGAATTGTTCGGCCGCCTGCCGCCACGCCGCCACCTCGGCCTCCGCAGCGAAGCGCTGGCGGATCACCGTGCGGGCCTCACGCCACGCAGTCCCCGCCAGGCCGCGGCCCTCGGGCCGGGCGGGATCGGCGGAGACGAACACTGCGTCGAGGAAGCCGGTGGCCCCGGCGGCGGCCATCGAGTGGAACACGCCGCCGCTGTCCGGCGCGCCGATCCAGGCCAGCCGCAGCCCGGCCTGCGCCACCGCGATCCGGCAAATCCCCTCGTACAGCGCCGCCGTGTCGGGCCGGCCCGCAGCAAGCTGGTTCACCTGCGCCAGCATCGCGTTGAACCCGGTCAGCCGCCGCATCTGCCCGGCCTGACTGCGCTGCGCCGCCTGTTGCGCCGCCTGCGCGTCCTGCAGCTCCAGAAGCCGCAGCAGGCTGCCGGCGATCGCCGCGGCCTGCTCCAGGAGCTGCAGCCGCGCCGGGCCCGGCAGGCCGGGCGCGGCGTCGCAAAGAGCCATGATGCCGACCACCCGTCCGCCCTGCCGCACCGGCAGGCACCAGCAGGCGCGGATGCCGTGCGCCGCCGCCAGCGCGCGTTGCCCGGCCCAGCGCGGATCGTAGCAGACGTCTGCCACCAGCACCGGGGCGGCCCCCTGCAGCGCTCCGGCACAGAAACCGGCGCACGGCTCCGGCGCCATCCCCTCGAGCGCTGCCACGAGCGCCGGCGTGGCACCTGCCGCGGCCAGCAGATGCAGCCGCCCGTCCGGTCCGAGCCGCATCACGCACGCGATCCGCCCTGGCGCGCCCTGTCGGACGGCCGCGCAAAGCTGCTCCGCCAGCCGCTGGGCCGGCTCGCCTGCGGCCATCTCGTGCAGGATCCCGGTCAGCATCTGGAGCAGATCCCGCTGACCGGCGTCCTGGCCGTCGGGATCGGGTGGCTGCGGCCCGGTCCGCTGGCGGTACGTGGTTATGGCAGGGCTTCCTCTGGCAACCGGCTCGGCACGTTGCTGCGCGGCTGGAACGCGAGGATGAAGGCCTGGCGCCGCCACTCCGGGATCGGGCCGGACCGTGCCGGCCGAATTCAGCAGAACAATTCTCGTCCCGGGCGCCTGTCAGCGGAGTTACATCCGCTGTAGCGCGACGGTCTGGATGAGAAGGTGTGGTCGCGGTGTAGGAACGTTAGTTCGTGTTGATCGACGGTAGGCGTCGGGACTCGACATATATCGATAGTCATTACGTGTAAGTCATCTTACCAATCTCTCGTCCAGCCGCGACGGGCTTAGTCGGCACCTACCAGCGCAAGGTCGTGTCCCTCTGATTCGCGCTCCAGCGATAGTGGGTACTAGCCGCCGCGGTGCTACCGTCCTGGCGGTCCCCGCGCGCGCGGGGACGAACCGCTGTGCTGGACGCGACCAGCGTCGATAATCAGGCGTTCCCTAGGTTTGTCCACGCGGCCCAGTCCTCCATCGAAATGACACCACGTCGCCATCACCGCCCGCCGCCGTGGCAGCGGCCTGCTCCCGCTGTTGCGCAACATAGATCAAGTGCCTCAGGCGGTCCCGCGACGGGACCAGGTAATTCACGTTACGGCGGCGGCCCCAGGGATCATCCAAATCCCGCAACCACATGAACTCCAGCACCCCCATCAGTCTTCGAGCCATCTCCAGGTCGTTCTGGTCGCAGGCCTGGTGAAATGCCAGCATCACCTTGTCGCTGAGCCGGCGCCCGAATGCCGGGTCCAACCCGGCACCGAACCGCCTGTCCCCGAGCACGATATCGCTTTCTGTCGGCACTTCAGATCACTCCTGCGGTCCAGAGCATCAGGAGCGTTGCGATCACAACAACCCAGAGGATCCCGCCAAGCAGGACGGCAATCCCGATCCCCCGCGCGGCGGCAAGATCGTCAGCCGTATCCTCTGCTTGCTCCGGGCCACGGTCCGTTGCGTCAGGCGTCGATGACGCCCCGTGGCCTGCTCGCAACAGCGCAATCAGATGTGGATTACGATAATTGGCCCGCCCGGGTCGGCGACGGTCTCGGAGGACCTCGAGGTCCGGCGCCGGATCCGGCGCCTGTGGTTCAGGCTCGTCTTCCATCGTCACGATTTTCTGATTCCTGACGCTGATGGCACGATCGCGACGATCACCGTCGCCTACCCCGTTGCGGCCTGCCACTACTCTCGTCATCACTTTCGCGTGGGCGGCGGGCGCGTGGGATCTCGCCGGCCCGGTGTGACAGAGGTGGCCGGGCAAATTCGGACAGGTCGATAAGTGGAAACTCTGCCTGATCGCGGCCAGGATGGCGCCGATGGGGAGAGACCATGACGAGACGAGCGCGACGGACGCACAGTCCGGCCTTCAAGGCCAAGGTGGCATTGGCGGCCCTCAAGGGCGAGAAGACGTTGGCCGAGGTGGCGCAGCAGTATGACGTGCATCCGAACCAGATCACGGCCTGGAAGGCCCAACTGGCGGAGGGTGCCGCCGGGGTATTCGGCTCCGGTCCTGCGGGCAGCTCGGGGGCGCCGGCGGTGGACCTCAAGGTCCTCCATGCCAAGATCGGCGAACTGACGCTGGAGAACGATTTTTTGTCCGGTGCGCTCAGCAAAGCCGGCCTGCTGAGCGCAAAGCGATGATCGACCGGGGCCACGGACTGCCGCTGGCACGGCAGGCGGCGTTGCTGACGCTGAGCCGCAGCAGCCTCTACTATGAACCGCGAGCGGTGCCGGCAGCCGACCTGGCGATCATGCGACGGATCGACGCGCTGCACCTGGACTACCCCTTCGCCGGCAGCCGGATGCTGCGTGATCTGCTGCGCGGCGAGGGCGTCGTGATTGGCCGGGAGCGGGTCGCCACGATGATGCGGCGCATGGGGCTTGAGGCGTGAAGCGCATCAAGGGCGCTGTATCGCCGCCCCAACACGTCCAAGCCGGCGCCGGGACACAAGATCTACCCGTATCTGCTCCGCGGCTTGGCGGTGGAGCGGCCGAACCAGGTCTGGGCGATGGACATCACATACATCCCCATGGCCCGCGGCTTCGTCTATCTGGCGGCGGTGGTCGACTGGTTCAGCCGGCGGGTGCTGGCCTGGCGTCTGTCGATCACCATGGAGGTCGATTTCTGCCTCGACGCGGTCGAGGAGGCGCTGGCCAGACACGGCCGGCCGGCGATCTTCAACACCGACCAGGGCAGCCAGTTCACCAGTGCCGCCTTCACTGGCCTGCTGATCGAAAACGGCATCCAGATCAGCATGGATGGCCGCGGCTCCTGGCGCGACAACGTGTTTGTCGAGCGGCTGTGGCGCTCGGTCAAATACGAGGAGGTCGTGTGCTGTGAACGCTTCGTCTCGGCTTGAGACGAAGCGGAGCTTTACCGGAGATGGGGGACGGCTCCCCGAAGTCGGCCTGCAGGGGCTGGCTTCAAACCGTCACAAGCTGCGAGGGTAAAGAGCCCTCGTGGTGAGCGTTGTTGGAAAAGGCGGGAGATATTCCGTCAGGTGGGTCTTGAGGAGACGAACGCGAGTGAACCGCTGATGACGTGTCGTAACGTATTCAACCGACGTCGAAACCGGGACCTGGACTTCTGTCCCGCGAGCAAGGGTTGGGAGATTGTAGCGCGACAATCAACCTGAGAATCCGTGTTGCCTCATTCGGAAATGCTCCTGAGCGGCCGAGGCGTTGGCGCTGACCGCCGACCGGGTGGACCTCGCCGCCGGCGTGCTGGTGATCGAGAGCCTGAAGAAACGCCGCACCGGGATCTTCCGCGTCGTGCCCGTACCCCCGGCCCTGCTGGAGGCGCTCGACCTGGTGCACGGCATCCGCGAGCGGCAGGGCCGCCGCGGCAAGGGGCGCGGCGAACGCCTCTGGCCGTGGAGCCGGATGACCGGCTGGCGCGCCGTGCACGCGGCGATGGCCGCCGCCGGGATCGACGGCCCCCACGCCTCGCCCAAGGGACTGCGGCACGGCTTCGGGGTGGCCGCCGTCTCCGCCGGCATCCCCCTCAACCTGATGCAGAAATGGCTCGGCCACGCCCAGCTCACCACCACCGCCATCTATGCCAATGCCGCCGGGGCCGAGGAAAAGGACATCGCCCGCAGGATGTGAAGGTAGGACAGGGGTGGGGTTGCTCCCACAGTGGGAGCGGGTATGATCGCATATGCGGATCATCTCTGTGGGCACGCTGAAGGCATTCTGGGATCAGCCAGCTCACCGAGGCGCCGAGCAGCCGCTGCGGACCTGGGTGAAGGTCGTCAAGGCGGCGCGGTGGACCGATCCGCCGGCGGTCAAGCAGATGTTCGGCAGTGCGGACATTCTGCGCGACGGCCGCATGGTGTTCGATATCGGCGGCAACAAGTACCGCCTGGTGGCGTGGGTGAATTACCAGTACGGGGTTGTCTACGTGCGCTTCATCGGCACGCATCGCGAGTACGACAAGATCGATGCCCAGAGTGTGTGAAAGGCAGGAGGCGATGATGGACGTGCGTCCGATCCGGACCGAGGCTGACCATCAGGCGGCACTTGCCGAGGTCGCGACCCTGATGGACGCCAAGAAGGACACGTCGGAAGGCGACCGGCTCGACGTTTTGGCAACGCTGATCGAGGCTTATGAGACGGCACACATCCCGATCGCGGCGCCGGATCCGATCAGCGCGATCCTGTTCATGATGGAGCAGAAGCAGCTCGGCCGGCGCGACCTTGAACCAGCGATCGGCAGCCGGGCACGGGTGGCCGAGGTGCTCAACCGGCGGCGCGCGCTGACGCTGCCGATGATCCGCCGTCTGAGCCGTCTTCTCGATATCCCGGCGGACGTGCTGATCCAGCCATATCACACGCGCAGACCTGCGCAGGGGCGACATTCCTCTGCCGAGGCCGCATGAGCTTTTGGCCGGCTTCCGGCCTGTGACCCAGTGCCTGTTGATCGGCACGGAATTGGACCCCTCTCGATGGCCGCACATCGCATTGATTTCGTGCGGTAAATTCGTTCGGGACGGGGTCCCGTTTTTGGTGCTGATTCACACCCACGCCTCGCCCAAGGGACTGCGGCACGGCTTCGGGGTGGCCACCATCTCCGCCGGCATTCCGCTCAACCTGATTGATTGGCGCCGTGCTCGGCACGATGCTGTTCCTGGAGGTCAACAGGCACGCACCGGACGACTGGGGATGGTCGGCCGGTTGGGCGGCTTGGCTGATGCAGGCGAACTGTGAATCGGCGCCAAAGTGGGATCCCCCTCATCATACTCTCGAACCCATTGCACTAACTATCTGATCAGGCGTTCTGGTGGGGTCCCGATTGGACGCCGATCGGCGCCGAGCGGGACCCCAGGGTGAACAAGATTCGCGTCCAAATATCAATAGGTTGGCGCGGTTCTGCGGTGGGGTCCCACTTCGGCGCCGATTCACAATGACGATCGCTGCGGCCTGCTGTCCACCTGGGCGGACCAGGCGGCGTTTGAGGCGTGGCGGCAGCGGCTCAGCTATCGGCGGGTAAAGAATTTCCTTGCGCGTTGTTCGGACCAGGAGGCATGGATCTTCGACTGTGCGTTCCACGAGGCCGACATCGCGCCGCCGACGCAGCACGCGGGCAAGCCCGGTCCATTCACGAGTTCGGTCGCGACCTTGCGGCGCCCGTCCGAGTGGGTACCGGGCACAGTCCGGTATCTGCTCGGGCGGCTCGCCGCCAGAGGCAAGATCACCTTGGTCGCACGCCGGAACGCGACAGCGGAAATGGAGATGGCAGGATGAAGAAATTCCATAGGCGGGCCCCGATCATGACTGCGATTGTTGCGTCGGCTCCCGCTGCCGTCCGGGCCCAGACGCCGAGCGGACCCTATGGCTACGGCCCGCAAATGATGTGGGGTTGGGGGTGGTACGGCATGATCCTTGGACCGCTGTTCATGATCCTCATGCTCGCCGTGGTTGTCGCGGCCGTGGTGCTCGCGCTCCGGTGGCTCGGCGGTCCATGGCAACCGCCCTTGCACCATTCGCCGCCGGGGCGGACGGCGATGGACATCCTCAACGAGCGCCTCGCGCGCGGCGAGATCGATCAGGTCGAGTACGAGACGAAGCGGCGCCTGATCTCTCAGGGCTGATCCCCGCCAGCACCGCGAGCGGGATACGGTCGGCGCTTGCGCGTGTTTAGCGCCGCTCCGTTGCGACCCGCAGCAAGGTTGCGCTAATCCGCCACCCCGCACGCAGACTGCCGCGCAGCGAACCGGCCACCTTCGACTGCCCCCCCGCCCGGCGGCGATACGGCAGCGGCACCTCCAGGATCCGCAGGCCGGAGCGGGCGGCCAACATTTGCATCTCCAGGTTCCAGCCATAGCCCATCTCGCGCATGGCCAGACTGTCCAGCGCGTCGCGACGGATCGCCCGGAAGGCGCACATATCGGTGTACGGCACGCCATACAGCAGCCGCATCGCCATCCCGGCGAGCCGCCCGGCCAGCACCTGGTGCCAGGCCATCGCGCCGGCCTCGCGACCGCCGAGAGTGCGGGTCGCGAGCACGAAATCCTGCGCCCCGTCCGCGATCGGCCCGACGAGTTGCGCCATCAGATCGGCCCGGTCGGCCCCGTCGCCGTCCAGGAACACCAGGATCGTGCTGGCCGGATCGGCCGCCGCGGCGCCGGCGGAGCAGGCCCGCCCATAGCCTCGCCCGGCCGCCAGCACCTGCGCGCCGGCCGCCGCGGCCTCGGCCAGCGTGGTGTCGCTACTGCCGCCGTCCGCCACGATCACCTCCCGCACCAGCGGGTGCGGCAGTTCGGCGATCACCCCGGCGATCGTCTCCGCCTCGTTCAGGGTCGGGATCACGACCGAGACGGTGCCGGCCTGTCTTTCCGTCGCCGCCTGCCGTGTTGTGCCAGGCCCCTGCGGCCTGCCAGGATGAGCGTCATGACCGACCCCATGGCCCTCCCGCCGATCCTCCGCGCCAAGCATCCTGCCGCCCCCTCCGTCTTCCGCCCGGGGAACCTCCTGCGCGAGGCCCGGCGACAGAAGAATCTTCCTGAAACAAGCGTTCCGGAGATCTGTGTGCTCGACCCCGACGGCGACCTGGAAACGGAACTGCGCCGCGTCGGCCGGGCACGCGTGGACCCCGATTGGCCCTGTTACCACACGACGCTCAGCCGCTTCTCAGTCGAGGGCGAGACGTTCGGCGTTATTCCCCGGGCCGTGGGCGCATCCTTCGCCGTGCTTGAAGCCGAGCAGCTGTTCGCCTCCGGCTGCCGTCTGCTGCTCAGCGTCACGTCCGCTGGCCAGATCGCTGATCTCGGTCCCACGCCCTATTTCATTCTGATCGATCGCGCGCTGCGTGACGAGGGCACCAGCTACCACTACCTCCCGCCCGCCGCCTTCGCCGCCGCGGACGCCGCGCTGGCGGATGCCGTGCACTTAGCGATGCAGGGTCTGCCTTTCCCGGTCCATCGCGGCGCCACCTGGACCACCGACGCCCCGTTCCGGGAGACGGAAGCCGCGATCGCCGAAGCCGCCGCGCAGGGGGCGCTGGCGGTGGAAATGGAGGCCGCCGCGCTCTATGCCTTCGCCCAGACGACCGGCCGCGCCGTGCTATGCTTTGCCCACGTCACCAACCAGATGGCCCAGGCCGCCGGCGATTTCGAGAAAGGCGAGGCCAACGGAACGACCGACCTCGTTCACCTGCTTGCCGCCACGGCCCGGGCCTGGCGCGGGCAGGCGCGAAAGGCCGACCATGCGACCGAATCTGGTTGACGACGCGATCGCCTTCCTGACCAAGCCCACCTGGACCACGCCGGTGTTCTGGCTTCTGCTGGTGGGCAGCATCGTCATCGCGCTGCGCGCGTGGCGCCGCGCGCCAGACCAGCGGAGCCTGCGCGACGTGGCGATCTGGCTCCTGCGCCTACTGGTCGGGATCATGTGGTGGCAGCAGTCGCTGTGGAAGATTCCGCCCGATGAGGGCGGGCTGATCTATTGGATGAAGCAGGAAGTGGCGCACGCTGCCATCGCCCTGCAAGCGACCTTCGTCGCCCAGATCGTATTGCCGCACATCGCCGTGTTTGGCCCGGCGGTGTACGCGATCGAGGTTGGAATCGGAGCCTCCCTGATGCTCGGCCTGTTCACCCGCGGCTTCGCGTTGCTCGGCCTCGCCATGGCAGTCAATCTCTGGCTCGGTCTCTACTCCGCGCCGGGCGAATGGCCCTGGACATACATGTTCCTGGTCATTCTCATGGCCCTGTTCGCCGTCGATCCGCCGGGCCGCTGCCTCGGGATCGACACGTCGTGGCGTCATCGGCTGCGGGACGGGGCGCTGCTCCGGCTGCTTGCGTGAATCCGGAGGCAGGCGGACGGACCCGGGCCGAATGACGCCGTCGTCGGGATCCTGCGCGGTGGCGGTCATGGCCAAGACCCCTCGGCCAGGGCATGTGAAAACCAGGCTCGTTCCGCCGCTCACGGCCGAAGAAGCGACCACGCTCAGTGCAGCCTTCCTGTACGATATCACCGCCACGATTGCGTCGGTCGGACGCAACCTCCCGGTCGCCGGCTTCGTTGCCTATGCGCCGGCAGGCGGCGAGGCGCTGTTCGACGGGAAGCTGGCACCGCAAACCGGCCTCGTGCTGGCGGATGGGTCCGTGCCGCTGCCCCCGGGCATCTCGGGCATCGGTCGGTCCCTGGTCCATGCCATGCGCAGCCTGCTGGGGCGCGGGTTCGATGCGGTGTGCCTGGTCAATTCGGACAGCCCGACCTTACCGGCCGTGATCCTGGCGCAGGCGGTGGGAGCACTCGCCGACGGACAACGGGTTGTACTGGGGCCGGCCGAGGACGGCGGATACTATTTGATCGGTGTTCCCGCCACGCTGGCGCGCCGCGCCGAGGCCTTGTTCCGCGACATCCCCTGGAGCACGCCGAGCGTGACCGAAGCCACCCTCGCCCGCGCCGCCGAGGTGCCGCTCCAGGTCCTGTCCCTGCCGGTGTGGTACGATGTTGACGACGCCGCTTCTCTGCGGCGGCTGGCAGTCGAGCTCGCCGACCGCACTGGCCCCGCCGCCGGGGTTGCTCCGCATACAGCGGAGAGCATCGCGCGCCTCGGGCTGAGCCGGCGTCTGGCCGATCCGATCCGTTGACCGCTAAATCGGCGCGCGCGGCGGGGTTCCAGCTTGGCGCGCTCGGCCTCGGGCTGGTAGCGCTGACTACCCTTGGGCTGGCGCTGGTGGCCGGGCGGCCGGTGGGTAATCCGGGGCCGGGGCGCACCTTGGACGTGGTGCTGGTCCAGCTTGCTGCCGGGCTGCTGTATCTGGCTGCCGCCGCGCTGGTGCTGCGCCGGCCGCGGCCGGCGGGCGCGCTCTGGATCGTGCTCGCCGCGGCGTTGGCGATGCGGGCGCTGCTGCTGCCGATCGCGCCGCCGCTGTCGTCGGATCTGTATCGCTATGTCTGGGACGGGCGGGTACAGGCGGCAAAAATCAATCCGTATCGCTTCATCCCGGCCGACCCGCGGCTCGGGTTCCTGCGCGACCACGCGGTCTTCCCCCACATCAATCGCGCCCACACCGCGCGGACGATCTATCCCCCCGCCGCCGAGGCCGCGTTCCGCCTCGCCGCCTGGACTGCCCCGGGCGTGGTGGGCATGAAGGCGGTGATGCTTGGATGCGATCTGGTGGTGATCGCCGGCCTGGTCGCCCTGCTGCGCCTCGCCGATCGGCCGCCCGCGCAGGTGCTTCTCTATGCCTGGGCGCCGATGCCGGTGTGGGAATTCGCCGGCAACGGCCATGTCGATGCGCTGGCGGCGGCACTGGTCACCCTGGCGCTGCTGGCCGGTGCGCACGCCCGACGCAGCCTCGTCGGCGCGCTGCTCGCCGCCGCCACCCTGGTCAAATTCCTCCCCGCTGCGATCGTGCCGGCCTTCTGGCGGCGCTGGGACCTGCGGCTGGTCGGTGTGCTCGTGGCGACGATCGGGCTGTTCTATGCGCCCTATCTTGGCGTCGGCGCGCGCGTCCTCGGCTTCCTGCCCGGCTACGCGGCGCAAGAAGGGCTGTTGTCCGGACGCGGCGTGTTCCTGCTCGACCTGCTGCGGCTGGTGGCGCCGCTGCCGGGCTGGGCGGGCGCGGCCTATACGGCGGCGCTGGCGGCGGTCCTGGCGGCGTTGGCACTGGCCTACGGGTTCGGGCCACCGCTGCCGGCCGCCCCGCAGGACCGGGTGCGCGTGCTGGCGCGCCAGGGGGCGGCGCTCGGAGCGGTCGCCTTGGTCGGGGTTGCGCCGCATTATCCCTGGTATTTCGGCTGGCTGGTGCCGCTGGTTTGCCTCGCGCCGGCGCCGGCCCTGCTTTACCTTGTCGGCGCCAGCGTGCTGCTTACGCTCGATCCGGTGCACCATCTCGGCATCGCCGCCCTGGTCTATCTGCCGACCGCCGCGCTGGCCTCGGGATCCTGGCTGGCCGTGAGGAGACGCCGATGAGCCTCCCCGACCCGCGCCGCTACTTCGAGGCCGTCCGCACACGCGCGCCGGAGGCGGCGGCAATGCCCGTCTGCCTCTATCTGGAGGTCACCAATCGCTGCAACCTGCTGTGCGAGACCTGCCCGCGCACGTTCGAGGCGCTGGAACCCCCGGCCGATATGGACTGGGATCTGTTCACCCGTATCGTCGACCAGGTGCCGGGCCTCGCGCGGGCCGTGCTGCACGGGGTGGGCGAGCCGATGCTGGTGCGCGCGCTGCCGCGCATGGTGCGCTACCTCAAGGACCGCGGCACCTACGTGCTGTTCAACACGAACGGTACTTTGTTGTCCCCGCGTCGCGGGCGCGAGCTGATCGCGACGGGGCTCGACGAGCTGCGCGTATCGCTGGATGCAGCCTCCCCGGAGGGGTTCCTACGCGTGCGCGGAAAGCCTTTGTTCGGGCGCATCCTTGCGAATTTGCGTGCCTTCACGGCGTTGCAGCGGGAGATCGGCGCCACGACCCCGCGGGTTTCGCTATGGCTCACCGGGCTGCGCGAGACCCTGGCGGAACTGCCGGCGTTCATCCGTCTGGCGGCCGATCTCGGGGTGGCGGAGGTCTATCTGCAGCGCCTGGTCTATGACGATGCCGGCCGCGGGCTCGCCCGACCCGACCAGGCGCTGTTTGCGAGGGTAGCCGCGGAGGAAGACGCGGTGATCACGGAGGCCACCGCCCTGGCGACACAGCTCGGCGTACGGTTCGATGCTTCGGGCGCAACCGAGCCGGGGCTGTCGTTGCAGGCGAGTCCGGATCCACAGCCGTGGTCCGGGTGCCGACGGCCGTGGTCGCTCATGTATTTCACTGCGCACGGCCGTGCGCTGCCCTGCTGCATCGCGCCGTTTTCTGCGCGCGGGTACGCGGGCTACACGTTGGGCGACGCGACCCAGGAAAGCCTGCGGGAAATCTGGAACGGAGCGGCGTACCGGGGCTTCCGGGAAGGGCTGCTCGGCGACATGCCGCCGGCGCCCTGCGCGGGGTGCGGGGTGCGGTGGAGCTTGTGAGAGGCCAGGCGACGATCTGTCGGATCCCGGCGAGCGATTCACTGAGACTGGCGACAAGTCTGCCATTCGCGGAGAAGCCCTGGCAGCACTGCGAAAATGCGCCGATGGAAGCAAGCCAGACACAGTGTTGCCGTGCCTCATTGCGGATTCGTTGCACAGTGGCCAACGTCGATAAGCCTATGCACGGAAAGGGAACCTGTGAGATATCATCTGGAACAGTGCCGCAGGTCTTTATGTTGCCGTCCTTCCTACTAATCAGGCACACAAATAGGTATCCTGGTTGAAGTCGCATATCGAAAAATTCGGGTATAAGACGTGGATGTTGCCGGGCCACCAGCGTCTGGAGTGATGGATTTGAACGCCGGGTTAGTAATTGGAACATTGGTCTCTCTCCGATCGTCTTTTCCAGGCGTAGATCAACAGAAATCGACGCGAGCAACACGACGCACGGCGATCTCGCACGGCGGGCCACGATAGTCGGATGGATCGACACCGCCACGCAAATTGGCGGTGCAATCAGATGCAGAGTTGGTGCAGCGCACGCGCAGTTCGACCGGGACATCCGGCTCCGCTGTCCGCCGGGCGCGGAGGGCCGCGCGGCTGCGCTCTGATGTCTGCTTTCAAGATCTCGGGACGAGAATCTCCATCCCCCGCTGCGCGTTGGTGACGGCAGGCGATGGAGTTGTGCAAGGCAGGAGACAGGCCCGTTGGACGTCGGTTGACATGCTCTGATGCGCGGGTTGGCTACCGCAGTTCCGATTTCCGTCCGGGGCTGGTCCCTGTCTTACGTCGGGCATCAGCACGAAGCTGGCCTCCAAGCGCTGCCCGGGAGTTCCCCACCGTGGGCCTGTCCCCGGCCCTGCACAACATCTGTCTGCGTTCTGGCGGAATCCTTCTTCACCAGTATCGGGGGAGTGACGTACCCGAAAATTATCCCTTCGCTGCCATCAGCGACATCGGCTCGACCTCGCGTGCAATCGCCCACAGGAAGGCCGCAATCTCCCGGCCAACCGCCGTCACAGCGACGGTGTTGCGTTTGCCCTTTGCCATCAGTCGTCGATACCGCGCGCACAGACGTGTCTGCGCTTTCCATGCGATGTCGCGTACCCGCTGCGGCAGTCCGCGTTGACGATCCTGGTGATGCCTGCCCAGTCCCGCGGAGTGCCGGTATGTCCATGCGGCCTCCACCAGCGCCTTGCGCGCGCGGGTGATGCCGATCTTGGTGATGCCGCCCTGCCGCCGCGTGTCGCCGGTCGACCGTTCGGACGGGACCAGGCCCAGGAAGGCCATCAGCTGCCTGGGGTGGTCGAAGCGGCGCAGGTCTCCAGCCTCCGCCACCATCGTCGTCGCGGTCAGGAATTTCACACCACGCATCGCCTGGAAGGCCGCCACCACCGGCGCCATCGTCCAGGACGGCACGATCTCCTCCAACGCAGCTTCAAGGCGCTCGATCCGCTCCGCCGCCGCGCGGACTGCATTCAGCATTTCCTGGAATGCGAGGCGTTGCGCCGGATGAGAGAAATTCTGCCCGTCAAGCCATCGGAGGTGATGGCCCTTCCAATTGGCCTTGCCCTCGTATGCGCGTCCGTGCCGAAGCAGGAAGGAGGTCACGTGCTGGCGTTTGCGCCGGTAGTCCTCGATCGCCATGACACGCGTGCGCACCAAGTCGCGCACCGCCTCGTGCGTCTCGTCGGGAACCCACACCGCTGTCAGCTCCCCGGCGCGAAGCAGCCGTGCCAGGCTCTGCGCATCCCGCCGGTTCGTCTTCACCCGGTCACCCGGCCGACGCGGGATCAACGACGGCGCCACCACCGTACATTCGTGGCCGCGGGCGAGAACCTGCCGATACAGGCCATAGCCGGTCGGGCCAGCTTCACAACAGACGTGCAGCGCCTCGTGGCGGCTGGCCAGCTTCCGGATCAGCTTGCTTACCCCGTCCGGCGTATTGTCGAACGCGCCGAGGCAGCAAACCTCCCCGTTCCGTCCGCTCTCGGCCACCGCCACCGCGTTGCGGACCTTGGCGGTGTCGATCCCGACAAATGCCACACCAAGCTTCTTCATGGCTTGTCCCCTATGCGTTGAGGCTCGGCCCGGCCCAACCGGGCAACCCTCGCCCCGCATACGTGGGACGAGCCCCCTCAAACCCGCAGCGGACATGCGGTCTTACGACCAACCACGCGAGCGGCGTCCGAGCCGGCATCGTCTCCGTCCCCCAGTGCCATGATTACCACCAGGAGATGCGAGCCTCCGTCGCCCTCTGTGAGGCTCATCTCGCTAAGCTACCGGCTCCCGGTTATTGTCGCCGGGCCCAATGGCCCCGCAAGCCACTGGCTGCGCCGTGGCCAGATCTGGCAGCGCGCCCCAATCGATCGGACTTGAGCATGCAACCACAGCTGCCGCCAACTCTCATCACACGGGTGCTAGGCGAGCTGCTTGTCGCGATCGGTGGCGAAGGGATCGCCGTCATCCGATCCGACGCAAGCCCGGCGCAGGGTGAGATCATTTCCACCGTCGGTGGCGGAGCACCCGCCATCCTGCGAACGATAGACGCGCTACTGAACCAGACGCCGTGCACGGCTTCGCATGGCAGGGGCTTGGACCAGCGGCCGGTGCTTGCGAGCCCGGTCGAACTGCCGACCGACGGGCGCGGGGCCGTCGCACTATGGCGCACCCCTGACAGCCCGCCGTGGGATGAAAGAGACCACGCGCTAGTCGCCGCCATCGCCGCCATCGTCCGTGTTCTGCTCGAGCATCAAGCCCGCGCGGGCGGCGGTGCAGAGGGCTTGATCGACCCTCTGACCGGGCTGCCCTCCCGCGGCCTGTTCCTGGCCGAGTTGGGCCGTCATTTGGAGCGGCTGGATCGCGATGACAGCACGGGCACTCTGATGCTGGTGGACATCGACGGGCTGAAGCGGCTGAACGATGCGCTGGGTCGGCAGGCTGGCGACGAGGTGCTGTTGCAGGTGGTGGGCCGGATGCGTGCAATGGTCCGGCCCACCGATCTGGTTGCCCGGATGGGCGGCGACGAGTTCGCCCTCTGGCTGAGCGGGATGGATCAGCTAACCGCGGCCGAGCGAGCGGAAGCCTGGCGCTCAGAACCACTCATTCCACCCGCCCAGACAATCCCAGGCAAGTTGCAGCCACTTACGATGTCGGTTGGCATTGCTACGCGGCGGGGCGGCAGCAGAGAGAGCATTCAATCGCTGCTCAACCGGGCGCAACTGGCGATCCACCAGGTGAAACGCGACGGCGGCGCCCATTGGAGCGTGGCTCTCTCGGCACGAAGCTGATCGGCGGGTGACCTTCTGCCGAAGCCTGCACGACAGGCGACATTAAATTGGTGGTAATATTACGCGTTGGATCGCCTGAGTCACGATAAATTGAACGCTCCATATTGACACTAATCACTTTCGTGCACGATGTGCCCTGCAGGACGGAGACATCGTCGGCATAATAACCGGGATGTCAGTTAGGGTGCTCCCTTACTGTGTGGGTTTCAGAACGTAAACTTGGACAGGGCCACATGCCGGCAGCCGAAACCGGAGACCGCACCAGATCGCCAGCCCGCCCCGCCCGCACTGCAGAGCTAGCCGATCAGCGGACGACGACGCTCCGACGAGTCGGCATGCTGACTGGCACCCGGTTGCTGACATCGAATGGCTATCGACCAGTCGAAACCCTGCGGCGCGGCGATATGGTCGCAACGCTGATCGGACGCGGACCAATGTTCGTGCCGATCGCCTGGATCGGGCGCCGCAGGCCTGTTTCGACGAACGAAGGGACCCGGGACGGCGTTCCAGTGCGCATCCGGCGCCACGCGATCGGCGATGAAATGCCGAACCGCGACATCTTGCTGGCGCCCGATCATGCGATCTATCTGGAGGGCGGGCTATACCTAGTCAGGCATCTGGTGAACCATGCGACAATTTGCCTGGAACGGGGGTTGCATAGGGTGGAGTACTGGGGCGTGCGACTGGAGCGGCACGACATCCTTGCAGCCCAAAACATGGCGGTTGAAAGCCTGCTGCCAGACAGCGCTGCCCTATTCGTTGAAGTCACGGCGCCGCACCTGACCATCGTCGGCGCACCACTGCACGACAAAATTGGCGAACCGGACACGGCGCCGTTGGACTTCCCGGCCCGTATCCTGATGTCGGCGCGCTGGGTCCGCCGTCGGCTGCTGGCCCGCGCGCGCACCGCGGTGGTGCCGACGTCCGAGATGCGTACCTCGGCGCCCCCGCAGCATGCAGACGGGCGGCTGGATGTCGCGACTGAGGCACGAACCGTCATGGGTTTGTTCGCCGAACTCGCCACGCAACGTGGTGTGCGGATGGAGATCGCCATCGAACCTGCCCTGATGGTGCGGATGGAGCAGCGTCAGTTTCACGAGCTCTTGGGTGCAGTACTGACCCATGCCATCCACGCCGGCAGCGGCCGCGTGCTGCTCGGTGCCATGCGCTATGCGGGACGGGTACAAATCGCGATCATAGACGAAGGCTCCGGAAACAGCCGCGAGCAGCAGGTGGCGGACCTTCGTCCAGCCGCTCAGCTTGCCGCAATGCAAGGCGCTACGCTGGAGGTTGATGCGCGGCCCGGCGAGGGTACCACCATCCTGTTGCGGATATTGGCACCGAGGCAAGAAGACTGATTGCGTGCAGCCGCCTCAGCAGCAGAACGACAGCAGGCCAGTTCGTTGCATTCCTCGTCGCCATCAGCATAGCCGTGCGGATGGGTTCGACGTTACCGCCGGGGTACCGGCGGCAACACACCTCGGCGCTCTCGCGCTTCCTCGCGATCGTCGCGTTGAGCGGGCCTCTAATCGTCCTTACTAATCCGCCGGGCAAATCCCTCGATGCCGAATTCAGGCAGGTCACAAACTCTATGACGGAGACTACGGGGTCTTGGTTCCTATCGGGCGGGCGGACACGTATTTGGGTGCCGGATTAGTAACAGCCAGATCGAACCCCATCTCCAGCCCGCGTGCCCAGATTCGGCGGGCACGGACCGCCGTTCCGTCCGGGAACTCTAGGGTTACCCACTCCGGGGTTGGCGCGATGATGGCAGTTCGTACTCGAATGCCGGTCGGTGACGTGTTCACCACGACGCAATCTATGACCGACTCGGCGCGACCCGGTTCTCCAAGGAGAATCTTCGCTCTTTTCAGCACACCCATGCGGGAAACTTGGCGTTTTTCGGCGTGCCTTGCGGATTTCAGTTGGTTTTGGTCTGTCATTCGACTCGGTCTCGGGTTGATATCGTATTCCCTGGTGCACTGGCCATATTCGTTTTCGTTCGTCCCTTCATGGGATCGTGCTTGCGTATGTAGAGGAACAGCTACCCCGGCGAGCGTCGCATGGCTTGATCGAGGCGACGAATCCGGGGGCCGAATCAGGTCGCCAAGGGGGCATCCTCTCGCACGCTGATGAGTGAGTCGGACGTGTTCAACGCCGCTTGCTGGTCGTGCCGCGCCAACAGGCGGCGCGTAGCTTCCGGCCCCGCCGGCCGGCCGAAATGGAAGCCCTGCGCTTCGTCGTAACCCTCGGCACGCAGGCATTCGAGCTGGTCCACGGTCTCCACCCCTTCGGCAAGGGTAGGGATACCAAGGCTGCGGCCCAGTCCGACTACCGCGCGCACGATCACCACCCCTCCCTCCGCATCCGCGAGGTCCTGCACGAACGAGCGGTCAAGCTTGATCCGGTCGAAGGGGAAGCTGCGTAGATAGCGCAGTGAGGAATAGCCCGTTCCGAAATCGTCCATCGCAATGCGCACACCGAGGTTGCGCAGCGAAAATAGCGTCTTCAGCGTTGTCGGGTCATTCGGCATGAAAACGGACTCGGTTTCCTTAGAAGAGGAGAAGAATCCCCAGAGAGAGCCAGAACACGGCGGCGACCAGGGCGCCCAGAAGAATACCACGGGCCGCACGGAGCTGATCGTCATCGTCTTCGATGTCCTCATTGTCGGGTTGCCAGTCCTCCGCGGCGACTGCCCCAGTCCGCATGGGCGATGGCCGCGACCGCAGGACCGGAAGCAGCTGGGGGCTGACGTCCTTCGGGCGGCCCGGGCGCCGCCGCTCTGCGTGGTCCGGCGATCGGCCGCCTACCGGCGCCAACGACGCCGCCGACGACGCCGGCGAGGCAGCAGGTGGCGGGGCAGGAGTCTCATCCACGGTCGCAGGATCGCGCGTACCATTCTTACAAGAAAGTTTCAATTATCGGTCTCTGTAACCTTGATGCGAATGGCTGCGCCGCGCCTATCGCATGGCTGGGCGTGCGCCTCCATAGGCGATACGACCCTTGACCGGATAGCTGGTTATCTTGAGGGCAGCCTCGCTGCGGACGACGATCGCCGTCGGTCGTCGGAGAATCGTGGCCGATTACTAACCCGGCGTTCAAATCCATCACTCCAGACGCTGGTGGCCCGGCAACATCCACAGTCTTATACTCGAATTTTTCGATATGCGACTTCAACCAGGATACCTATTTGTGTGCCTGACTAGTAGCTCGACTACTCGACTTCACCCTCGATGATCGCCTTCACGTTTGAATTTTCATCACCGGCACAGACACCACCCCCGCGACATCTTCACCGCTCCCTCCCGCGATCTTGATACGGCGCTGTGGTTCATGGAAGCGCACAGGACCGATGGCGACAGAGCCCCCGGAGAGCCCCTCTCGCCGCTTGGGGGCCGTGCTCCCGCAGAGCAGCAGTGTGACCGGTACGGCGCGCTCGCCGATTCTGCCGCAAGAGCGAACACATCGGCATGAACGAGCGTCGCCACTTGATGGCTCAGAAACTGGTTCATCAGCCCTCTCGCGGGATGCCGCCAGGGCGCGTGCGGATAGGCCGAATCGGCGGCCGACGGATTATCCGCCAGCACCGTCCGGTGAGCCAAGTGCGCCTGTTGCCGCGTCGCGGGTGCGGGAGGGCGAGGCGCCCTCAGCGGTGATCGCATCCTACGGGTTCCGCCGAACCACCATCTACAAATGGCTTACTGCGGCGGCCAAGCCGGGCGTCGGTCTGCGTGTGCTGCAGACGCGGCCCGCGCCAGGACGGCCGCGCAGCCTGACACCACGCCAGGAACAGCAGGTGTTCTTTTGGGACGAGTCCGGGTTTCGTGCAGATACCGTGCATGGCCGCACTTGGGGCGTCAGGGGACAAACGCCGGTCGTGCCACGTCCCGGTCAACGGCAATCGGTCGGCGCAGCCTCGGTAACGAACGCGAAGGGTGGGGCCTGGTACTGCACCTATCAAGGTGTGCTGACCGCGGAGCCGTTCGTTCGCCTGCTGCGGCAGATGTTGCGCCATCGCGTCAAACCGATCCACCTGATGGTGGATGGTGTTCTGGGTCGTCCGATCATTCTTCAGGGCGCCGATTGTCTCCTATATTACCAATGTTTCGTAATATTACGATTACGGCCAAATAATCTACGGGCCAAGCCGGCGGCGGAAGTCGTTTGAACCGCTTCACGGTGGCCCCGCATGAAACTCCGCTGATAGCCATTTTCGCCGACAATGATTTATGCAGCCCGGGTAAGGCGCCGCGCGGTTCCATCATGGGGCTGGGGCGCCCTGCCGCCGCCACCGTATTCCGGCCGCCGAACCAACGGGCCGAGCCGGTAGCCAGAAGGAGACGGACCAACCCACGATGGACGCGTGCAGCCAGTTGGCCGAACCGCTGCTTTCGCGGTCCGACCTCAATCACCCCGACTCCAGCCCCGCGGACCTGCTCCACCTGCAGACTGAGATCCTGCGCCACATGGCGGCGGGCCAGCCAGCGCAGCTTCTTGCCGAGCATCTCTGCACTCTCGTTGTCCGGTACGCACCGGGACGGCTCGCCAGCCTGATGCGGCTCGGGACGGATGGACGGCTGCATCTGCTCGCCGCCCCCGGCGCCTCACCGGCCCTGATCGCGGCACTCGACGGGCTGACCCCGGGGCCGTGCTCCGGCTCCTGCGCTGCTGCGATCCATGGGGCCTCGCCGGTCCTGGTGGACGATACCCGCTGCGACCCGCACTGGGCCGAACAGGGCGCACTCGCCGCGGCGCACGGCATCCGCTCCTGCTGGTCCCTCCCGGTCCAGCAGGGCGACCGGACGCTTGGCACTTTCGCCCTCAGCGGCCCCACGCCCGGCCTGCCGGGTCCCGCGATACTTCGGCTGCTGGAACAGGCCGCAACGATCGCCGGCAGCATCCTGCAACTGAGGGATCTGCAGGACGCGCAGCTGGATCAGGAGGAGACGCAGCGTCGCCAGACCGAGCGGATGCAGCGGCTGACCGGGTTCAATGCCATGCTGGCCCAGGTGAACCAGCTCGCCGCCTCAAGGCCCGATACCGCCGCACTGTACGCGGGAATTTGCCGGATCGCCGTGGCGCAGGCTGGCTTGCGCCTCGCGTGGGTGGCGGTGCCGGATCCAACCGGGCGGTTCCAAGCTCTGGCCTCGGCCGGGGCCACCGGCTTCGTGAATGAAATTCTCGTCTCCGCTGATCCCACGCTGCCGGAAGGGTGCGGCCTCGCGGGTACGGCTTGGCGGGAAGCGCGCACCATGGTTGGTCAGAGCTTCTTTACCGAGCCGACCCTGACCCCTTGGGCGGAACCGGCCCGCCGCTTTGGCCTCGGCGCCGGTGCGGCGCTCCCGCTGGTGCTGCACGGCAGGCCGGTCGCGCTGCTGCTGGTCTTTGCCAGCGAGGAAGGCGTGCTCGACCCCGAGCTGGTCGGTCTGCTCGAGGAACTGGCAGTCGATGTGGGGCGCGCGCTGGAGGCAATCGACCAGCAGCGCCACCTCGACCGCCTGCAGGCACTGCACACGGCGTTGCTGACGGAAGGCGACGTGCTGCTGCGCGCGCGGAGCGATACCGAGATGCTGCACGAGACCTGCGTGCACCTCGCGAAAGGCGCGCTGTTCCATGTTGCCTGGGTCGCCCGGCCCGACGAGGCGGGCGTGATGCGGGCACTGGCCTCCGCCGGGTCGGGGATGGCCCTGCTGGTGGACCAGCGGTTTGCGCTCGACGATGTGCCACCCTCGCTCGTGGCTCGCGGCTGGCGCGAACGGCGAAGCATTGTCCGCAATGATCTGCTGAACGACCCCGATCTGGCTCGGTACCGCGATCTACTCGACCAGAGTGGCTGGCGCTCAGCGGCGGTAGTACCGATCCTGCGTGGCGGGGCGCCGTTCGCTATGTTGGTCCTGGGCTCTCCCCAGCCCGGGCTGTTCGCCCCGGACGTGCGGGCGTTGTGCGAACGGATTGCTGAGCTGCTCGGCCACGGCCTCGACGAGCTCGATCTCAAGCAGACCCTGGAGGAGGAGCGGCGCCAGCAGTTCCACCTCGCCCGGCACGACGCGCTGACCGGCCTGCCGAACCGGCGGCAGTTCGAAGAGCATCTCGGCCGCGCCCTGGCGCGTGCCCGCCGGCAGGGCACGCCGCTCGCCGTCTGCATGCTGGACATCGACGATTTCAAGCCAGTCAATGACCGCCTCGGCCACCTCGCGGGCGATGCCCTGCTGCGCCAGGCCGCCCTGCGCCTGCGCGATGCGCTGCGGCAGTCTGACCTGGTCGCCCGGCTGGGCGGGGACGAGTTCGTGCTGGCGATCGACGACTTGGGCTCGATCGAAGCGCTGCCCGGGCTGCTCGAGCGGATTTCAGAGACGATGGAGGCACCGTTCGACCTTGGCACGGAGGGGGGCGCCGTGCGCATCGGCCTCAGCGCCGGCGTCGCGGTGTTCCCCGAGGATGGCGGCGATCCCGACCTGCTGCTGCGCCGTGCCGACGCCGCGCTCTATGCGTCCAAAGAGCGCAAGGCGGCGCGGGAGTGCGACTGGCAGCGCTGGAGCGAGGGGGGCACCGGGGCCACGGCGCTGTCGTCCGGCATCGACGACCCCTATGGGTCGGAAGCGCAGCGCCTGCTCGCCGCGACCGATGGTGTCTGGCCCGCAGTTGCTGCTGCGTTCGTGGACGATTTCCATGCCCGCCTGACCCGCCAGCAGCTGGCCGGGTCAATCCTGGACACACTGTCGGCGGCCGAGTTAGCGCGGCTCAAGGACGGCTTGGCAGCACATCTGATCGGCCTGATGGCGCCGACGACGGATCAGGAAGCCCTGTGCGGGAGGGCGCGCGCCATTGGGCAGATCCTCGCCCTGGCCGGTGGTGAGGGCGGGATGATTGTGCAGGCCAGCGGGCTTTATCAGGCCCGGCTGATCGAGCGGCTGGCGACCCAGCCGTTGCTGTCGGTCGACCGGCAGAACCTGGTAGCCGTGGCGATCGCCCGGGTGCAGGAAGACGCCGCGATGCAGATGGAGGCACGCAACGAGACCATCACCGCCTATTTCGACGTGGTGCTGCGCCGCCCGCCGCGCTCCGAGATCTCGTGGGTGGATGCGACAAAGGCATGGCTCGACCTGCTGGCTGGGTTGCCGGGCATCCTTTCCGCCGGCCTCATGCGTCCGGACGCGGCGGGAAGGTTCCAATTGCTGGCCAGCAGCAGCTCCGTCGGCGTGTCTTTTGCCCGCATGCGCGAAGCAAGCGGCATCTGGGCGGTGCTTGATCCGGCGCAGCCGGGAGGGACCGGCCTGATGGCCGAGGCCTGGCGTAGCGGGGAAATAGTCACCACGTCCGGTTTCCAGACCGACCCGCGCACGGCGCCCTGGCACGCGGCGGCACGCCAGTTCGGGGTGCGCAGCGCCATGGTGCTGCCGGTGCATGACACCGACGACCGCCCCGTCGCGGGGCTGGTCCTGCACGGTGCCTGGCCCGGCCAGTTCGAAGCGGTCTGGATGCGCCACTTCGGTATCGGGATCGCGAACGGGGTGGCCCGTCTCTGGCAGCAGCGCCAAAGCGCGGTTTCGGCCGCAATGGTACCGGAGACGACGGCCGTGGCTTGGCGCAAGCGCCTGTTTACCGGCGGGCTGGTGATGCACTACCAGCCGATCGTCGATCTGCGCAGCGGCCGGCCGTTGAAGGCCGAGGCACTGGCCCGGCTGGCACAAGACGACGGGCAGATCATCCAGCCGGGGCAGTTTCTGCCGGTGCTGGGCGCGCGGGACCTTGACGAGCTGTTCCGCCTCGGCCTGGCCGAGGCCCTGGGCCAGATCGCGTACTGGGAGGCGGCGGGGCTGTCGTTCGGCGTCACCGTCAATCTGGCCCCCTCCACCCTCGCGCAGCCCGACTGCGCATATTGGGTGCGCGATGCGCTAGTCCGCACGCGGGTGGCTCCGGAACGGCTGTTTCTGGAAATTACCGAGGACCAAGCCTTCAGTGCTACCGACGATACCTCTGTTGCCGCCATAACGGCGTTGGCGCGGCTCGGTGTGAACCTGGTGATGGACGATCTCGGCACCGGCTACGGCAGCCTGCAACGCCTGCGGAGCCTGCCGTTTCGCGTCGTCAAGCTCGATCAGGGATTGGTGAGCGACGTGCGCCGCTCCCCGGCCCGGATGCTCAGTTTCGTCGGCGCGCTGGTGCAGCTTGGTCGCGATCTGGAAATCGAGGTGGTCGCCGAGGGGCTGGAGACTGATGATCTGGTGGAAGCCGCGGTGGTGCTGGGGGCGGTTGCGGGCCAGGGCTTCGCACTCGGCCGGCCCATGCCGGCGGCGGCGATCCCTGGCTGGACACAGGACTTCGTCTGGACGGTGGACCGCAAGGCGCCACGCACGCCACTTGGTGCGCTGGCCACGATGTGGCGCAGCACCCATTTCGGCGGCGACCGCCACGAGTCCGCCGAGGCATGCCCGATGGCCCGGTTCCTGGAGGCGCAGGATCTCGCCGGCGGGCCGCTGGATGATGCGCACCGCACCCTGCACGCGCTGGCGATCGAGGAGGGAAGGCACGGGCCCCGCTACCGGGAAGCGGTCAAGCGGTTCCAGCTCGACCTCGAGCGCATGGTGACGAACCCGGCGAAGTAGCTGCCGGGGCGGAGCTTGGGGATACGCAGCTCGACCGTGATGGCCCGGGTCTGCCAGTCACACTCCCGGTAGCCGTTGCACTGGTTGCGGCGCTCGTTGATGCGTGCACCGGGGGCAGCGCCGCATAGATCCTCGGTCTCCAGCGCCATCAGCCGTTCCGCGGCGAAGCCGATCCCACCCGCCTGTGGCCGCAATGCGGGGCGGGGTGCCTTCTCCACGCCTTGAAGCCAATCCTCACTTTGTCGCGAGGCAACGGGTGTTAACTCATTTGAAAGTTGTCTGTGCTACGGAGGCACGTGCATCGTTCCTACGCAGACCTGTTCGGCACCATCCGGAACTAGGCCGCGCCCACATTCCGGCCACCCAACCAACGTGCCGGCCGGGTCGCCGGAAGAAGACGGACCAACCAACCCACCATGAGCGCAAGCAGCCCAATGGCCGAGCTGGCGCATTCGCGGCCCAGCCCAACGCCCGCGAACCTGCTTCGGATGCATGTCCACATCCTGCGCAGCATGGCAGCGGGCGAACCAGCCCAGCTTCTAGCAGAGCACCTCTGCGACCTCGTCCGCCAACACGCGCCGGAGCGGCTCGCCAGCCTGATGCGGCTCGGGGCAGATGGACGGGTGCATCTGCTCGCCGCCCCCAGCGCCTCACCGGCGCTGATCGCGGCGCTCGACGGGCTGACCCCGGGGCCGTGCTCCGGCTCCTGCGCCGCTGCGATCCATGAGGCTGCACCGGTCCTGGTGGAAGATACCCGCTGCGACCCGCGCTGGGCCGAACAGCGCGCACTCGCCGCGGTGCACGGCATCCGCTCCTGCTGGTCCCTCCCGGTCCAGCAGGGCGACCGGACGCTTGGCACTTTCGCCCTCAGTGGCCCCACGCCCGGCCTGCCGGACCCGGCGACGCTTCGGCTGCTGGAACAGGCCGCAACGATCGCCGGCAGCATCCTGCAACTGATGGATCTGCAGGACGCGCAGGGAGAGCAGCAGGAAACGCAGCGTCGCCAAGCCGAGCGAATGCGGCGGATGAGCGGATTCCTCGCCATGCTGGTCCAGGTGAACCAGCTTGCTGCGGGCCGGCCCGACACGGCGGCGCTGTACGAGGGGATTTGCCGGATCGCGGTGGCGCAGGCCGGGCTGCGGCTGGCCTGGATCGGCGCGCCGGACAGCGGCGGCGTGTTCCACCCGATGGCCGCCGCCGGGGCCACCGGCTTCCTCGACGCGGTGTTCGTCTCTGCCGATCCCGCCCTGCCCGAGGGCCGCGGCCTGGCGGGGACTGCGTGGCGTGAGGCGCGCACGGTGATCCGCCAGCGCTTCGCTGCGGAGGCCGAGGTGGCGGCGTGGCGGCAGGCGGCCGAACGCTTCGACCTCGGCGCCGGTGCCGCGTTGCCGCTGATGCTGCGCGGGGTGCCGCAGGCCGTGCTGCATATCTACGCCGCCGAGGAAGGCATCCTGGACGCAGCGCTGATCGCCCTGCTTGAAGAGCTGGTGGTCGATGTCGGCCGCGCGCTGGAGGCGATCGACCAACAGCGGCATCTCGACCGCCTGGAAGCGCTGCACGCGGCGCTGATGACGCAGGGCGAGACGCTGCTGCGCGCACAGAGCGACACCGAGATGCTGCACTGGACCTGCGCCCATGTCGTGGGTGGCGCGCTGTTCCAGGTCGCCTGGATCGCCCGTCCCGACACGGCGGGGGTGATGCAGGCGCTGGCCTTCGCCGGCCCCGAGACGGACTGGCTGACGAAGCAGCGCTTCGCGCTCGACGAGACGCCACCCTCGCTGGTGGCGCGGTGCTGGCTTGAAGAGCGGACGATCGTCAGCAACGACATGCTGGCGGATCCCGACCTTGCCCGCTACCGGGCTCTGATGGCGCGGAGCGCTTGGCGCTCCGCCGCGGTCATGCCGCTCCGGCGTGGCGGCGCGCTGTTCGCGGTGCTGGCCTTGGGCGCCCTCGAGGCCAATCTGTTCACTCCGGACGTGGTGGCTCTGTGCGAGCGGATTGCCGCGCTGCTCGGGCATGGCCTGGACGAATTCGACCTCAAGCAGGCCCTGGAGGCGGAACGGCGGCAGCAGTTTCATCTCGCCCGGCACGACGCGCTGACCGGCCTGCCCAACCGGCGGCAGTTCGAAGAGCATCTCGGCCGCGCCCTGGTTGGTGCACGCCGGCGTAGCGCGCCGCTTGCAATCTGCATGCTCGACGTCGACGATCTCAAGCCGGTCAACGACCGCTTCGGCCACCCTGCGGGCGATGCCCTTCTGCGCCAGGTCGCCCTGCGCCTGCGCGATGCGCTGCGCCGGTCCGACCTGGTCGCCCGGCTCGGCGGGGATGAGTTCGCGCTGGCGATCGACGACTTGGGCTCGGTCGGAGCGTTGCCTGAGCTCTTCGCGCGGGTTTCCGAGGCGATGGCAGCGCCGTTCGATCTCGGCGTCGACGACGGCACCGTGCGCATCGGCCTCAGTGCCGGCATTGCGGTGTTTCCTGAGGATGGCGAGGAGCCCGACCTGCTGCTGCGGCGCGCCGATGCGGCGCTCTACGCCGTCAAGGCGCGCAAGGCGGTGCGGGCGTGCAATTGGCAGCGCTGGGATGATGAGACCGGCGGGCCGGCCACGTCACAGCCTGGCATCGACGACCCCTATGGGCCGGAGGCGCGGCGCCTGCTGGCCGCGACCGAGGGGATCTGGCCCGTCATCGCGGCCGAGTTCGTGGAAGAGTTCTATGCCGTCCTGGCGCGCCAGAAGCTGGCCGCGCCGATCCTGGCGGCGCTGTCGCCGGCCGAGCTCGCGCACCTCAAGGCCCGCCAGGCGACGCATCTGCTCGCGCTGATGGCGGCAGCGACGGATCGGGACACGGTGCGCTGCGCAGCACGGGCGGTCGGGCAGGTCCACGCCCTGGCGGGCGTCGACAACGTACTGATGGTGCAGGCGCTCGGCCTCTATCAGGTGCATCTCACCAGGTATCTGGCCACACAGCCGCTGCGGCCGAGCGAACGGCAGAACCTGGTGACGGTGGCAACCGCGCGGCTGCAAGAAGACAACGCTGAGCAGATGGAAGCCAGCGCCAGGACCGTCGCGGCCTATTTCGATGCCCTGCTGTACCGCCCGCAGCCCACCGATGCACCCTGGATGGATGCGGTGCAGGCCAGGCTCGACGCCGTGGCCGGATTGCCGGGCATCCTCTCCGCGCGACTTTTGCGGCCGGATGCCGCGGGCACCCTGCAGACGCAGGCCAGCAGCAGCACCGCCGGCCTGCCCTTTGGGGGTCTCAATATCGTCGCCAGCACCCGCCCGGCCATCGACCGCACCCGCCCGGAGGGACAGGGCCTGCTCTCCGAAGCATGGCACGGCGGCGCAATCGCCAGCACCGCCAATTATCAGACTGATCCACGCACCGCTCCCTGGCACGACGCGGCGCGGCGCTTCGGCGTGCGCAGCGCCGCGGCATTGCCGGTGCGTGACCCGGACAATCGTCCGGTTGCGGTGCTGATCCTGTTCGGCGCCTTTCCGAGCCAGTTTGAATCGATGTGGATCCGCCACGTCTGCACCGGTCTTGCCCAGGAACTCTCCCTGCTGTGGCATCGGCACCAGGGGGTGACTGCCGCCGCAGTAGTGCCGGAGATGACGGCCGTCGCATGGCGCCAGCGTCTGTTCGCCGGCGGCCTGGTGATGCACTATCAGCCGATCGTCGATCTGCGTACCGGCAAACTGGCGAAGGTCGAAGCCCTGGCCCGTCTTGTGCTGGAAGACGGCCAAATCATCGCGCCGGGACAATTCATCCCGATCCTGGGGGCGCGAGACCTCGACGAATTATTTCGCCTTGGCCTTGCGGAGGCGCTGGGCCAGATCGCGCGCTGGGACGCGGAGGGGCTGTCGTTCGACGTCACCGTGAACCTGGCCCCCTCCACCCTCGCGCAGCCCGGCTGCGTGTACTGGGTGCGCGATGCGCTGGGCCGGACACAGGTGGCTCCGGAACGGCTGTTCCTGGAAATCACCGAGGACCAAGCCTTCGGCGCCACAGACGACACCTCTGCTGCCGCGACCGCGGCGTTGGTGCAGCTCGGTGTGAACCTCGTGATGGACGATCTCGGCACCGGCTACGGCAGCCTGCAGCGGCTGCAGAGCCTGCCGTTCCGCGTCGTCAAGCTCGATCAGGGGTTGGTGCGCAACGTGCGCCGCTCTCCGAGCCGCGCGCTCGGTTTCGTGGGCGCGCTGGTGCAGCTTGGCCGCGATCTCGGGATCAGTGTGGTGGTCGAGGGGTTGGAGACCGAGGATCTGGTGGAAGCCGCGGTGGTGCTGGGGGCGGATGCGGGCCAGGGCTTCGCACTCGGCCGGCCCATGCCGGCGGCGGCGATCCCTGGCTGGACACAGGACTTCGTCTGGACGGTGGACCGCAAGGCGCCACGCACG
>Ga0307375_10001152_pt1 | contig 29618 bp, 26 predicted proteins | sample TR1MG_FD_202531 | JGI IMG/M metagenome (GOLD analysis project Ga0307375, IMG submission 202531) | Soil microbial communities from Risofladan, Vaasa, Finland - TR-1 | ecosystem: Environmental > Terrestrial > Soil > Coastal area > Acid sulfate soil | place: Finland: Risofladan, Vaasa | collected...
AGCCGGAAGCGCTGCCCAGAAGCAGGTAGTTCACCACCGTAAGGGGGCTATGCCATTCCTGCAGGAATTTCAGGCAGGCGTAAATCATCGCCGTGCAGACAAACAGGATGAAGCACAGCACCGTGCCCAGCACGCCGAACACCATCGTCGCATCCAGGGTCAACGCGCCAATCGTGACCAGCGGCGGATTCCAGTCCAGCCAGTGGGCTGCGCCGTAGAGCAGGACCATGCCCATGAATGCGGGCAGGGCGATCACCTCGCGCGACAGCCAGGAAGTGCGCCATTTTGCCGCCGAGCGCCAGGCCCGTTCGGGATGGCCGAGGTGGAAGAACGAGGCGGCCAGTCCGGCAACCAGCAACGACAGGGCGATCAGGCTGCCGCCGACATAAAATCCCTTGCCCGCCTGCTCCGACAGCAAATGGAAGAATGCGTACACCTGGCCGGTATAGAGCGCGAGGAAAAGCCCCTGACCGGTGCCGATCAGGGTGGTGAGAAAAATTACCGAGAAAGCGGGATGCATGAATAACTCCTCATTCCACCGCTGAGGACGCTGAGGACGCTGAGAAAAACCATGTCAAACCAGTCTCCTCTGCGTCCTCCGCGTCCTCTGCGGTTTAAGCTTTTAAAATTACCAACTGGTCACGTCGTCCAGAGACGGCTCGCTCTTGCCCGGCTGCGGCAGTTGGCGTTCTTTCTTGAGCGGATTGTCGGCGCGCGACAACTCGTCGGCGTGAATCTTGATCCGGGTCTTGCGCCGTGGCAGATAGTGGTTGGCCGGCTTGGTCGCCCACTCCGGCATCAGCTGGTAGCCGCCATTCTCGCGGATCGCAGCGGAGACCACGGATTCCGGGTCGTGGACGTCGCCGAACAGGCGCGCGCTGGTCGGGCAGGCCAGCACGCATGCCGGTTTCCTCTCGGCTTCCGGCAGATTCTGGTCGTAGATCCGGTCGACGCACAGCGTGCATTTTTTCATCACTTTCTGGTGTTCGTCGATTTCGCGCACGCCGTAGGGGCAGGCCCAGGAGCAATACTTGCAGCCGATGCACTTGTCGTAGTCCACCAGCACGATACCGTCTTCCTTGCGTTTGTAGGACGCGCCGGTCGGGCACACCGGCACGCACGGCGGCTCCTCGCAGTGCAGGCAGGATTTGGGGAAATGCAGGGTTTCGGTGTTGGGGAAAGCGCCGATCTCGTAAGTCTGCACCCGGTTGAAGAAGGTGCCGGTCGGGTCGGCGCCGTAGGGGCGGTCATCGGACATCGCGCCCGCCTGGCCCGAGGTATTCCATTCCTTGCAACTGGTGACGCAGGCGTGGCAGCCCACGCAAACATTGAGGTCGATGACCAGTGCGAGTTGGGTCATTTCCATTTTCCCTTCCCGGCAAAGAAGGCCTGCCAGGCGGGCCGAACCTTGCGCGTTCCCGGCGCGGAAGGCACGGCGGCGAATTGCGGCGAGGTCTGCTCGGGTTCTCCTTCCGCCGCCTTGTAAATTCTTACCTTGACGTCATACCAGGCCGCCTGGCCGGTCACCGGGTCGGAGTTGGAAAGGTGGGCGCCGTCGCGGTTGGCCGGCAGTTCCTCGGAGATCAGATGGTTCAGCAGGAAGCCCTTTTCCGATTCGTTCGCTTCCGGCGCCAGGTTCCACGCGCCCTTGGATTTGCCGATGGCGTTCCAGGTCCACACCGTGCCCGGCTCCACCGCCTCGGAGTGGCGGCACATGCAACGCACCTTGCCGTGCATCGATTCCACCCAGATCCAGTCGTTGTCGGCGATGCCTTGCGCCTGGGCGGTTGTCGTGTTGACGAACAAATAGTTGTGGGCGTGAATCTGGCGCAGCCAGGCATTCTGCGAATCCCACGAGTGGTACATCGCCATCGGTCGCTGAGTCACGGCGTTGAGCGGATATCTGGCGTTGTCGCTGAGCTGCGCTTCGAGCGGCTCATGGTAGAACGGCAGCGGGTCGAAATGGGTTTCGATGCGTTGCCTGAGCCGGTCCGGCGGCTGGCGGCCATCGCTTTTTCCCTGTGCGGCCAGGCGGAATTTCTGCAGCACTTCCGAATAGATGTGGATGTTGATCGGCTCGGCGTAGCGCGTCAGGCGGTGGCGCTGCGCCCATTCCAGATAACCCTGGTTCCAGTTGCGCATGTACTGGTAGGAGCGCGGCAAGTGGTAGTGGTAGACGCAGTTGTTCTTGGCGTACATTTCCCACTGGCGCGGGTTGGGTTCGCCGCGCATGAATTTCTCCCCGCCCTTGCCGCGCCAGCCGGCGAGAAAGCCGATGCCGGAACCCGGCTCGGTTTCGTAGTTGATGATGAAGTCGGGGTAGTCGCGGTACTTGCGCGAGCCGTCCTGATTGACGAACACCGGCAGCTTGAGGCGCGAGCCCAGCTCGATCAGCACTTCCTGGAACGGCTTGCACTCGCCGGTCGGCGGCAGAACCGGAATGCGCACCGAATCCACCGGGCCGTCGAATTCCGAGATCGGCCGGTCGAGCATCGACATCACGTCGTGGCGTTCGAGATAAGTGGTGTCCGGCAGCACCAGGTCGGCGAAGGCGGTCATTTCCGACTGGAAGGCGTCGCACACGATCAGGAAGGGAATCTTGTACTCGCCGTCCTCGCGCTTGTCCTTCAGCATGTCGCGCACCTGCACCGTGTTCATCGCCGAATTCCACGCCATGTTCGCCATGAAGATCAGCATGGTGTCGATCGGGTAGGGATCGCCGCGCCAGGCGTTGGTGATGGCGTTGTGCATCAGGCCGTGAACGGCAAGGGGATATTCCCAGGAAAAGGCCTTGTCGAGCCGCACCGGTTCGCCGTTGTCGTCGACGAACAAGTCGTCCGGGTCGGCGGGCCAGCCCAGCGCCATGCCGCCCAGCGGGGTATTCGGTTGCACGCCTTCCGGCCCTTTCGGCGTCTTGGCGCAGGGCGGAATCGGGCGCGGGAACGGCGCCTTGTGGCGGAAGCCGCCGGGGCGGTCGATGGTGCCGAGCAGGCTCATCAGAATCGACATCGCGCGGATGGTGTGAAAGCCGTTGGAGTGCGCCGCCATGCCGCGCATGGCGTGAAACGCCACCGGATTGCCGGTGACGGTTTCGTGCTCCTTGCCCCAGGCATCCGTCCAGGCAATCGGCAACTCGATTTTCTGGTCGCGCGCGGTGATGCCCATCTCGTGGGCGAGGCGGCGGATGGTGGCGGCGGAAATGCCGGTAATCCCCTCGGCCCATTCCGGCGTGTAATCCCTGACCCGCTCCTGCAACAGTTGGAACGAGGGCTTTACCGGGGTGCCGTCCTTGAGTTTGAATTCGCCGAGCAGGAAGGGGTCTGCGCCTTCGGCATGGGTGACCACCGGCTTGTTGGAAATGCGGTCCCACCACAGCTTGTTCTGCGGGTCGAAGCAGCCTTCTTCTTCCGGTACTTCGGTGCGCACGAACATGCCGTATTCGCTGCTGTTTTCGTCGAGATTCACCAGCTCGGCGGAGTTCGAATACTGCACCAGGAAATCGCGGTCGTAGAGGCCGAGGCGGATGATCTCGTGGATCAGCGCCAGCAGCAGCGCGCCATCGGTGCCGGGACGGATCGGCAGCCACTCGTCGGCGATGGCCGAATAGCCGGTACGCACCGGGTTGATCGAAACGAAGCGGCCGCCGTTGCGCTTGAACTTGGAAAGCGCGATTTTCATCGGATTGGAATGGTGGTCTTCGGCGGTGCCGATCATCACGAACAGCTTGGCGCGATCGAGGTCAGGGCCGCCGAATTCCCAGAAGGAGCCGCCGATGGTGTAGATCATGCCGGCGGCCATGTTCACCGAGCAAAAGCCGCCGTGGGCGGCGTAATTGGGCGTGCCGAACTGCTTGGCGAAGAGGCCGGTCAGCGCCTGCATCTGGTCGCGGCCGGTGAACAGCGCGAATTTCTTCGGGTCGGTGGCGCGAATGCTGGCGAGCCGCTCCGCCATCAACGTAAATGCCTCTTCCCACGAGATCGGCTCGAATTCGCCGGCACCCCGTTCGGAGCCGGGCTTGCGACGCAGTGGCCGGGTCAGGCGCGCCGGGGAATACTGCTTCATGATGCCGGAGGAACCCTTGGCGCAGATCACACCCTGGTTCAGGGGATGCTCGGGATTGCCTTCGATGTAGCGCACCTCGCCGTTCTTCACGGTAACGCGAATGCCGCAGCGGCAGGCGCACATATAGCAGGTGGTGTTCTTGACCTCGATGCGATCCTGGTCGGTGGCAGTGCTGGCCGAAGTTTGCATGACTTTTCCCGATAAGCTGAAGCGCCGTGCCATCAGAGCACGGCCTTACAAGAATATGTGAGGCCTGATTTTACCGAATATTATCAATTTCGCGTCTTTACAATTTTTATACGGACATTAAGAACTTAGATAAAGTCTAGATTGGATGCCGCGACAATTGCAAATCGGAAGAGCCAGAAGTCCGAAAACAGCCAGCATAGATACCGTCTTCCCCGCCAAGTTGTAACGAATCTTTCATGTGGTTGCGATAAAGTTGTGCGATGATAAAAACCACAATCGCTTGCCTATTGGGCCTGTTCGCCATGCAGGCTTGGGCTGCCCGTCCTTTCGTTACCGATGATGCTCGCCTGACTACGGCGGGAAGTTGCCAGCTTGAGAGCTGGATGCGGATCTATTCCGGAAGCCGCGAAATATGGGCTTTGCCTGCTTGTAACCCTGGTGGAAACCTTGAAATTACGATGGGTGGAGGGGGTGCAAAAAACACCGGTGAGAAAGCGACAAATGACTATGTGTTTCAGGCCAAAACGCTTTTTCGCCCCCTTGAGTCAAACGATTGGGGATGGGGCTTGGCTATCGGCACGGTGCGGCATCCTGAAATCAATCCGGGACCCAATCTGCTTGGCAACACCTTTACCTATCTGCCGTTCTCGGCGTCTTTCAATGACGACGAGGTCATCTTGCATGGGAATCTGGGTTGGCTTCGAGACCGTGCTACACGTCAGGACAATATGACTTGGGGCGTAGGCAGCGAGTTTCAGGCTGCCTCTCGTATTGCCGCCATTGCTGAGACTTTCGGCGACAACCACAACCGTCCTTATTGGCAAGTAGGCGGACGCTTTGCGATAGTTCCTAATCGCGTCCAGATCGACGCTACGATAGGTCAACAGATCTCCGGCCCTACCAGCGGCCGGTGGGTGTCTTTTGGCTTACGCTTGACGCCTGATCGCTTGTTCTGAGTTAAGATTTCGCGGGAAACCGGACAGGAACTGCAGCGCTCCAGTCCCCGCAACATAAAAACAATCCATATTGATTTTGTCGGGTATTATGCTATACATAAATACATGGATGCTATATGGAGGATCAAATCATGAACGAACATAATTCGCTGGTTGCCACATTCGCAAGCCGCAAGGTGGCCGGTGACACGGTCAGGAAATTGCAGAAATCGGGGTTAGACAAGGCCAAGCTTTCCATTGTCAGCATGGATCAGGATCGCATCGCCAGTGAAGTGGAAGGCGCTACCGTCGTCGGCGGACTGGATGAACTCGACGCTGAGCAATCGAGCTGCATTCCGCGGGAAAGCATGCTTGATTACGAGGCGGAGCTGAAGGTCGGCAGGGTCATCGCCTTTGTGCATGGGTCGGCCGAGGATATTGCACAGGCCAAGAGCATTGTCGATTTGGCCCATCCCGATGGCTGGGACGGCAAAGTGGGTTGCGCTGTTTACTATGGCTGTTTTGATTAACCCGCAGGTGAACCAATATACGGGCCGGATTCCCGATCTAACTCAATCCGTTCATGAACAAATCGGGCATTTGAGCTAATTGCCAATTTGATTTCAATCCACCGACAGGAGGCAGACATGACTGACCAAATTCAAATTCTCGTTGACCGGGATGTCTACAGCCAGTTGCAAACGCTTATGGTGCCGCCCATCAGTGATGCCAACGCGGTTATCAGGGAATTGTTGTTTCAGGATGGCCATACCAGCCGGGCCGCTGCTGCTTTAGAGACCGCTGAACAACACTTCACTTATGAGCAGGAACTGGAGCGCTCCATTCAAGGCGTTTACGAGTGCGGAGGGGGCACCTAAGCCCAATCCGGAATTTGCCGGCAGCTCACATAGGGCGCAATAACCAACGGGTATTGCGCCCTATGTTTCCATCCGCAAGACTGCCGTCATGCTGGAGTCATGCTTACATGCACGTTATTGGCAGATAGCTGGAATGCCACGCCAGACTCTAAGTCCGTGGAGACTCAAGAGTGCGAGGTAGACCGTTCCAAGAATGCAGCAGATCCCCTTCGTTGTGAGTCGGTTTCAGGCCATTTTGCCGAAATTCGCCCCGCTTCGCCAGTTTCGATAGCCAAGCTGCTATATTATAAAAAGTTGTTGCATATTCAACTTTGATAACAAGGGAAACGAAAATGACCGATATCATCAAGTTGTTGGGGAGTGAAGCGGAGAGCCTGCTGGCCTATCAGTGCAAGGGGATTCCCAAGGACATGCTGCATCTGCCGGGGCCGGATTACGTGGACCGGGTAGTGGCGCAGAAGGACCTGAAGCCCGGCGTGCTGCGTTCGCTGCAAAGCCTGTTCGGCCACGGACGGCTGGCGGGCAGTGGTTACGTGTCTATCCTGCCGGTGGACCAGGGTGTCGAGCATTCCGCCGGCGCCTCTTTCGCGCCCAACCCGATTTATTTCGACCCGGAAAACATCGTCAAGCTGGCTATCGAAGGCGGCTGCAACGCGGTCGCCTCCACTCTTGGCGTGCTCGGTTCGGTGGCGCGCCGCTATGCGCACAAGATCCCGTTCATCGTCAAAATCAACCACAACGAGATGCTGACTTACCCGGCGATCTACGACCAGACCTTGTTTGCCAGCGTCGATCAGGCGTTCGACATGGGCGCGGTGGCCGTCGGTGCGACGGTGTATTACGGCTCGCCCGAATCGCGCAGGCAGATTATCGAAATTTCCGAGGCCTTCGCCCATGCCCACGAACTGGGCATGGCAACGGTGCTGTGGGCCTATCTGCGCAACCCCGGATTCAAGAAAGACGGCGTCGATTACCACACCAGCGCCGACCTTACCGGACAGGCCAACCACCTTGCCGCCACCATCGAGGCCGACATCGTCAAGCAGAAGCAGGCCGAGAACAACGGCGGCTACAATGCGATCAAGTTCGGCAAGACCCATCCCAAGGTGTACAGCGAACTGACCAGCGACCACCCGATCGACCTGGTGCGTTACCAGGTCGCCAACTGCTACATGGGGCGCGCCGGCATGATTAATTCCGGCGGTTCATCGGGCGAGAACGACCTGGGTCAGGCGGTGCGGACGGCGGTGATCAACAAGCGCGCCGGCGGCATGGGGCTGATTTCGGGGCGCAAGGCGTTCCAGAAGCCGATGCAGGACGGCGTGACGCTGCTCAACGCGATTCAGGACGTGTATCTGGCGAAAGACGTGACGGTCGCCTAGCGGGGCGGATCAGCGGAATCCGGGGCGCTACCGCATCAACCGGCTGCCGCGAATCCGATCTCTTCCGTGAGCGGATTGCCCGGGTACTGGAAGCCGACGGGGCCGTCCGGCTTCGCGTGGACGAACTGGTGGACAAACGGGTTGGCGGAGTCGAGCATTTCCGCCGCTGCGCCTTCGGCCACAACGACGCCGTCGTGGACGAAGTACACGTAGTCTACAACCTTCAGTGATTCCGACACGTCGTACGTCACCACAATCGAAGTCACGCCCAGCGCATCGTTCAGGCGCCGGATCAGGTTGGCGATGGTGTTGAGCGAGATCGGGTCGAGGCCGGCAAACGGCTCGTCGTAGATGATCAGCATGGGGTCCAGGGCGGTTGCGCGGGCCAGTGCCACGCGCCGCTCCATGCCGCCCGACAGTTCGCTCGGCATCAGGTCGTGGGCGCCGCGCAGGCCAACCGCGTGCAGCTTCATCAACACCAGGTCGCGGATCATTTCCTCCGACAGATTGGTGTGTTCGCGCATCGGGAAAGCCATATTTTCGAAAACCGACAAATCCCCGAACAGCCCGCTCACCTGGAACATCATGCCCATTTTGCGGCGCAATGCATACAGGTCATCGTTGTCGAGTTCGTGGACGACCTGCCCGGCGACCTTGACGCTGCCGCGCGACGGCCTGAGCTGGCCGCCGACATGGCGCAGCAGCGTGGATTTGCCACACCCGCTGACGCCGAGAATGGCCACGATTTTGCCGCGCGGAATGTTGAGATTGATGCCCCTGAGCACCGGCCGGTCGTCATATGAGAAATGGAGATCGCTGATCTCGACCAGATTTTCCGTGGATTGCGCCAAAGCTCTCGCTCCCTGTTGATTTAAGCTGTTGCCCGAATGCGGCGTCGGAACATTTGCGGGTATTTTATCCCATATCCGTAAATAGGTGGACATGTCCGTTTATCCGGCGCGAGCATTACGCAAACAGCTTCCGGGAATCGGATACCCGGCATGACATCTGCCGCGCATGTGCTATAAGTTTATAAAGGCCATGGAATTTCAACAGGCGAAAATCCTCAACAGCGGAACCTGCAACCATGAATCGACAAAAAATCGAACCCCAGGGAAAAACCGCAGCCGAAAACAGCGAAAGAGCCTCGTCGCAATTAGAATCCAGCCAACCCGGCGGCGACTCGCTCATGCTGGAAAGATGGCTGTTGACCAAGGTACTGAAAGCGATGGGCTCGCCCAATGTGCGTTTCGTGCTTTGGGACGGACAGGAGGTCGGCGTTTCATCGGCACCGGCGGTCGCGAGGATCAGCATCCGCGACCGGGTTTCGTTGCTCAGGCTGGTCGCCAATCCGTGCTTGCAGTTCGGCGAATTGTACTGTTCCGGCCGGGCCAGAGTGGACGGCGGTTTGCTGAAATTTCTGGAAACCCTTTATCGGGCGCGCTCCCAAGCCCCCACGGGCGGATTGTGGCAAGCCATGCTCGACTTTGCCAATCGCCCGCGCTCCAACAGCCCGCAGGCCGCGCGGGAAAACATCCACCACCATTACAACATCGGCAATGATTTCTACAAGCTTTGGCTTGACGAGCAATTGCTGTATACCTGCGCCTATTTTGCCACCCGGTCGGCGACCCTGGAGCAGGCGCAAATTGCCAAGATGGATCATGTCTGCCGCAAATTGTGGCTCAAGCCGGGCGAGCAGGTCGTCGAAGCCGGCTGCGGCTGGGGTGCCCTGGCATTGCACATGGCCAAGCATTACGGTGTGCGCGTCAGGGCATACAACATCGCCGGGGAACAGCTCGCCTATGCGAGGGAGCGGGCGCGGCGCGAAGGCATGGATGACCGCATCGAGTACATCGAAGGCGACTACCGCGATATCGACGGCGAATGCGATGCTTTCGTCTCGGTCGGCATGCTCGAACACGTGGGCGTCGAGCACTACCACACGCTGGGCGGCGTGATTGACCGCTGCCTCAGGCAGAATGGCCGTGGCTTGATCCACACCATAGGCGTAAACCAGCCTTCCCTGCTGAATCCATGGATTGAGCGGCACATTTTCCCGGGTGCCCATCCGCCGAGTCTGGGCGAAATGATGAAGATATTCGAGCCGTCGAACTTTTCCGTGCTGGACGTGGAAAACCTGCGCCAGCATTATGCAAAGACGCTGGAGCACTGGTTGCACCGTTACGAGGCGGCCGTTCCGAGCGTTAACGAAATGTTCGGCGAAGATTTCGTGCGGGCGTGGCGCCTGTATCTGTCAGGCTCTTTGGCCGCCTTCACCAGTGGTGAATTGCAATTGTTCCAGGTCGTGTTCGCCCGCGCCGCCGATAACGATATTCCGTGGACACGGGAATACCTTTACGCCCAGGGACGGGGCGATGGAAAGCTGTGACGTCTTGATTGTGGGGGGCGGGCCGGCGGGCTCCACCTGTGCCTGGGAGTTGCGGCGCCACGGCCTGGACGTGCTGGTGCTGGACTCCATGCTCTTTCCCAGGGACAAGGTATGTGCCGGCTGGATTACACCCGCCGTGCTCGACACCCTGCAGATCGACAGCGCCGATTATGCCTCCGGCAGGGTACTGCAGCCGATCACCGGGTTTCGCACCGGGGTCATCGACAGGTCCGAGGTGGAAACAGCCTACAGCCGCGTCGTGAGCTACGGCATCCGCCGCTGCGAGTTCGATCATTACCTGCTCCAGCGCTCGGGGGCGCGCCTGCGTCTGGGGGAACCGCTGCGCTCCATCGAGCGGAGCAATGGCGGCTGGAACGCCAACGGCACAATCCAGGCTAAAATGCTGGTCGGCGCCGGGGGGCATTCCTGTCCGGTGGCGCGGCTTCTCGGTGCGCAACTCGGCGCGCAACAGTCCCTCGTCGTGGCGCAGGAGGCCGAATTCCCGCTCGATGCCGCGCAAGCGCGAGCATGCCGGGTGCAGCCGCAAACCCCGGAGCTGTTTTTCTGCCGGGATCTCAAGGGCTATGGGTGGTGCTTCCGCAAGGGCGACCATCTCAATATCGGCTTGGGGCGGAACGATAGCCGCCACCTGTCGGAACATTTGGCGGCTTTCTGCGATTTTCTGAAAAGACGCGGCAAGTTTACCGCCGACATCCCGAACGAATTCCATGGGCACGCCTATTTGCTCCACGGCCACGGTACGCGCAAATTGCTGGACGACGGGGCGCTGCTCATCGGCGATGCGGCGGGACTAGCCTGCCCGCAAAGCGGTGAAGGCATCCGCACGGCCGTGGAATCCGCCCTGCTGGCGGCGCAGAGCATTATCGAAGCGGACAGGGATTACCGGAAAGAGCGCCTCGTATCCTATCCTCAGCGTTTGCAGGCGCGCTTCGGACCCGCCAAATCCGCCGACGCGAGCATATTGCCTCAGCGGTTGCAGCGCTTCATCGGCGGCAAACTGCTGGCCAATGCATGGTTCACCCGGCACATCGTGCTTGACCGCTGGTTCCTGCATGCTCAGCGCCACGCCTTGCGAACTTCCTGACCGGCCCGGCAAAACTTCCGGAATTATTTGTTATCTTCATCCACGGCCATTTTCAACATCTCGAAAATGTCTGGAATGGCCGTGCTCACCCGGTTCCAGTTCGGAATGAGCGGGGTGGTCATGGGGTTATCCATGAATACCTGCGTTGCCATGGCGATGGCTCTGGTAAAGGCTTCCACCGCCATGGCCTCCTCGTGGCGGTCAAACTTGAGACCGTTGATCGCCGCATCCGCCTCGTATTTCATGATCGTGTCTTCGGCTTGCCGCAGGTAGGATACGAGCAGGGATTTGAACAGGCCATCCGAAAACACCACGCCCTCCGATGCCAGAGTTCGGAAGATGGATTTGCAGATGTCGACGGTCATCTTCATCAGGCCTTTATCGGCGTCATCGGCAGAAAGGATCTGATGCTTATGCTCGTAGTTGTCGGCGATATCCACCTGGCAAACCCGGCGCGGCGAATAGTTGCGGTACACCTCGGCCAGGGAGCCCACCTCCAGCCCCCAGTCCCACGGGATCCGGTTCACCCGTGCCAGATCGGTGATCATGCAGAATTCCCCGGCGAGGGGATAGCGGAAGCTGTCGAGAAAAGCGAGAAAGCCATGAGGCCCGATGAGCTGCTGGAGGACCCTGACCAGAGGCGTCACCAATAGCCGGGTAACCCGCCCGTTCATTTTGCTGGATACCCGACTGTAGTAGCCCTTGCAGAACACATAGTTCAGATTCGGATTGACCACGGGGTAGCACAATCTCGCCAGCAGTTCGCGGCTGTAGGTGACAATGTCGCAATCATGCAGGGCGATGACGTCGGACTTTCCCCGTGCGAGCACATAGCCGTAGGCGAGCCAGGCGGAGCGCCCCTTGCCGCGCTCGCCGACATTGAACCCGTTCCTGGCGAAGGTTTCGTATATTTCGGTTATCCTTCTGCCGTCGTTGTGGATAATGCGGACATCCGTGGAAATCGGCGACATGAACTCGCGCACCCGCTGAAAATCCTTCTCCGATGCCTTGTCCAGCACCAGCACGACTTCATTCAGATACTTTACCTTGGCGAGTTCCTGGACGATTCCCGGCATGGCCGGCCCCTCGAACTCCGAATAAAGCGCCGGCAGCGCCAAGGCCACCGGCCGGGTCTTCGAAAAGCCGTATAGCTCGGTCTCCAGCCGCTCGAGCGATGGCTTGCCGAGTTGATGGAGAGTCGTAATGACGCCGGACTGGTAAAAATCGGACATGGCTAATCCTCCAATTAGATGTGCTCGATGTCATCCCCGGTTTCTGCTGCACGGCTCTCCTTGTTTTCCCTTTCGATCATCCGTTTTGCCGCATCGATGCCGCCCACGCCGAAAGAGATGGAAAGCGCCACCACGATTCCGCCGAAGATGATCGAAAAGGCAGCGAGCACGATGCTGGGCGCAATCTGGAGCTGCTCCATGACCATGGCCAGAATCAGGACCGTCAGCAGGGTGCGGATGGCCTCGGCAAGGAGCTTGGCGTAGTGATAACCGCTGTTTACCGCGGCGATTAATACCCCCCGGCTAATGAACCCGGCAAGCACATAGCCGATAATCAGGATCATCGCAGCGGAAAACACGCGGGGCATGTAACTGAAGAATTGCTCGACCAGATTGTCGATCGTCGGGATCTTGAGGGCGCTCAGGCCGATCATCAGCGTGACGATAATCAACAGCCAGAAAACGATTGCGCCGAGGATGGCGGAGGGCTTGGCCCACAGATCGCCCTTGCGCATGAGTTTGGTAAACCCCATCCGGTCCGACCAGCTATCGAAGTCGATGGCTGTCAGGGATTTGACCAGAATGATTTTGATGATCTTGGCCAGAACGACTCCTGATGCCATGATGACCAGCATGGCCAGAAGGTTGGGCAGGAAAACCTTGAACTTCAGAAAAACCTCTTGCAGGGGCTCGAGTATCAGGCTCAGAAAATCTGTCATGATTCATTCTCCTCAACGTTATTTCCAACGGGTTACCAGGTAGTTCTTGTGGTTCTCAAACTCCATGCAAAGCTTCTCGATTTCGGCTTCCGCCTCGGCCGCTTCCATGTGTTCGGCGGCCAGGATGAAAGAAGCCGTTTTTCCGACATAAAGCGGCGTCAGGGACTTGATCAGGTGCTCTGCCGGCAGCTTTTTCTGGTGGAAGGCGATGGCGTAGTCATAGATGACCCGCGTCCACAAGCTGAGGGGAAAGTTGAATTCGCCATCGCTCAGGGCGCCCAGCCGCTCCACCTCCTTGAAATCGCCGGCACCGAGGATGTCGAGCCAAATCTCGTGCAGGTTGTTAAGGCCTTCGCGAAACAGGTTTACCATCCTTGCGGTATTGACGTTGACGTGCTCAAGCCCGACGGTGTATTCGAAGCCGAAGGTCGTTACCGGCTCGGAGTCGCGGACCGGCATCCATACATCAGTGTAGTTCTCCATCAGGTCGAAAGTGGCGCTCACCACCTGATAGAGCATGTTGCTCAGATCGGTGCCCGGATCCTTGGCATCGTGAATTTTGGCGCCGAGAAAGGATTGCGCGACCTTGAAGCCATTTGCAATCGCCGTCGTGGTCATCCAGATGTCGATGCCGAAGCGCGCGACATCCGATTGCCACACGTCCTTGGTCAGATAGAACTGCGCCAGCTTGCCGGAAAAACCGAAATCCCCGCCGATCGGCTGCCGCACGCGCTTGCCATAGAGCGTGCGGGTGAGGGGATAGACGATGCTGTTGGTGATCGTCCCGTCGAACTTGTGCCGGTGGTAAAGCGGGGCAACGTAGTCGAAGCCGCCGTTCAGTACCGGTGTCACGAGCAGTTCGATCCACTCGGGCGTAATGCTTCTGAGGTCGGAATCGACCACCACGCATGCCTTCGCATCCAGTATTTGGGCGATCTCGAAGATGGACCGGAATGCGCTGCCCTTGCCGGGGATGCCCGAATAGGGGAAGGCGATCTTGGAGATGGGCTCTACCCGATGATGCAGGAGGATCGCGTTGAAATCTTCGACGGCGGCGTTCCGCACCACTTCCATGGTGCCGTCGCTTGAGCCGCCGTCGGAATTCACGATCACTGCCTTGTGGGCGGGGAAATACTTGGCAAGGCCCGCCTGTACCGCACGAACCACATGGCCGATGGTTCGTGCGTTATTGAAGCTCGGGATGCCGACAACGATATCGGCAGACCCGATTTTCTCGAGCTGATCGTGCACTTCTGCTCTCAAGGTCACGACATTTGGCATCCGGATGATCCCTCCGATTCTTTAATTACGAGTTATGGTCGCGCCTGTCAGACGGGTTCCTTTGCCAACCGTTATGATCTGAAGGTCCATGACGTTGGTTCCCGTCGGCCCGGTCATGAAATGACTGTGTTCCCCCGATAATGCGTCGAACTGATGAAAAAATCCATAGGAGTCGTTGTCGTCGAGGTATGCGGCAGGCTCTATCCCGAGTCGGTGCGCCCGTGCGGCCGTGTTGCCATCGACGATTGCGCCTGCCGCATCGGTCGGTCCGTCGCCGCCGTCCGTGCCGGCGGAAAGCAGGGTTATGCCTTCCAGACCTTCGATCGCCAAAGCAAATGCCAGGGCCAGTTCCTGGTTTCTGCCGCCTTTTCCCGTTCCCTTGACGGTGACCGTGGTCTCGCCGCCGGACAGCAGGCAGCGCCGTTCATCCGCTTTCAAACCGGCGTGGGCGATGCGTGCGGTTTGCGCCAGGAAGCTTGCGGCGTCGCGCGCCTCGCCCTGAAGTTCGGCAGTGACGATTTCCGCAGCAAACCCGAGTTGCCGGGATTTCTCTTCCGCCGCCGCCAAAGCGCGCCTGATTCCGCCGACGATCACGTTCCGGGTTGCAAGCAGGCAGGGGGCGCCGTCTTTCACCGTTTCGGGGGCTAACCCCGTCATTCCCTGTTGCAAATGACTCGCGACGCGCAAGGGTATTTTTTCCTTCAGCCTGTATTTTTCGATCACCGACCAGGCATCGGCAAAGCTCGCGCCATCCGCTGCGGTCGGCCCTGATGCGATCACGTCGAGGCGGTCGCCGATGACGTCGGAGAGTATCATCGTCACCATCTGCGCCGGGTAGGCGGCCTGCGCAAGCCGGCCGCCCTTGACGGCCGAAAGGTGCTTGCGCACGGCGTTCAGCTCGCCGATAGAAGCGCCCGCTTTCAGCAGCAAAGAGGTTACCTCCTGCTTGTCCTGCAGCGTCACGCCTGCGGCGGGGGCGACCAGCAGCGCCGACGCGCCGCCCGAGAGCAGGCAAACAACCAGCGTTTTCTCGTCGGCGCCCCGCATCATTTCCAATATTTTCTGCGCACCCTCGACCCCGGCTTCGTTCGGCACGGGGTGGGAAGCCTCTATCTGCTCAACGATGCCAAGCTTTGCGGTGTGGCCTTGTTTCACGACAACCAGCCCGGCGGCAATCCGTTCGCCGAGCAACGCCTCGATGGCCAATGCCATGCGCGCCGTGGCTTTTCCGGCGCCGACCACGACGATGCGGTTGAATGCGTCGAGACGGTAGGCAGCATCGGCAACGGACAGGCAGTTGTCCGTAATTCTTGCGGTGTCGAGCACGGCCCGGTAGGGATCGACTGCAGCAAGGGCGGCGTTGAAAATATCGGTCAGGTCTTTTTGCTCGCCGGATGGCGGTGTTTCCGTTCCGGCATTTGCGCCAGACAGCAACTGCAGCACCGCTTCATTCCAGCCCTGCGGGCCGGGGCTTTGCGTCCTTATCAGGCCGGCCATGTCAAGGCGGGAATCGAAACTTCCGTCCCCGTGCCGGATCAGTACCGGGCGGTCGACAGCATGGAGCAATGGCAGGTCGTTCAGGCTGTCGCCCAGGCCGATGCTTGCGACAGCGCCATATTCCTGCGCGTAGAGCGCCTTCAGGAGATTCACGGCGCGCCCCTTGTCGTGCCTGCCCATGATGTGGAAAATCCGGCCCTGAGTCCAGCACAGGCCGGCGGCTTCTATTGCCCGCAGAAAGCCTTCGTCAGTCGCGCCCTCGAAAATGAATGGTTCGTCGAAATCGCGTTGTTTCGCCAGGCCGGCCTCGTCGTCGGAGAGCCCCGTCAGGGCGGCGACCTCCGCTGCGCTCATGTCCGCGAAACCGCGCACTCTGGCCCCGGTCTGTTCCCGCAGGGCGACGAAGTGCCGCCTGATTTCCGCATAGGGGGCGCCGAGCGTGATGCGCCGATAGGCGTTAACCTCCTCTGCATCGACAGGTGCGGAGAAATAACCCTGCGGAATAAATATCCCGCCGCCGTTTTCAGAAATGAAAGGATGGGTGTTGTGCATGCGCTGGCGACAAGCCACTATCTCCGCGCGGGTCTTGCTGGAACAGAGAACCAGCGGAATGCCGCGTTCCTGTATCAGGTTTAAGGCGGGTAAAGCGTCATCGAAGGAATATCCCACCGAATCGAGTAATGTTCCGTCCAGGTCGGTAAATATAAGGGTTTTCTGCATCCGCCTTTTTCCGATGTTGTTTTATTGCTTACTGAGTGTTTCGACAGCCTGCTCGTGTCGCAGGCCGAAAAGCCGCATCAATTCAGCGCTGCCAGGTAGGCGGCAAACTCCTCGCGCAAATCTTCGTGCTTCAGCCCAAATGCCACCTGTGCCTTGAGGTAGCCCAGCTTCGAGCCGCAATCGTAGCGGGTGCCGATAAAACGATAAGCCAGCAGTTTTTCTTCCTGCATCAGCGCGGCGATGCCGTCGGTCAGTTGAATCTCGCCGCCGGCGCCCGTCTGAACCTGTGCCAGGTGATGGAAAATGCGCGGCGTCAGGATATAGCGTCCCACCACCGCCAGGGTGGATGGTGCGGTTTCCGGGCTGGGTTTTTCGACGATGCCGTTCACCTGCGCTACATTCGGCTCCAGATTAGTCGAACTGACGATGCCATATTGCCCGGTCTGGTCGCGCGGCACGTCCTGTACGCCCAGTATGGCGCATTGATAGCGCTGGAACAATTCGACCATTTGCCGGATGACCGGCGTCTCGGCATCGATCAGGTCATCCGCGAGTATCACCGCGAACGGTTCGTCCTGCATTACCGGTTGCGCGCACAGCACGGCATGGCCCAGCCCGAGCGGCTCATGCTGGCGGATGTAGATGCAGTTCACGTTCTCCGGAATCACCCCCTGCGCCGCCTGTAGCAGCTCATCCTTGCCGCGTGCGGCGAGTTTGGCCTCCACCTCGTAAGCGGTGTCGAAGTGATCTTCAATTGCGCCCTTGTTGCGCCCGGTGATGAACACCATGTCGGTGATGCCGGCCGCCACCGCCTCTTCCACCGCATACTGGATCAGCGGCTTGTCCACCACCGGCATCATCTCCTTGGGGCTGGCCTTGGTGGCTGGCAGGAAACGGCTGCCTAAACCGGCGACCGGGAACACGGCCTTTGTGATTTTCGCCATGACGGATGTTTGTGGCTCAATTAAATTGTTTGATAAAACCTGGCGCCAAAGCCAGACACGGAGAATTGCGGTAAATCAGGCGTGAGGCGCCATGGCGATTGATCCTCCCGGCACCTCATTCCATGATAGTCCGTTTTTCAGGTGGCGTTGTCCGAGCGCGATCCCGGCTGCGCCGGGGTGAAACCCAACCGCCTGCCTGACAGCGACCGGCAAGGTGGGCGAGGCAGCGGCTAAGAGATCGCCTGGTGATTCTGAGAACACTTGGCGGTCCGGAGAGAGGGCGTCAGCATTTCTGCGTCCGCCCCCGCTTGGGCAGACTGGGCTATTTCTGCGTATTATATGGATTACAAGTAGATTGTTTTGTCATCAACGTCAAGACCTACACCGACGACAAAGGCTGGAGGGTGTACGAGCTGGAGGGGTCGCTGTGCAAAGGTTGTCGATCATTCAGCCATCGAAGCCATTGACGCATTGGCGGCTCGCTACCAGCAAGCCGGCAAGCGGTTGCACCTGCGGCACCTCAGTCCGAATTGCCGCGCCATGCCCTACATGGGCCGCACGGATTGGGATTGCATTGGGGGCGGCGTGAGATGAGGACGGTTGCCGGCTTCTATGCCTTCGGCCAGCCATGTCATGAGATTTAAACCGATAAAAATCAAAATACCCACGACGATAAACGACACAACGGTCACTACCATAAATTTTTTCAACTCTTGCCCCTCATCGCTTCGGCCAGAGCCAGACAAGACCCCGCAAGGCGGCCATTCTAGCACGAGAAAATACCGTGCAGAAAGCCAACGGTCGGCGGGTATTGCGCCGCATGGCCGGCCCCATTTGGTGGATTGCGCCACACTGATCCGCTCCTGGCCGCCGCGAGATCGCCGGTGGGCGGTAACCGTGTATCCCCTTCGCCGAAAAAATATCAGTCGAGTCCGGCCCTGTTGGTTCTTGAAAGGAGACAACGAAATGAAGGGAATCCGGGAAAATAATCCGATGCCGCCCCCCAAAGCTGTCGTTCAGCGACCGCGTGGCTTCAGTGCTCCAATGTGCGGGTCAGCACACCGATGCCCTGTGCCGGCTTGCCGAGCTCGTTGCGCAATACGACATCGTCACTGCGCAGGAGGGCGAAGCCTGCCGCATCGAGTTCCTGCGTGATATAGCAACGGCTGTGGTCGTAGCGGCCGCTGGGGCCAAGATGGTAATCAACCCGCTGCGCGGTTTCCGCTGTCGTTTCCACCGTGAAGGTGAATGTGCCGCCGGGCCGCAATGCTTGCCGGACGGCCGCGAAAAGCGCTGCCAGGTCGCCGAAGTAGATCAGGGTATCGGCCATGGCGATCAGGTCGAATGCATTCTTCCGGTTCAGAAGGTAAGCGGTCAATTCCACTGCGACCAGTTCGTCATAGAGTTTTCGCTCCCTCGCCTTAGCCAGCATGCCGGGGGAGAGGTCGACGCCGGTGAGGTGCCGCGCGTAGGGTACGAGCACCGGCGCACAAAGGCCGGTGCCGCAGCCGCCGTCGAGAACGTCCAGCGTTCCGTCCGCAGCCACGTAGCCATCGAGCAGGTCCGCGATAATTTCCGGGCCGCGATACGACAGCTTGCCGATGAGCTTCTCGTCGAAGCTTTCCGCCATGTTATCAAAGGTCGCCGTCACGAAGCCGTCGGTCGCCCTGGTGGGCACGTCCTTCCCGGTGCATGCCGCGAGAAAGTGGCGGGCAATCGCATTGTCGGGTTCAGCGCGCAGCCACGCGCGGTAGCAGTCAGCGGCGTCCGCGATGCGGCCGAGGCGATAGTAGGCGATGCCCAACATCTTCAGCGGCTTGCCGGTGAGCGGCGGCAGAATGTAGGCCCGGCACGAAAACAGCGACGACTCTTCGTCACGCCCTGTTTCCGCCAGCAGGGCCGCGAGATTATTGAGTGCCGGCGCGAAATCGGCATCGTTGCGGAGAGCGTTGCGGTACGCGTTTTCCGCATCGACGAAATTTTGTTGGCGGTGCAGGACGGAACCGAGATTGTTCCAGACGTTGGCATCGTTACCGTTCAGATCGAGCGAGGAGCAGAACGCTGTCGCGGCATTGGCGAGGTCTCCCGTCTGGACGAGGATGTTGCCGAGGTCGTTGTACCGGGACGCGCTGCCGGCATCCGATTCGAGCGCGCACAGGATCAGTGAGATGCCCTCCTGCGTGTGTCCCCGCTGGTGCAACAGCACTCCGAGGTAATGCTGCGCTTCGATATGCTGCGGATCGGCGGCGAGGATACGGCGGTACGCGATTTCCGCATCCGCAAGCGCGCCCGCCGCATGCAGGGCGAAGGCCGATTCGATTGGATTTTGCTCATTCACAAGGAGATACCCGCAACGGAAAATCGTCATTTTATCTTACGCGAATGGCGCGAAAGGCACCAGCCTGTGCGGCATGGCTTGCGCCGACGGATTGGCGCTACGCGATGGCTAAACAATAACGCGGCGCCGTGATCTGCCAACGCTACCACCCATCAATTGCAGGTGTTTTCCCTCGCTGTCCATTATGTCTTTAACCAAATGGAATATGATCCATTGGGGTCAGTTTCGGAAAGTTTCCAAAGGGACAGCGAAATGAGTCAAAGAAAAATAATCCAAAGCTGACCAGTTTGCTGCTGTTTGCTGACTACTTCGGTTTTGGGATTCGGTGTCACTAAGGAAAGGCTGAGCAAGTCCAAGGCTTCCTGGGAGGGCTGGGGAGAGGGCGCTAATCAGGACTTCCCAAAGCCGGATCAATAAACTGCGTCATGGTCGCCGACATTGACCGGAATGATTTCTTCATCCGATATCAGCAATTCCAGCGTAATGCGGTAGGAAAGATTGATCGAAACAGAATGCAGCCCCTCAAGCCGCCCACTCAGCGGATGCAGACGCAATCCGGGATGGAAGGGGTTGGCCTCAAGCAACTGCAGGGTTTTGAGGTATTGCTGTTTCAATTCGGGATGCCGTTTGAGAAAGCGGCCTGCTCGCCGGGTGTATTGCTCGGTAAAGACCAGCGTATAGCTCATTCGGCGGCATCCAGCCGCGCCAGATGGGCCTCCGCCGACTCCTTGACGAAACGCCCGGCAGCCAAATCCGCCCGCGTCTCGGCCAGTGCGGCATCCAGTTCGCATTCCCGCAGATAATGGTAATGAGCAATATCCATCACCACGAAACGATCCTTTCCGCGCACCGAAATAATCGCTTCAGGCTGATGCGCAAGCTCAGCTTCGATGGCGGAAACCCCTTTGGTCTTGAGATCGTTGGCGCTGATGCTCGACATGATTCGCTCCTGAAACAATGCGGTATACAAATCATTTAATCACACTATCAATCGTGCTGTAAATAGTATTGAAAATTGTTGCGCGTAATCAAGGCGAGCTAATGGGTGACTCCATTGATTTACACCCAATATTGAGGGATAACCAATAACACACCCATTCACACCCAAAAAGAAACGCGAATTCGCTGATCTGGTCGAGAAGGCTGCCCCACGCCGACCGGGAAGGGTGGACGGAGCAGTGGTTACGAGATTGTTTGGTGGTGCTCGTGTTCTATTTTTTCGCTAGATATCAATAAGTGACGATGTTTGAAAAATAAATCGAAGCTGAGCTAACCCGTTTGATTCTTCCTTTGGTTTTTGCGCTATTGGTTCTCTTTATTGAATCACAAACGACGGACTTTTAGCTGACGCTATTTCTAACATAACGAGAGAGGTGATAAGTGAATGACCGTATGTCCTCATCGCTCAATGCACCATCTGCATTCTCGATATACGCAGGGAGTGCTTTGGGATTTAACACCCAAACTTCCGGCCTTGACCCCTTCGGCATCGGGTTAATATACCAGCCAGGATAAACGACAGCAGGCCGAACAATAATGGTTTTTCCTGTCAGTTCTTTGACAAGTTCTTTGATCCATTTGGCTTGGGATTTTGCCTGGATAACGGGATCACGATCAGGCTTGAAGCCATTCACGAGAATTTGCGTGCCATCATAGTCGACTCTTGGTTCACCTTTTGCTGGTTTGTTCAACGTCTTGGTTTCTATGGTGAAGATGCCTTTTGGGCCAATCAGCAGGTGGTCGATATTAAATTTGTCGCCAACAATGTCGTGCAACACACGGTAACCGTTTTCCCTGAGGCTTTCCAAAAACTGCCCGACAATTTTTTCCCCATCGCGGGCTAACCGAAGCGTTTTCAGTTGTCGTTTTACGAGCAAGATTTTTCGTGTTGTATAGGCCGCCACGACAATAGCAAAGACAGAGAAAATAATGGGCTGTGGTGGGCTCTTGGCATACCATCGCCACCACTCATGGAGCGCAAGGACAATCGTGAATATGGCTGCCATAATCAAAGGAAAGGCGTCGTTCTCAAGGATGCGGTGTATCTCTTCATCCAAAGACTGTCCCGCATACCTTAAAGGGGCCGCCTTCAACGGAGAACGTGATTCAGCAGTGTTTTTATCGTCGTAGCTCATCGATGTTATTTTTTATCGCTATATTCTGAGATTTTGATCCAAATATGTGCACACTGTTTTTTTACCCCGAGCCTAACCTAGGCCCAACATAACGAAGGCTACTCTTCTTCCTGCGCCGCCACCGTCCAGATTCGTTTCAGCGGCAATTCAGCTTTCAAATCTTCATCGAGGTGGTCGTAGTGGGCGAAAAGCTGCTCCAGCAGTTCCTTTTGTGACCACAAGCGCACCCGAAAGAAGCTGGTTGCGAGTTCTTTCTGCACGGTGCTCTTGAAGCCACTCCACGAGACGAACAATCCTTCGTCTGCGCTGAATTTTGTGACTGCACCTAACAGTTTGTCTACGGTAGGGCGGTCGATGGGGCCACTTTCTGATTTAACCTCGACACACAGGCGCGGTGATCCGAAACCGAGTGGCCCGGCACCCGCGAGGATGTCCGCGCCACCGTCCGCACCTTCCGGGCTGCGGTAGGTGGTGTAACCCTGCGCCTTGAGAAGGCCTTCCACCAAGCGCGTCAGGCCGTGGCCCTTGAAGCGGGCGGCGATGAGTTGGGCGATCTGGTCGCGGGCAAGCTCTTCGAGGTTGGTGTCTCCTGCCGCTTCGTCGGTGACCGGCGCGGCGGCCTGGGTGGCGGCAGCGATGGTTTCCGGCTTCCAGCCGTTCGCTCGCATCGCGGCAATGCGCTGCTCGGCATTGTTGCGCTGGATGCGGCAAATGGTCATGAACGCGCCGAAGGTAAACAGCAAATCCTTACCGAAATTGGCGCGCGGCACGGCCTCGCCGATCCACTTCACCGGTCGCCAGTGGAAGTACGGGTCTGGCCCGGCAGATTCAAAGTGGTAATCGCCGGTGATCTCGCCTATCTGGATAGCAGGCTGCGATTTGAGCGGCATCACAACCAAATCGCCCTTTGTCATTCCGTGTGCAAAGGGCCATATCTGGCTGACCCAGTTTCGAATTCTGCCAGCCTTGGCGTCAGGGTATCGCTGCGTCATTGCCGCCACCAGTTCAGGGCGTTCAGCGAGCTTGCTCAGGTTTGCATCAAGGCCGTCCCAGGTCACATAGACCCGGTTTTCCTGGATGAACTTCTGTTCATATTCGCCGTGAGAACCGGCGCGGATTAACCAGATTGCCATTATTTTTGTCTCCCGATGTCAGGAACCGACCGCAGCCCCGCGCAGAATTGCACTGATGTGCGGCTTGATCTTCTCCGGAATTTCCCCAGTGTCCTTAAAAAGCTCATATCGAAACGTGTTGAGATCGAAAGGAACGGCTTTGTGGGGCTTGTTCGGCTGAAAGATGAAAATGAGCCGGTTCTTTTCGTGATTCCGAAGGGCATAGCCCGCTTCCACGCAGACGTTCGGACGCACGCCTGTAAGGTCAATGAGGATGATGTCGGCGGACGCGATGGCGTCATACATCTTGGCATGAATTGGGAACGTTGCGCCGGTCTGTGTGCCCATATCCACCAATTCAAGGTGTGTGTCTTCCTCCTTCTCGATTTCTTTCAACGCCAGCCGGATTTGCTTGAGGCGTAGTTTCGCCTTGTCGAACTCCTCGCCGTCTGCCGCCGTGGGATACCAGCGGGCGAGGAAGACATTCTTCGGAATCCGGGTGCGCACGGCGGAAAAGATGTCTAGGACCTGCTTGCTTAATGACTGCCCTTCCTTCAGTTCCATTAGTCCGTCCCTGCCAAGCCAGGCGGCCAGTTGTTCCAACTCTGCAACGGCTGCGTTTACCCGTGCATTGTGATCACCATCGCCTGGCGATGCCTTCCACACACGAGCGGCAAGTTCGATAAAAAACTCGGCTTTGCAAAGCGAAGGCTGGCTGGGCTCCAGCCGCGTGACGATGTCACTAAGCGCTGCTACCAACGCTTTTGAATACTTTCTCAGCGTTGCCAAATTATTTGCAACCGCCGGGTCCATATCCAGCAACCCCCGGACGGCACCACGCAGGCTAGTCAACGGGCGACTACCAAGGCGGGTTCTCACTGGCTTGGGGAGCTTCAATAATCCGTCACGCAGCAGTCGGGTGAAATGCAGGTCTGGACTGTAGGCGAACTCCTTCTCAGGTGGCATGTCGTAGTCCTCGTGCTGGCCGAGAATGAGTTTCAACGCATGTTCGGATTCAAGCGGAAGCGCCGTGCTGTTGATGGTGTGGAAAATTAGCGACTCGGAATAATCATCCGCCGCCTCGCCTGCTGGGCCGAGAAGCACGAGGCAAAACGGTGCAAGATATTTTGTGGCAACGGCGGGGTCATCCGTCAGCGTGTCGGCCAGCGCCAAACGGTGGTTTCCATCCACGCGGCGGATGAGTTTCTTTTCCCGGATGGCGGCGAGTTCATGTTTATCAACCCACATGCTATGCACTTGAATATTTCTGCTCTTCCATCGCCGAGCGATTCCAATACCATCTTCATAGTTCGCACTCTCGACACCGATGGGGAAATGGCTTTCATCCAATTCCTCAATCAATTCTGTGCGCACAGAAAGAATAACTTCCGGCAAAAAGCGCTGCTCTCCGCTCTCCAAGTAGCGTTTGATGCGTTCGGCGTGCTGCGGATCAAGCTTGCGTTGCTGGCCGTTTACTTCCGCGCCGTCACCGCCTTCCTCCATCTCGTAGGGCACAGAGATTTCAGCGAGGTCTTTCAAGTTGGCGAAGCCGCGAATGATACGGAACGTCCCGAGGACGCTGCTTTCAAATTGGCCCTCGAATGTCAGGTAGCGCGTGCCTCTTGCCATGCTATGCGTCCTTGAGCGATTGGGTGCCGAGAATCAGCGCTTCTATTTCGGCGTGAATTGACTTGGTAAGATGCTCAGCGGCTTCACGTTCGCGGGAAATTTCGGCGCGGCCAGCCGCGACGCGCTCCATGATTTTCTGTTGTTCGGCGAGCGGAGGAACCGGAATTCGGAGGTTTGAAATCATATCTGCGTTTAGATTCGGTTGATTGTTTCCGCTTGCAAGCGCCCGCATGTTGACATATTGGGACATGAGAAAATACCAAAGAAAATCAGTCTCTATTCGCGGGTCAAAGTTGAATAGCACAGCACAGGCTTGGTTCGTGGCGGCGTTGATGCCGAGCTTTGCAGTCCTACCTCGTGTGGCACCTTGGCCATACATGGCAACAATTAGTGACCCTTTTGGATAAATCTTTGCACTACTATTTTTAAGCCCTTCCTCAGTCAGAGTTTCCTCTGTGGTGGTAATAACTTCATGCCTAACCTCAGCCGTCTTGATCCACGGAATCGATCCACCGAAATAGTTTGGGCGGTGCCTTGAAGGAGTACCACCGCTGCCAATACTGCATAGGTCGAAAAGACGTGATTCTGGAAACGGCGATTTGGATCGACCTAGTGCGTTCATGCCAATCATCTGGACGCCCCAGCGTTCTACATCTTTCCACAAAACCGCAAATGCCTTGCGTGTGGGCATCTGCTGCAAGGATCGCAAACCGACATCTGCTAAAAACCGTGTTTCAATCGCGGTTTTGTCCCTTTCAATACGGTTCCGTGCGGCGGCGATTTCGTCTTTTGCTTTGCGCCAGTGGGCGACGATGGCCTTTTGCTCGGCAAGCGGTGGCAACGGGATTTCAAAGCCAAGGAAATGCTCTTCCTTGAAACGATTTCGGCTCACGGCGGCGGAGCCGGTGGAAGCCGCGTTAACCGCTCGAATCGTCGCTTCGCGGGTGCAGAAGAGGTAAAGGTATTCCGGGAGAATACGGGCCGCGTCCGGGATGAATTGCGGGAACTCGTTCGAAACATAGCAATCCGCGAGCTCTGGCGGAACGACGGCGAATGATGCCTTCCACGCGAAGAGCCGGTTATAGATCAGTGCGCCGGGAACCAGCGGGGTAACTTGGTTGGCGCTCATTCCGTTGCCGCGCACGGTTTCGCGGTGGAATACCCCTTCGCCATACCACTTCACGCCAGCCATCTTGTATTCCGTCTCGGGCTCGGCCTTGATCCGTGTTGTGACTTGGCGGACCAATGTTCCGATGCGAACGCTGGTCCATCCGGCTGGCAGCGTTTGGCGCAGAAGTAGGCTGGATGGTATTACCCAGCGCTCTAGGTCTTTCCACCAGACGGCAAAGGCGCGTGGGGCGATCGCGCTTTTCGCCGCCATTATTCAGGCTCCGCGAGAAAGAACGGCTTGGGGTCGAGCCGGTATTCCTGATACAACGCCAGGCAGGACTTGTCGATACCTGACGGCAAGCTGTCGTTCGGGATGAGTTCATTCTGATCCGCATCACCCGTGGCGGTAATGCCCACTTTCTCCGCCTCGTAAAGGAAGATGGGATAAGGAAAGCGATGCTTGAGCAGCACGCGGGTTTCCGTGGTAATCATGTCGGCCATGCGCTTCTGGTAGTTTTTCAACTCCTTTTGCAGAGCCTTCCGTAGCTCGGCATCGCGCGCTTCCTTGGCGGCGGTGATGGCAGCTTCCAGCCGTGCGCTTTCAGTGGCGATTTCGTCAGCGTATTTCGCCTCCAACTCAGCGCGGGCTTCAGCATTCTTGGTGTCAAAGTCGGCTTGTTCATCGAGCGTGAATTTTTGCAGAAAAAGCAGCGAGGCTTTTACGCTCGCGCCGGACGAAGAGAAAGTTTCCTGCGGCAGGCTGACCACGGCGCGGATAAAGGCGCGGTTTTCGCAGAACTCGCGCACGTAGGCGAGCGATGGATTGTTGAAGATACCTTCAGGCAAGACGATGCCAAGGCGACCACCGGGCTTCAGCAAGGCAAGGCAGCGTTCGATGAAGAGAATTTCTGTTTTGATTTTGCTTTTCTCTCCCTTCGGCAGTTCGAAGAGTCTGGCAATCGGCTTCCCCACCGCCGCGCGCACGCGGGAGAGGGCTTCGGTATAAAGATCGCCGTAGTCTTCCGTGTAACGTTTCTCGGCGGCGCGGTCGGTTGTCACGTCGGATTCGTGAACCACATCGGAAGGCTCGACGCTCGCGCCGAAGGGCGGATTAGTGAGGATGATGTCGAAGCGGCCTTCAAAGATGCCGTTCACGTTCAAAAAGCCGTCGTGGTGGTGCACGCCCGCATGTCCGTCGCCGTGCATAATCATGTTCATTTTGCTGGTACGGGCCATGCGGTCGTTGGCGTCGGTGCCGTAGATACGGCGGTTAGCTAGTGTCCAGAGCCGCGAACCGCGTTTGCGCTGATCGAGCACTGCTTGTATCTCCGTAAATTTTTCGCGTAGCGCTTCCGCCTTTTTGGCCTCGGACAGTTTCTTCGTTTCAAGCTCCGCCTTGAACGCCTGATACTCGGCATCGGCATCCGCAAGGATTTGCTCGCGAACGATTTCAAAGAAGCGGATCAGAAATCCGCCGGAACCGCTGGCCGGGTCGCAAATGATCTCGCCTTCCTTGGGCTCGATCATGCGGATCATGAATTCGACGATGGTGCGCGGCGTGAAGAATTGTCCAATCTCCCCGCGAAAGGTGCGACCCAGAAAGCGCTCGAAGGCGATGCCTTTAATATCCTCGCTGGTATCGGAGAGGTTGTAGCGCTCCAATAACTTGACGATCTCCCTGCCAGTGGCGGGCCGCAGCCGGATTTCCTCATCCGACTCAAAAATTTTGTCGTCTTCGTAGGCTTCCTTGGTTTGGCCGAAGAGCATGTTGAGCGGGTTCTTGCTGAGCTGATCGTCGAGATAATCGACATTGAAGAGGTTCTTGCGCTGCCGTTTTGCGCGTAGCTCGCGCTCTACGAAAACCTTAACAAAAAGAATCTTTGCTATTTCATCGAAGGCGGCGGCAGGGTCTAGTTTTTCACGGTTGCGGATGACGTTGTGGCATTGATGGAGTAGGTCGGCGAACTCCTCTTCCTTGAATACCTTTAGTTTGGAGAGGAGCTCTTCAATTTCCTTATTGCTTGCGTCAGCGTGGGGGACATTGCTGATTTCCTCCAGCGACTTTGGCATTTTCTCGTGCACCACACGCCAGAACTTCGTCTCGCGGCTGTTATGGGTCACGAAAAAACGAGCCCCAGACAGGCGTGAGTAATTATCTCCCTGACCGTAATCGTCGGCCTTGATGGTCACGTTGTCTGACTTACACTCGACGATGATAAGAGGGTTTTTCGAGTCGGCTTTATCCTTAGTTGTGCGCCAGATAACAAAGTCGGCACGGGCATGGCCGGAGCCCCGGCCAGTAACCTCCACTTCTTCGTCCATCTGGTCAAGAGTGAACCCGTATTCAGTAACAAGCACACAGAGGAATTCTTGCCGAACGGATTCTTCCGGTGTCTCAATGAGCCATTTCTGACGGATGTGGCTCCAGATTTTCCCTTTTTCTCGGCGGACGGTGATTTGGGTGGACATGCCGCCCCCCCCTTTCTTCGTGTTGTTCTGCATCTCACTCATTCTTATTTACTACCTGTTGTTGGCTTTTGTCCATGGTGAAATTGGCCGCCCAGTCGATGCGAAAAGTCAGCATAGCGGTTTTGGAGGCGGTCATTGGTCTTCTTACAATACTATTAATGCGAATGTGCTGTAATGTACCGTAATGTCTTGCATAATCCAAACAATCGATTCCTCCACCCAAAGGGTGTGCATATGGTTTGGCGCTACGCCACCAAGGTCTTTTTTCGGCTGATGCCGTGAAAGAAAATAGGTTGGATTCGAATTAAACAGTGTGGAAGTGAGGTTGCCAGGAGGCGGTGAAGGCGTTTCCGTTTTTGTGTTAACGGTTGCGCCGCCTCCTGGCAGTTCACTTAGCAGCGCGCTGTCGCCAAGGTCGATGTCCTAGGCGCGGGTTTCGGCTTCGTTCATTGGTTCACAATGTGTCAAGTATGAGTCGAGTTATTCGTCAAGCGAACCCCAGGAAAACCGCCAGCGCACGATTTACCGCCAACATCGCCTCATCGTCCAGGCGGCCGATTACCGTTCCGATCTTTTCGCATGGGATGGATTGTGGCTTATCCACCATCACCTGCGAAGGCTTGGACAGGCCGTTCCGCTCGTTCGGATTCACGGAAATACGAAACAGCGGTGCATCGCGCAATTCGCCAGTCACCGGCAAAATGGTCACGGAAGGGTGAGCATCGAACAAATCGGACTGGATGATCAAGGCCGGGCGCGGTTTGCCGAGATTGCCCTGCAAGGCCACCGTCACCAGATCTCCACGCCTCATTGCCAGCCTTCGCGGTCGCCTGCCGCTTCAAGCCAATCCGCAATTTCCCGCTCATGCGCATCGCCGCGCAATAACTGCGACTGACGGCGGCACTCCTCGGCAAAGCCTGTGCGCCGGGTATCCGGCACCCAAATCTGCACCGGACGCAGCCCGGAAGCCCGTAGCGCAGCGCGGTGTTTCTGCACCCGCTCTGATGTACTTGTTCTCATGAAAACCTCCAACGCCAGTGTTACATGAAACAATAATAGCTCGCTTTTTTGTTACATGCAACAATCCAGGGATTGTTGCAACGGGTGGCGTCTTGTCACCGGTTGCGATGTGTCGATTTTTTCGCGTTTCATCGACACAAGCTGCCGATGTGTCGATGGTGCGGACAGGTAAGGAAAACTGCATTTTCTTATCACGTCGCAGGGGATGGGTTCAAGAAACGCTGGTTTTTATCATCGTAAATAGGGGCGTAGCCTGATTAACCCAGGTCGTCAGAGCTGCTCTACTTTTCGCCACACCAGCGTGCGATTGTTGGCAGGCATGGCGATGTCCCGCAACAAGAGCATGCCCTGATTTTCGGCAAGCTGGTTGATGGCCTCGAAATCCCGCACGCCGCTTTCCGGGTCGCGTGCCTTGAGCCAGGCGTCGAAACGCGCGTTGCTTTCCGAGGTAAAAGCCCCGCCATAGTTG
>Ga0307375_10001154_pt1 | contig 29595 bp, 24 predicted proteins | sample TR1MG_FD_202531 | JGI IMG/M metagenome (GOLD analysis project Ga0307375, IMG submission 202531) | Soil microbial communities from Risofladan, Vaasa, Finland - TR-1 | ecosystem: Environmental > Terrestrial > Soil > Coastal area > Acid sulfate soil | place: Finland: Risofladan, Vaasa | collected...
CGAGTGGGATATGGATTACGACCCCCGCGGCGGCCGCCTCGGAGCAGACAATCTTTACGCCGGCTACAGCTGGGGACAGACCACCGTCGGCATCCGCCATGCGCTCCTCAACGCCGTCGACGAAAAGGGCATCGCCGCCTCCACCATCCAGAGCCAGCAGCTCCAGCCCTTCCTGCAGATCGGCAAACCCAACGGTGTCGGCTTCAACCTCGCCGCCAACGGCGGGTATGACTTTGTCCACGGCGCCCTGCAGTACGCCGGAATTCAGGCTGTTTACAACTGGAACTGCTGCGGCATCACCGTCGGCTACCGCCGCTTCGCCCTCGGCGCGGTCCGCGACGAAACCCAGTTCCTCTACGGTTTCACCCTCGCCAACTTCGGCAACGTCGGCGACATCCGCCGCACCAACACCGTCTTCCGCGACCCCTCCCAGCCGCCGGCGTATTAGCTCCGGCCGTTTGCCTTTCGCCCTCTCCTGCGTCCACTCAGTTAAGAGGCCAAACCAGGGTCGCCCACGGCTTGGCCGCCCCAGGAGCCCCCTTGCTGCGGTATCCTTTTTCAAGAGGATTGTCCATTGTCTCGTTTCCGTCTTTTTGCCGGGCTGCTCGCACTCAGCCTCGCCGCCGGCTGCAAAGCCCAGACCCCCCAGACCAGCGCCTCCGCCCTTTCGCTCAATCGCCGCGTTGAGGTCATGGTCCGCTCCCAGTACAACGTCCCGGGAGACTACGCCGTCAGCGTCGGCCAGCGCTCGCCCAGTCCCATCTCCGGCTATGACTCGCTGCCCGTTACCATCGCGCGAGGTTCTCACTCCTCGGTCGTCAACTTTCTCCTGTCCAAGGACGGCACCACCCTCGCGCGCCTGGAAACCTTCAGCCTCGACAAGAATCCGGCGCTGAACATCAACATCGCCGGCCGGCCCATTCGCGGCAATCCAAGTGCCAAGGTCACCATCATCAACTTCGATGACCTCGAGTGCCCCTATTGCGCCCGCATGCACCAGACGCTGTTCCCCGCCACCCTCGAGCACTACAAGGGCCTGGTGCGCTTCGTCTATAAGGACGACCCGCTCACCCAGATCCATCCCTGGGCCATGCATGCCGCCGTTGACGCCAACTGCCTCGCCGCGCAGAGCGGCACCGTCTACTGGACCTACGTCGATTACCTGCACACGCACGGCGACGAAATCACCGGCGAGGATCGCAACCTCGCCAAGAGCGTTGCGGCACTGGACCGCATCGCCCGTCAGGAGGCCACGTCCGGCAAGCTCGACGCGGTCAAACTCGATGCCTGCCTGGCCAAGCAGGACGAAACTCAGGTACGTGCTGAGGCCCATGAAGCAGACACCCTCGGAGTCGATGGCACCCCGGCCCTCTTCATCGAAGGCGAACGAGTCAACGGCGCCGTACCCGAACCCCAGCTTTGGGCTGTGATTGATCGCGCTCTGCGCGCCGCGGGTGAGGAGCCCCCCGCGGATACGCCGGCGCAGTCGCAAACACCCGCAGCAGGCAAGTAATCCGTCCCAGGGCGCGACGCCGCCATGCCGTGTGCATCGCCAGGTGCCTTGCCCTACCGGCCCTTGCCTCGGGCGCTATCGCCTTCCCGGTCTAGGGATTTATCCTTTAGGACCGGGGCTTATTCCGGCTCCTCAGGAGTGTTCAGGTTGCAAGTCGAAACTCGTTCGTTCTCGCGCGGTCGTTTCGCCATCGTCCTTCTTGCCGGCGGGTTGGCCCTCGCCCCCATCACCGCCTGCCATCGCGCCCCATCCTCCGGCGTAATGGCAACCGTCAACGGCAAGGAAATCAGCAAGGCGGAGCTCGACAGGGCTTATAAGAACTACATGATGAGCATGGGGAAGAGTCCCCAGGAGCCCAGCCCCGAACAGGCCGACATCCTGCACCTCCAGATTCTTCGCCAGATGATTGACGACGAAATCCTTCAGCAGCGCGCGGCCAAGCTCAACCTCGCCGCCACCGACGAGGACGTCAACGCCAAACTGACTGAGATGAAACTGCCCTACACCGAAGAGGAATTCGCCAAGCAGCTCAAGGATCGCGAACTGACCCTCGACGACCTCAAGCGCCAGATTCGCCGCAACCTCACCCAGGACAAGCTCCTCAACAAGGAAATCGAGTCCAAAATCAACATCACGGACGCCGACATCAGAAAGTACTACGGCGTGCACAAGGCCGACTTCAACCTCATCGAACCTCGCTACAACCTTGCGGAAGTCGTCGCCAGCGCCATTCCCGTACAGCAAAACGGCAGCATGCCCGCCAATAAGGTGTACAACGAGGCCAGCGCGCGCAAAAAGATACAGGTCCTGCTCAACCGCCTCGACAGCGGCGAGGACTTCGGCACCGTTGCCATGACCGCCTCCGACGCCACCAACAATGCCTCCAACGGCGGAAACATGGGCTTCGTCGGTGAATCCGCCCTGCGCACTGACCCCGCCGCCTTTGACGCCATCAGCAAGCTCAAGCCCGGCCAAATCACCGGCATCCTGCCCATGTATGACGGCACCGGCCCCGGCCGCCACATCGTCGACTACGCCATCTTCAAGCTTCTCTCCAAGGAGCCCGCGGGCCAGCGCGAATTGAACGATCCGCGCGTCCAGCAGGCCATCCGCCAGACGCTCCGCGACGCCCGCGCCCAGTTGCTCAAGAACGCCTACTTTGAGACCCTGCGCGACCAGGCCAAGGTGCGCAACTTCTACGCCGACAATATCCTCAAGAACGGCGTTCAGTAACCTCTCACGCCGTAGATTCCCGGCCACCCCGCTGCCTGTCCCAAGCAGGGCCGACTTGCGGCTCTCCACCCGCCCCTTTGGCCCCCATCGCTGGAGCCAGACCCGCTATCTGCCTGCTCAAGCCCGTGACAGCGTCTGCCGGCAGGCTCCGGCTGGCTTCGGCTGGCTCTTGTCCCATTGCCAGTCCGCTCAAGGTGCATCCATCCGCTAGGTCTCCAACCCGGCAGGGGTCCCTCCGCCCAGGCCTTCCCCCCAAAAAGCAAAGGCGGCCTCCATCGTAAAACGGAGACCGCCATCACTGCTTTGTGGGTCTTGAGACCCGAGGGGCTACTTCATGTTGCCGCTCGAATCCATGGTAATGCCCCCCGGACCCTTGTCCTTCCTTGCTTCGTTGGCCTTGCGCGTGCCCATCGCTTTGGTGCGCCAGTCTTCGGCCTGTGCCAAGTCGTCCTTAACTGCAGCGGAATTACCAAAATCCAGGTCAGCCTTGCGCCGGTACACCAGATTCAGATACGCCATAGCATCGTCATAGTTTGGACGGTTGGCCACAGCCTGGTTCAGATATTGCAGGGCCTCTGCCACCAATGCGCTGTTTTCCTGCTTGATCTGCTCCATCACCTTCTTCGGTGCCTTCGTGTTGCCCTCGCCGTCGTCATTGATGCCCGCGCCCTGCAGATCCTTCAGCACGTTCTCGTGTGCTTCGGTCCAGTCAATCACGCCAACGGTGTAAGCCGCCTCTGGATCCTTCGGATCCACGGAAAGCACCTTCTTCTGCCACACTTTGGCGTCGTCGAACTTCTTGATGCTGAAGTAAATGCCTGCAATCTGCTTCAGGCTGTTCACATCATTCGGATCCTTCGCCAGGACGTCCTTGAAGATGTTGATGGATTGCTGTGCCGTCTTCAGGTTTTCCGGAGTGTCCAGTCCCGGCACCACGTTCTGCGCAAGTGCGGTGGCCAGATAGGTCTTGGCCATCGGAAGTGCCGGATCCAGTTCCGTCGCTTTCTGGAAGTGCCCAATCGCCTCCTCGTACTTGCCAGCCTTGTACGATTCAACGCCCTTGTTCAGCTGATCGCGGGCTGCCAGGCGGTTGCACCCGCTCATGGAAAGCACCATGCCGGCAAAAACCACTGCAAACGCCGTAATACGTGCGGGTCGATTCATCTTGGTATCTTCTCCTTCAGGTCGTGCCTTTTCCTCGCGCGCCTGGAATCTTTTTATGTCTGCTGGCCACTGCCTGGGTGGACTGGTCTCGACATGCCGAAATTCTACTCCTGCATCCTGTTCTCGGTCGGCTCCTGGCCCGGCTGCGTTTTCATGGCACGGACTGAGGCATCTTTCAGTTCTGTATCTCTCCGCAAGGCCCCTTCTTACTCTTCCGCTGGAACCATTTGCCAAGGCCGGTCAAACCGCTTGCGGTGCCCCCTTCGGCGCGCCGCTCGCGACTCTACTGCCCGGCAAGAATCTTCGGAGTCATCAAGCCGATGTGGTCCACGTTCGCCGCCTTGCCAATGTCAATCACGTCCGCCACATAGCGGAAATCCAGATCGTCATCGCCTTTCACAAACATCACTCGCTCGGCGCGGTTGGCGTAAATCTCGGTCAGCTTCGGAAGCAGATCGGAGTGATTAACCTCCGTGTCATTGATCTTGTAGGTCGGAGCCGCGCCGGGACGATATAGTACCTGCACCACAATCGTGCGGTCGTTCTGCTGCTGCTGCTGCTGCTTCTTCGGCGGCTGCGGCACCAGGGCATCCAGACCCTTCGGCGTCACCGGCACAATCACCATGAAGATGATCAGCAGCACCAGCAGAATGTCGATCATGGGCGTAACGTTGATGTCGGACGAGTAGGTGCCCTCGCCTCCAGTTGTCATTGACATGGCTTCAAACTCCTCGGTTCCTCAAAAAAATCGTTGCCGGGCACTGCCGGGCCAACCAGCTATTCGCCGCCCGCCAGGTTGTTGCCCTTTTTCTGTGTCAGCAGACCCACCTGGTCTACGCCGGCTGTGCGTACCGCGTCAATCGCATCTTCCACGGCCCGGTACTGCGCCCGCGCATCTGCGCGGACAAATATCGTCCTCCCCGGGGTGTTGCTCAGCTTGTCGCGCACCTTGGCGCCAAGCTCGCTCGTCGCGATCTTGGTCTGGCCAAGAAATACGCCCCCGTCCCGCGTGATGGCCACCACGATGGCATCATCCTTGTCGGCATCCGGCATAGATACGGCGTTCTCCACCTTAGCCATGTCGATCGCCACTTTGTTCGTCAGCATCGGGGTAATGACCATGAAGATGATCAGCAGCACCAGCATCACGTCCACCATGGGCGTCACATTGATGTTGGAATTAATCTTGCTGCCTTCGTTGCGAACTGAAATTGCCATTGCTCAGGCTCCATGCCTTCCAGTTTTTCGTGCCGGATAACTTCCGGCCTCTCTCTTAATCCTGCGCCCAGACCGGAGTTCGAATTCAGCGGACAGGAGAGATTGCCTCTCTCCTGTCCATTCGTCTTCCCGCTCGAGCTAAAAACATCACCAGCTAGCGCTTGTTGCTCTGCTTGATGAAGTAGTCGATGAGTTCGCTAGAGGAGTTGTCCATCTCCACGTCGAATGCCTCGACACGTCCGGTGAAGTAGTTGAACGCCATAACCGCCGGAATGGCCACCAGCAGACCGAATGCGGTCGTCACCAGGGCCTCTGAAATACCGCCGGCCACGGCGCCGATACCCGAAGTCTTCTGGGTAGCGATCTGGTTGAAGGCGTGCAGAATACCGATGACCGTTCCGAACAGACCCACGAACGGAGCCGTCGAACCGATCGTTGCCAGCACGCTCAGGCCTCTCTTCAGCTTGGCGTGGACAATCGCTTCGGCACGTTCCAGTGCGCGCTGCGAGCTCGCGATCGTAGCCTCAGTGGCTGTGCCGGAAGATGCGCGAAACTCCTGCAGGCCTGCTGTGACCACTTCAGCCAGGTGCGACTTCTTGTTGCGATCGGCAATCTTGATTGCCTCTTCGAGCTTGCTGTCCTTCAGGGCGCCGGCAACCTTGGGAGCGAACTCACGCGACTGCTTGCGGGCGGCAGAGAAGTACAGGTAACGGTCGATCATCACGGCCAGTGACCAGATCGACTCAATGAAGAGAAGGATGGCCACCGAGCGGGCCAGCCATGCCATGTGGTTCCACAGCCCCATGGGACTGAAGCTGACCGTCTGATCATCCTGGAACATCATCGCCAGGGTGCTGAGCGAGTGTGATGCGTAATGTGAGAGCTGAGCGAGAATCACTGAATCGTTCCTCCTAAGGAGTTTCTTGTGTATTGCGACTACCCGCCGCGGCGGGCTGCTGCTAGGAATGCGGCTCTTTGCGGATTCGCATTCGGGCCAAATGCAAGGCCCTCAACCTTGGACAAGGGAAAGGGCCACAAGGAATCTCAGCCACCCAGGCTGAAGATAACGTTGATCGTGGTTTCCACCTCTACCGGCTCATTGTTCAGCAGGTACGGACGATAGCGCCAACTCTTCACCGCTTCGATCGCCGCCTGTTGCAGCATCGCCGGTCCGCTCACCACGTGAAGATTGGTAATCGTGCCCTGCTTGGAAATCAGGGCTTGCAAAATTACGGTGCCGGAAACACGGGCCGCCTTGGCAATCGGCGGATACACCGGCATCGTCCGCTGGATCAACATACCGGCCGCAACACCCGCGGAAATGTTTACTTTCTTCGGCGGAGCTACCTTCACTTGGGGCTTGGCGCTGCCAAACACGCTGCCCATTACACCGCCTGCGCTTCCGCCCAGCCCTTCCATGCCGGCCACGCCAAAGCTCGACGGAGGCGCTTCCCTCTCCGACACTTCCTTGATGGTCTTCGGAATCTTCGTTGGGGCAATCAGCTGGTTGTTCATCATCTCCGACTGAACGTGCACCACGTGCACCTCAGGCGGCGGCGGTGGCGGCGGAGGCGGCGGAGGCGGCGGAGGAGCCGTGAGAACCGTGAGCATCGCAGCCCTGGGCAGAGCCTCTGGGTAGATCAGCGGAATCAGAATCAGGAGTACCAAGATAGAACCGTTGACGATGAACGTCACCATCATCCAGTACTTGCTCTTGCTCTTAATCCTGCCTGCGGATTCAAATGTGGAATCTTCAAACATTGCCAGCCTCGAATCGGGTGTTGGTTACCTCTATTTAGACACCGTTGGAACTTCAATTGTTCCCGGGCATCAAAACGTTACCACACAAATGTGTTCCACCTATATCAGAACCATGCAACACTTGCAAAACCTGCTCCAAAAATAGTGCAACAAAGCGATCCAGTCTCTTAAGCCTTGGAGCGCTTCGACGCCGGTAGAATCGCGGATTTGCCCCGCCCCGCGCGCCACTCCTGCCACGCCACCAGCATCGGAGACGCCACGGCAATCGACGAGTATGTGCCGATCAGAATACCCACCACGAGCGCAAAGGAAAATCCATTCAAAACCTGCCCGCCGAAGATGAACAACGACAGCACCGTCAGGAACGTCAGGCCAGAAGTCAGCACCGTCCGGCTAAGCGTCTGGTTGATGCTCCGGTTCACCAGGTCCGCCAGCGGCTCGCGCCGGCTTAAACGCAGGTTCTCGCGGATGCGGTCGAACACGACAATCGTGTCGTTCATCGAGTAGCCCACAAGCGTCAGAATCGCCGCAATCACCGTCAGGCTCAGCTCGCGGTTGGCCAGCGTAAACGCTCCCACCGTGATCAGCGTGTCGTGGAAGCATGCCACCACCGCCGCCACGCCGTAAATCAGTTGGAACCGGAACCACAGGTAGATCAGCATGCCGATCAGCGAGTAAAGCGTCGCCAACGCGGCCTGCTTCTCCAGCTGGTGACCCACCGTCGGGCCCACCACCTGCACATTCCGAATCGTAAACGAGTTGCCGTACTGCTCGTGCAGCGCGGTCTGAATCTTTTCCCGGCCCGCGTCCAGCGAGTTCTCGTTGGTCTGCTCCGGCAGGCTGATCAGCACTTCGTTGTTGACCGCCTCGCCAAACGCCTGGATGCGCGCATCGTGTACGCCGGAGGCGTCCATGGCTGACCGAATCTTGTCCGTGTTCGGGTGCTCGGCAAACCTCACCTGCACCTGCGTGCCGCCCTGGAAGTCCACGCCCAGCGGCACAGGGCTGCCGATGTGCACCCAGTGCCATCCCATGGAGGCGACGCCGGCCACGCTGAAGATCATTGAAAAGGCCAGGAAGTACCATTTCTTCCCCAGCCAATCCACGTTTACGTTGTGAAACAGTTCCACTGGTTCTCTGCCTTCCTCGGTATCGGCACTCACTGGCGCCGGCCTGCAATGGGTTCAACCTGACAGCTCGACTGCGCTGTGCCTCCGCCGGCCTTAAATCGAAACCATCTGCCCCGGCTTCAGCTTGTTCAGGTGAGAGTCAAAAATCACTCGCGATACAAACACCGCGGTAAACAGGTTCGCACACAAACCGACCACCAGCGTCGTGGCAAAACCTTTTACCGGACCGGTTCCAAACACAAACAAAATCGCGGCGGAAACAATCGTCGTCACGTGGGTATCGAAAATCGTCGTCCACGCGTGCGCAAAGCCCTGCTCCACCGCAGCCGCCGCAGCCTTGCCCGCGCGAATCTCTTCGCGGATGCGCTCAAACACCAGCACGTTCGAGTCCACGCCCATGCCGATTGTCAAAATCACGCCGGCAATGCCCGGCAAAGTCAGCGTGGCGGTCGAAAACCCCATGAAGCCCAGCAGGATCACCAGGTTCAGGATCAGCGCAAGATCCGCGTTGATGCCCGCGCCACGGTAGTAGACCAGCATGAAGATCAGCACCACCACCAGGCCCACCACTGCCGCCGTTACGCCCTCGCGAATCGAGTCCGCACCCAGCGACGCACCCACCGTCCGCTGCTCCAGATACGTCAGTGAGGCCGGCAGAGCGCCCGAGCTCAGCAGCTTGGAAAGGTTCGTCACCTCTTCCTGGCTGAAGCTGCCCTCAATCTCGCCCCGATCTCGGATCGGCTCCCGGATGCTCGCCACTTCACGAACCCGGCCGCCCAGCACCACCGCCATGCTCCGGCTCACGTTGGCCCGCGTGTACTGATAGAAGCGGTCGCCCGCCTCGTTGGTCAGGGTGAACTGCACGTTGCGCTGCCCCGTATTCGGGTTCGTCCCCGGGTCCGCCGAGCGGAAATCGTTGCCCTTCACCACGGACACGCGCTGCAGAATGTACACGCTGTCTGCGTCCGAGCCCGTCATGCCGGAGAAGTGCACCATCTCCTCATCCGCGGGCACTACCCCGCCCACGCTGGCCAGCGCCGACTGCTCATCCGGATACGGCCCGCCAATCACCGCGTGAATCTCCAGGCGCGCCGTCGACTGGATAATCGACTTCACCCGATCCAGGTCGGAAATGCCCGGCAGCTCCACCAGAATCTGGTTGTCACCCAGGCCGTACTGCTGAATCACAGGCTCGCTCACGCCCAGCGTGTCCACGCGGTCGCGGATGGTGTCAATCGCCTGCTGCACGGTCCGCTTTTCCAGAGCCGTCTCCACCATCGGCTTCATCGTCACCGTCATGCTGTTGTCGCCGTTGCCCGCAATGTCGTACTCGCTGCCGTACTTTGAGTCCAGCAGGCTCCGCACCGCGCTCTGTTGGTCGGCAGTCACGCCTTCCACCCGAATCGTCTGCGGCTGGCCTGTCCCGTCCGCCTTCAGCGGGCTCGGCTTGAACACCTGGGAAAACGTCAGGTGCGCGCCTTTCAGGTCCTCCTGGATCCGTGCAGCAGTGTTGTCCGTCTCGTCGTTGACCGCTTCCAGCACCTTCACCTGCAAGATCAGGTGCGCGCCGCCCTTCAGGTCAAGGCCCAGGTGGATACGCTGCGTCATCGCCTCCATCAGCGCCTTGCCGGATACGCCTGACGGGATGCCAATGATGCCGTAAATGAACACCACCATGATCGCAATGATTGACGCAATTTTGGTTTTCAGATTCTTCTTCATTTTTCCGCTTCTCTACTTGAACCCGATCCAAATTGGCCGGCCCAAGGCTGAAAGTCTCTAGGAGGCCGACGACCCGTCTTGGGTGGTCACTGAGGCAATCGCATTCTTTGCCACTTCCATCTTCAGGTTATCCGGAGCCACGCGCAAAATCACCACATCATCCTTGATGGAAAGAATAATGCCGCGAAGTCCGCCGGAGGTCGTCACCCGGTCCCCAGCCTTGATGCTGGAAAGCATCTCCTGCCACTGCTTCTGTCGCTTCTGCTGCGGCCGGATCATCACAAAATACAAGACTGGAATCAGCAACAGCGGCAAAAGCATCGTAATGCTGCTGCCACCAGCTGCCGGATCCGCCCACATCGCCAAACTTATCGCCACTCTCGTCCTTTGCTCGCCCCACCGCCGGCTTCCACCCACCGCAGAGCACAGACACACCCGGTCTCAGTCCGGTAGTCTGCAGAAAAATTGGCCTTCGGGAATGTTCCTGACTTCCGGAATGGTCCGGCCCAGGCTCGGAAAGTAGGGTATGGCAGCCGATTGCCCGGGAAATCCCACTTCCGCCCCGCGCGCCTCGGAAACCTTGCTCCCTGCCACCGTTAACTTCCTTGTACCACACAGCCTCGCTCCCGGAGCCGCCTCGGCAGTTTGCACTGCTCCCGCCGCAATCCCCCCAGCCGGAATCCAAAAGAAGGCATAGCAAGATAAGAAATGTGCAAGCGGGCAAGTGTCAAGACGCAGCCCTTTTGCGCCGTTTCCGCGGCTCCCTCCAGCCTGCCTCTCGGCACCGTTGGACATCCCACGCGCCGCGCAAGTACCATGCCTTCCATCTTCGACTACAGGGACCTTCTCGTGCTCAAACTCCCGCTCCTTCTGCCCTTCGCTCTGCTCGCTCTCGCCACATTCCCCGCTGCCGCCCAATCTCCTCAAAAAACGCAGTTTGTCTCCATGCCGCAGTACACCGTCGCCGTCGAGTCCGGAGTCCAGCCGCGCCTGAACCTGCTCCGCAACCACCAGGAAGTCTTCGCCTTCCCCATCGTCGCCGGCCTTGCCTCGCCCACCCGGCAGGAGCAGCTTTCGAACATCCATTACTCGCTCGCCCGCACCGCCGACGGCAACTACCAGCTCAACGCCACCGCCCAAAGCAATCTCTGGTCAGGCCGCCGCTTCCAGTGGCGCTTTTTCCCAGACCACATCGAGTTTCAGCAGTTCGCCTCCGGCCACGGCCCCCTCGGCCGCGCCTACTTCCTCTCCAACGGCGTCTCCAACCGCTGGGACAGCGGCACCACCGACGGCCATCTCTGGGACATGACCATCGACGCCGATCGCTACTTCGCGCCCAATCCCAACCACGCCAACCAGTTCGAATTCAACATCGCCATGCCCCAGATTCTCGGCTTCAGCGTCAACCGCGAGTCCAACTCCGACCAGGACTTCCGCCCCGAGCGCATGACCGGCATCTTCGCCCCGCCACCGCTCTTCCTCGCCTTCCACCTCAACAAGACCTGGACCGGCATCGGTATCGGCGCCAAACCCGGCGACTACCAGTTCCCCGCGCTCGAGTACACCGGCTCCCGCTACGCGGGCGCGTCCTTCTTCGTCGATTACCAGGGCTACCGTTCCGTGGACGGCGACTTCGCCTCTCCCGTCCTCGCCCTCCATTTTGCCTACGCGCCGCTCGACGCCCTCGCCCAGTACACCGCCTGGCTCGACCACAGCGGCTTCTCCACGCAACACGGCGCCAAAGACGTCCTCTGGCACCATCTGCCCATCTTCTGCGGCTGGGCTGAGCAAACCACGGAGTCCGTCCCGCTGGGCGGCGCGCCTAACAAGCTCGCCACCCAGGCCAACTACGAAAAATGGATCGCCACGCTCGAACAGCGCGGCCTCCCCGTCGGCACCATCGTCATTGACGACAAGTGGCAAAAGCACTACGGCACCTTCGAAGTCGACACGCAAAAATGGCCGGACCTCAAGGCCTTCATCGCCGACCAGCATCGCAAGGGCCGCCACGTTCTACTCTGGGTCCCTGTCGCCGATACCGACGGCCTGCCGGACTCGCTTTGTGTCATGGCGCAGGGCAAATGCGTCATCGCCGACGTAGGCAAGCCCGCCTACGAAACCTTCCTCCGCGCCCGCATCCACCATCTCGTCGCGGACATCGGCATTGACGGCTTCAAGGAGGACTGGGTCGGCGCGCCTGCCGTGTCCGGCCTGCCCCTCACCGGCCCCGCCACCGGCATCGAGTTCGTCCGCCGCTTCCAGTGGATTCTCTGGAGCCAGGCCCACAAAGACAAGCCCGACGCCATGGTCGAAACCCAAACGCCAAACGCCCTCTTCCGTGAGTCGTCGGACCTCATCCGACTCAATGACATTTGGTACGCCACCCGCAACGTGCCGCAGGTCATGCGCCTCCGCGCCCGCATCGCAAACATCTCCGGCTGGCCCCTCGTCGACACCGACAACGCCTCCTCCACCACCCTCAAGGAGTGGTGGGACTACGCCCAGGCGCAACCCTCCATCGGCATCCCCGCGCTTTACTTCGTCAGCCGCACGGAGGCCACGCAGGAGAGCCCCACGCCCGCGCAGTGGAGCGCTCTGGCCGGCATCTGGCAGGCTTACATCAATTCTGTAAAGAAGGAGTTCTAAGCGAACATCCGGCTTGCCGCCGCGCCCAGCGTCAGCCCCGGTCTTCGTCCTGCCAATAGCGCTCGTCCGGCCTCGCGCAGCTCAGGCACAGCCGCTCGCCGTTCACGTCCGCAAAGCGCCCAAAGTTTATGCCCTCGCCGCAGCGTCCGCACGCCACGCGGTCCCCGCGTTTTCCCGGCAGCTCACTCTCGTCCACCGTCACCCGCACCGGCTGCACCGCAAACAGCTCCTCGTCCTTCAGTTCGCGATACGCCATCATTTGCTGCCGGCTCTTGCTCTCCACTTGCGGATACCGCTCCCGCGCCAGCTCGCGCGAAGTCTCCATCGCCGTCACGCGCACCGCGCGCCCCGTCGTCAGGTCCACAAACGTGGCCGCCATCTTGCCCCAGTCGCGAAACTTCAGCGTCCGCTTGCCCAGCCGGCATCCGGTCACCATCGCAATCGCGTCCGTCGCGCACCGGTCAATCTCCACGTACGTCACCAGCCGCTTGCGGTCGGCTCCGCGCGGGTCTTCGATGCCCAACCGCTCCAGCCCCAGCAGCGCCATGCGCACGCCCAGAATCTGTCCCGCGCACATGTGCCCGTGGGCCGCCTCCGCCTTTTGCAACAGCTCATCGAGCGCTTCCATCGGCGCACCGCCTTTCCATGGACGAGTCCTGCTCTCTGCTAATTCGGCTTTGCAGGCTCAGCCGGAGTCTCCGCATCGTCGCCGGCGTCCTCCACCAGCACCGCTGATCCCGGCACTAGGTCGAAACTCGCGGCCCCTTTGCCCGCCGGATGAAACGTCACCCTCATCGGCTCCCGCTGCCACTCCGTCGCGCCGCAGGCCGGGTCCGCACTCTTTGTGGCATCGTAGTCTTCCAGCTTCCTGGCCAGCACCGGCCGCCGCACCGCCAGTTGCGCCACCACGGCATACAGACTCTTGCCGCTCGCTGTCACCCCGCAGTACGCGCCGTAATCGCGAAACCAGCTCACCCGGCTCACCGCCGGATTGTAGTCCGGCAGCTTCAGCGCCGTCACGCGCCCCGTCGTGCGGTCCACCAGCAGCCACGGCCCCCGCTGCCAAACCCACACCATCTTCTTGTCGCTCGGCAGGCTGTCGTTTAGTCGCAGCGCGCGCCGCACCACAAAGCTGCGATCCGTCACATCATGCGCATCGCCCGTGGTCCACTCCTTCACCTGGCCGTCCACCACCAGCGCGCGAATCCTCAACGCCGTCTCGCCCGCCTCCGCTCCCGCCGGGTCGCCCTCGCGGGAGTAAGGCACCTGCTTTTCCGCCCCCAGAAACACCACATGCGACTTGTGTCGCACGGCATGCTTCGCAGCCGGAGCCGCCACCGCCATCGCCGCCGTTCCCAGTATTGCAACCGAAACCCAGAGCCCAAGCCGCATCCCTATCTCCGTGCCTCCTCCACCGTTCTTGCCACGCGGAAAGCTGTACCCTCATTCAAATGCGCCGCCAGCACCTGCATGCCCACCGGCAGCCCCGCCACCGTCTTGCCGCACGGCACCGTCACGCCGCAAATCCCCGCCAGGCTCGCCGTCACCGTGTAAATGTCCGCCAGGTACATCGCCAGCGGGTCGCCCGTCTTCTCGCCCAGCTTGAAGGCCGGCGTCGGCGCCGTCGGCGTCACAATCGCATCCACCTCGGCAAAAGCCCGCAAAAACTCCTCGGCCAGCAGCCGCCGCACCTGTTGCGCCTTCAGGTAATAGGCGTCATAGTAGCCCGCACTCAAGGCATAGGTTCCCAGCAGAATCCGCCGCTTCACCTCCGCGCCAAATCCCTCATCGCGCGAGTGGCTGTACATCGCCGACAACGTCTCCGACTCCGCCGAGCGGTGCCCGTAGCGCACCCCGTCAAACCGCGCCAGATTCGCGCTCGCCTCCGCCGTCGCCACCAGGTAGTAGGTCGGAATCGCGTACTTCGTGTGCGGCAGCGAAATCGGCTTCACCGTGCAACCGGCCGCTTTCAGTCCAGTAATGCCCTGCTCAATCTGCGCCCGAACCTCAGCGTCCAGGCCCTCGCCAAAGTACTCCGCCGGCACGCCAATCCGCAGTCCCTCCGCGCCCTTGTCGCTTTCGGCCGCATAGTCCGGCACCGGCGCAGGCGAGCTCGTCGCGTCCTTCGCGTCATGCCCTGCAATCACGCCCAGCAGCGTCGCCGCGTCGCGCACATTCGCCGCAAACGGTCCCACACGGTCCAGCGAGGAAGCAAACGCAATCAGCCCATACCGCGAAACCCGCCCATACGTCGGCAGCACGCCCACCACGCCGCAAAAACTCGCCGGCTGGCGAATCGAACCGCCAGTGTCGGTGCCCAGCGTGGCCACCGCCATATCCGCCGCCACCGCCGCCGCTGACCCGCCGCTCGAGCCCCCCGGAACCCGCTCCGTGTCCACCGGGTTCCGCACCGGCCCATACGCCGAGTTCTCGTTCGACGAGCCCATGGCAAACTCGTCGCAATTGATCTTGCCCAGTAGCACCGCGCCCGCCTGCTCCAGCCTCGTCACCGCCGTCGCGTCGTAAGGCGGCTGGTAGCCTTCCAGAATCTTCGACCCCGCCGTCGCCGGCGCGCCCTGCATCACCAGCACGTCCTTGATGCCCACCGGAATCCCCGCCAGCGGCCCCAGCGCGTCGCCCTGCGCCACCGCGCGGTCCACCCGCTCGGCCTGCGCCAGCGCGCGCTCCTTCGTAAGGCTCAGGTACACATTCAGCCGCGGATTCACCTCCGCAATCCGTTCGTAATAACGCGTCGCCAGCTCCGCTGCCTTCACTCGGCCCGTCGCAATCCCCTCGCGCAGCTCGGCCAGTGTCTTCGGGATCCCCACGTAGTTCTCAATCGTTTTTGCGTCGCTGGACAATCGGCTTTCCTTTCTGTTTCTTCTCGCGGAACTCTTCGCCCGTCGCTCCGCCTCAGCGCTCAATCACCTTCGGCACCTTGAAGAAAATCTGGTCCGTCTCCGGCGCCTCCAGCATCACCGCCGAGCGGTCCAGCGAGGGCTCGGTCGCATCCGAGCGCAGTCCACCCGCACCGCCGGCTCCCGGCAGCTCGCTCACCTGCGCCAGCGGCGTCACGCCCGCCGTGTCCAGCTCATTCAGCTCGGCCACATAATCCAGAATGGCGTTCAGGTCGTGCAGCATCTGGCCGCTCTCCTCCGCGGTCAGCTTCAGATGCGCCAGCTCCGCCACGCGCGCCACGTCGTCCACCGTCACTTTGGCAGTCATGCCCGGTTTCTCCGTCTCCGGACCGCATTCTCTCCGGTCGCTTCAAGGATTCGCATCGCAGGCCCCGGCCGGGGCCCCTTCGTGTTCAAGTATAGCCCGTCCGCGATTCCCTTTTGGCGCCTCCGCGCGCTCCGCGCCGCTCAGTCCACGGTCAGGGAGACCGTCACCTGGTGCGACACGCCATCCGCCGTCGCCGTCACCCCAATCGAGTACGTGCCCGGCGGCGTATTCGTGCTGCCCGAGCCCGTCGGCGACGTGCTGCTCAAGGCTCCGCCCGAGCCCGCGCAGCTGGAAAGTCCCGCCATCAGCACCGCCAGCAGCGCCACCAGCAGCAGTGCCCTGCGCCTGCGCCGCCATGCCAGCGGCAACAGCAGCAGCCCCAGCCCCAACTGCACAGCGCTCCATCCCGCCGGTTCTTTCGCAGCCGCCAGGGTCGTCGCGTGCCCGGTCTCCACCTGCACCGTCAGGCTTCCGGTCGTGTTCGCCGCCACCGCCTCCGTCGCCGGGTTGAACATGCACACCGAGTCCGCTGGCAGCGACCCGCAGCTGAACGAAAACGTTCCCGTAGACCCGCTCATCGGCGTCAACGAGAGCGTAAAATCCGCCGTCTGCCCGCTGGACACCGTCTGGCTCGTCTGCCCCGTCACCGCCAAGGCAAAGTCAAAGCCCACGCCGGAAAGTGGCACCTTCAGGCTCGCAGCCAAGCCGCTGCTGGCCACCGTCAGCGTGCCCTGCTGCGCACCCGCGCTCGATGGCGCAAAGGCCACGGCCGCCGTGCAACTCGCCCCCGGCGTCAGCGTCGTCGGGCAGGTGCTACCGCTCAGCTGGAATCCCGAAGATACACTCAGCGCCAGATCCGTCAGGCTCTCCGACGCACTCGTGTTCGTCACCGTCACCGTCTGCGCCACGCTCGCCTGGCCCACGCCCGTCGTGGCAAAGGTCAAGGACGCAGGCTGCACCTGCGCCGCTCCGGCCAGTCCGCCGGTCCCCGTCAGCGCCACCGTCGCCGTCGTGTAAATCGCCGAACTCACCGTCAGTGCGCCCGTTACCGTGCCGTTGGCCGCGGGCGTAAACACCACCCCCACCGTGCAGCTTGCACCCGCCGGCAGGCTCGTGCCGCAGGTGTTCTGCGTCAGGCTGAAGGGCGTCGTCACTACCATCGCCAACCCCGTCGCCGCCACCGTGCCGGAGTTCGAAACTGTCACCGTCTGGGCCGCCGTTGCCTGCCCCAGCGTCCCTTCCACAAACCCAAGCTGCGCCGGAGCCACATTGACGCCCGCCACTGCCACACCCGATCCGCTCAGCCCCGCCGTCGCCGGCTTCACGCCCTGCGTGGACGAGCTCACCGTCAGCGTGGCCGCCGCCGCGCCCGGCGCCATAGGCGTAAACGTCACCTGCACCGTGCAACTACTTCCGTTGTTCAGCACCGCGCCGCAGGTCGTCGCGGCCGCCGCAAAGCTCGCCGCCGAAGCGCCCGTAATCGCAAAGCCCACGTTCGACATCGGTGCGCCGCCAGTATTCGACACCGTCAGCGTCTGCGCCGCGCTCGCCGTGCCCACCGGCTCGGAAGCAAACGTCAGGCTCCCCGGGCTCAGCGCGATCAACGGAGGCAGCAGGCCCGTACCGCTGAGCGCAACCGTCTGCGTCTGGAGCGCGTCACTCACCGTCAGCGTACCCGTCTGCGCGCCTGCGGATACCGGCGCAAAGACCACTTGGATCGCGCAGCTCGAGTTTGCGGCCAGCAGCGTTCCGCAGTTGTTTGACACCTGAAACGCCCCGCTCACGCTGGTCGCAATCGACGTCAGCGCCATGCCGCCACTGTTGGTCAGCGTCACCGTCTGCGCCGCGGAAAGTGTGCCGTCAATCGTGCCGCTGAAGGTCAGCGACGCTGGAGAAAGCTTATCCGTTGCCGCCGTCTCGCCTGTGCCGCTCAAGGCTGCCGTCTGCGTCCCGCCGTCGTCCACCACATTCAGCGTGCCGGTCGCCGTGCCCGCCTGCGTCGGCGTAAAGGTCAGCGTAAGCTGACACGCACTGCTCGCCGCAAGAGAACTCCCACAGGCATTCGTCGCCACCGCAAACGGTCCGCTCACGCCCACGCTGCTGATGTTGACCGTCGTCGACCCCGAGTTCTGCAGCGTCACCTGCAGTGGGCTGGACGTCGTGTTCACCTGCACCTGCCCAAAGCTCACCGTCACTGGCGACAGTTGCACCGAGCCTGCACTCAGCCCCGCGCCGCTCAGCGGAGCCGTCAGCTGTCCGCCCGTCACGTTGGCGTTCACCGTCAGCTGCCCCGTCCGTGTTCCCGTCGCCGTCGGCGTAAAGGTCACCTGGATCGCGCAGCTCGCGCCGGCGCTTATCGCCGTGTTCACGCAGTTGTCGGTCTCGGCAAAGTCTCCCGTCATGCTGATAGAAGTCGGCGTCAGCGCCGTCGAGCCCGTATTCGTCAGGGTCACCGTCTGGGCCGCGCTCGTCGTGCCACCCGTCTGGTTGCCAAAGCTAAGCGACGTCGGCGACAGGCTCCCTGTCGCCAGCGAAGCGCCCGCAGTCCACAACGGAACCTGCCATAATCCCCGCCCATACGTTCCCGCCACCAGCACACTCGGCATCACGCCTGGGTCAGCCGCGCGCAGCGTCATCACCGGCGCCTCCGGCAGGCCCGCGCCAAACGGCGACCAGCACGTGGACCCCGCGCTTGCGCAGGCCGAAATCTGCCGCGTCGAATACACACCCGCATCCGTGCCGATGTACACCGTGTTCGCATCCTGTGGGTCCACCACCACGCTGTTGGCCGCGGCCGAAGGCAGATTCGACGCAATCACCGACCAGTGCGCCCCACCATCCGTCGAGCCGTACGCCACACGCACCGCCTCACTCGGCCCCGGAATCCCGTCCACCGTCACATACACCGTGTTGCCCGTCGTGTCGTGTGGGTCCACGTAGATGCTCGAAATATCCATCCCGTAGGCATTCAGCCCCAGCGTGTCGTTGGTCACCGGGCTCAGCGTCAGGTCCTGCCAGGTCGGCATCCCGCTGCTCGCCGGGTTATAGACCGCGCGCAGCACATGCCCGGCCAGGTTCGCCCCACCGTCCAGCGCCCCGTACATCCCCACGTAAATCACTTCCGTTCCGCCCGGCAGCGCCATCGCCGCCATCGTCCGGATCAACGCATCCCCGCTGCACGCCGCGTTCCCCGTAATCCCGTCCAGCATTGGGCTGATGGCGTTGCTCCCGCTCCAGCTCGTGCCGTTGGCCGGCCCGCGCCAAACCCGGCAGGTGCCCACCAGCACGTTGCTCGCGTCCAGCTTGTCCAGCAGGAAAGGCGCCGGCGCTGTCATCGTCGTGCCGTCACCATTCACGTCCGCATTGGTCACCACCGCCGTCGTGCCAAAATCCGTCGGCGTGCACGCCCCGCTCTGCGAGCACAAATGAATGGCCACCCCTGCCTGGTTGTTCGCATACCAGTTCGAAGCGTTCGTCGGGTCAATCGCCACCGGGCCGCCTTCGCCGTTCAGCACCTGCGGCCAGTCCACTGTCGGGCCTGTCGTGCCCTTCACCCCCGCCGTCCCGTTCACGCCCAGCCCCGCCAACATGGTGTAGGGAGAGGTCGTCACCTCGGACGCACTCACCACCTCGGAAAGCGAGCCCAGTCCGCCGTTCAGATTCTGGAAATGCGTCGCGTCCGTCGCCGAGCACGCCGAACCCGTCTCCCCAACCGCGTCCGTCGAGCGCCACAGTCCGCTGTCATTGCCCACAAACACTTCCAGCGGATTCGCCGCGTTCCATGCCAATGCATGTTGATAGCCCGCCACCTGCCCGCTCATGCAGGTGTTCGCGTTGGTCGTGTTCCGCCACGCGCAGTTCATCGCCAGGCTGCACTTCCACAGGTCGTTGTCCCCGGCCAGCAGCAGCGTGTCCTGCCCGGAAGGCACCGCCGCCAACGTCAGGTCATAGTCCCCGTTGGCAATCGTCGCCGCGCCGGCAGTCGTGTTTGTCTCCAGTGCCGCCGTGCTCCACTGCCGGGCAAAGGTAATCGTCGAATTGGTGCAGGTTCCCGCGTTGATCGCGCAGCTGTCCTGCCACAGGCCCTGGTCCTGGTTTTGCGCGTCCACCGTCCACGCGAATGTGTCTCCGGTCTGCGGATTCACCGCCAGCGTCCCGCGAAATATCGGGCAGGCCACCGATCCCGTGGAACCCAGGTTCGTCGGACACATCGCCGTCGTCAGTCCCGTGCCAGGCTGCGCCGTCATCCGCGTCCAGTGCGCCCCGTCCGTCGACTGGTAATACCCGTGGTAGCGCACCGCCGCCACAAATTCGTTCCGCACCGGATTCCACACCACCGCCGTCGCCGCGTTGCCGTGCGGATTGTCATAGGAGTCCAGCGGACCCTGCACATCCCCGCCCGGATCGGTAATCGTGGCCAGGTGCCAGCTCACTCCCGCATCGGTGGAGTAGTAAAGCCCCTCGTAGCTCAACCCCGGCCGCTCGGCATCGGTCAGCGTCCCCTCGTAGGCCTGCGAAACCGCCGCCACCACCAGTTGCGGACTCGTCGTGCTCCAGGCAAACCCCGCAAACCCCTCGCCCGCAAACGTGTAGTCCAGGATGCCCAGTCCGTCTTCCACGTCCTGGGTCGACTGGATCAGGCTCCACGAGTTGCCCCCATCGGTCGAGCGCAAAATCCCCGTGCCGTAATACGAATCCAGCGCATCATTCGGGTCGCCCGTGCCCGCCAACACCACGCCCGTCCCGCCCGGCTGCACCGTCACCGCGCCAATGCTGATCGAGGCATCCGCCGCTCCACTCAGCGCCGCCAGGCTGTCCGTCAACGGCGTAAACACTACCGTCGATGGGTTTGCCGTGCCCGCATTCTGTGACACCCAGACGCCCCCGCCCGTCGTGCCCACATACACGTGATTACCGGTCGCATCCGCCGGGTCCATGGCAATCGAGGAAACCCGCCCGCTCACCATCCCGTAGGTCGCCGTCTGCACCGCCGCCGGCCCCAGGGTTTGCCAGGTCGGGGTCGAGGTCGAGGAAAAGGAAGAGATCGAGGTCGAAGTCGTCTGCCGCCGCGCCAGCGCTGCCCGCCCGCGCACCGGCCGAGTTCCCGCCGGGTACAAGCCCCAGCCGCGCGCAGCCAGGAACCGCTGCGCCGCTGCCACACTGGGCGGTTCGCTCCGGGCCTGCATTGCACTGTGCGACCCAGGCATCTGTGCTGCAGCCGGCAGAGCAAATAGCAGCCCCGCCAGAACCCAAAGCGCCAGAGTCCTCGTTGCGCCGCGGAAAATCGACCCGCGCTCGCGAATAGGTGGTATGACCGGGCCCGTGCCGCCGGCATCAGCGGACTGAATCAAAAATTCCTGCATTACCCAACTCTGCACACGTGCCCGGGAAACCTCTCCCGCCTCCGTCCTCATCTTCCTTGGGACGTTAGGCAGATTCCAACCGGATTGCGCGAGGCGCACTGTGCAGTTTCCTGTTTTGGAATATCGAAATCATATAGGAACGCATGAATCCCAGCATAGAAAATCCTCATTCCAGTTCCATCTGCCCTCCACCGCCTCCCTGTTGCCGTATATACGCCTTCGCATCCATCTTCTTCGCAATCGATGCTCCGCTCATCGGACGGATCAGCCCAATCACTGGCCGGTTGAACCACGGCCGGTCATGCTTGCCCACAATCGCCCACGCAATTCCCGCATATCCGTTCGGGTCGCGCCCGTCCAGCTCATACCGGTCGTTCAGCGTCACCGCCCACTCAAACGCCCGCGCCGGGTCCGGGGCCCACTCCAGCATCTTCTTCGCCCAGTACATCCGCATGTAGTTGTGCATCCATCCCGTCTGCACCATCTCCCGTTGCGCCGCGTTCCACAGCTCATCGTGCGTTTCGCCGCGCTCCATCTGTTCCAGGCTGTAGCGATACGGCCGCGCATCTCCGCCATGTTCTGCAAGCGTCTTCCGCGCCCACGGCTCGGCGCACTCCCAACTGTCGTAGTCCGGATTGTGCTTCACAAACAGCACCGCCAGCTCCCGCCAGCCAATCAGCTCATCCAAAAACTTGTCTCGCGCCTCCGCCCCGGCCTTGCCCTTCCGCACCGCATCGTGAGCCGCAAGCGCAATCGTTCGCGGGCCGATGTGGCCAAAATGCAGATACGGCGACAGCCGGCTCGTTCCCTTCATCTCCGGATGATTCCGCGTATGTTCATACGTCGCCAGGTCTTCGTTCACAAATGCGCGCAGCCGCTTCAGCGCTGCATGGGTGCCCCCCGTAAAGCTGTCCACCGGCCCCACGCTCCGGTCCAGCTTGTGGAATCCCGCCGTCAAATCCTGATCCACCGGATAACTTGCAGCCTGCCTCCGCGGCTTCCACAAATACTCCGGTCGCACCTTTGCCTGCGGCTGCAGATATTTGGGCAGCTCCGCTTTCAGGTGCGGGCGAAAGTGATGCAGCAAAAAATAACTCCGTCCGAAAATCGCCGAAGGCACCACCACGTCGGCATCCACCGTCCAGAAAGGCAACCGCAGCCGTCCCGCCAGCACATTTCTCCAGCGCTCCGGCTCCCGGCAGGGATTCTCATCGCCCACCACCAGCGCCGCTCCCACCTCGTCCAGAAACGCCTCCAGCGAGTTGTCCGGAGGCCGGCGCAGCACAAAACCCACGCCCAGCTCCGCCGCATCCTCGGCCACATCCCGCAGCCCCTGCGCCAAAAAATGATAGTGCCGCAGATTCGCATTCGGATAGTTTGGAATCACAGAGAAGTAAACCACCACCGGCAACCCCAGCAGGTTCCCAGCCTCCAGCGCAACATCCAGCGCCGGATTGTCCACCACACGCATCGCTCGCTGCATCCAGTACACAACGCAACGCGCGCCCTTTCGCGGCGCGCCTCCCCGCCGCACCTGCACCCTGGGCTGCTCCGCAAGCCGTGCCAACTCTTCCGGCATTCCCCTGTCGCTCACCGCATCCCTCGCTGTCCTTAGCCTAACGGACCGCGGCCTTCGCCCAGCAAAAAGGGCCGCCTCGCCGGCAGCCCTTTCATTCCTTCCAAAAGCCTTGTCTTACCAACTGCCCCACGCGCGGCTATAGTATTCCAGCAGTATCAGGCCCCAAAGCGTGGCCAGCATAAAAATCCCCGCGCCCACGCACAGCTGGCTCATCCGAGGGCTGTACTTCAGGTGCATGGAAAACAGCACCACCAGCACCAACTGCACCACGGCAATCCCCACCGCCAAAATCGGATTGAAGATCCCCAGGTTATGAAACGATGCCAGAACCTGCAGCCCAACCCCGGCCACCAGCGCCAGGTACACATACAGGTAAACCAGAGGGCTCACAATGTGCGGCGTATGCTCTTCGTGTTCACTCATACCGTTGTCCTCTTAGTGCCGGTTAATCAGGTAAAGCAGTGGGAACAGGAAAATCCAGATAATGTCCACAAAGTGCCAGTACAGCCCGAAGTACTCCACGTAGGCCGTGTGCCCCGTCGTGTATGCTCCGGCCTTCGCCCGGAAAATCATGAAAATCAAAATCCCCATTCCGATGATCATGTGCAACGCATGCATGCCGGTCATCGCAAAGTAGAGGTCGAAGTACACCTCCGTCTTGCGCGCAGTGTCCAGCGGCAGCGGCTTGTCCCCCGCGGCCATGGCCACCGGATCGCTCGACGGGTTCACGAACGACTGCAGGCTGTAGTTCGCCCCCGGAAAGTGGTGTTTCTCAAACTTCTCCTTGTACTCGCCGCCCTTGATGCCAAGAAACACCAGGCCCAGCACAAACGTCAGCACCAGACACAGAATCAGCGCGCCCTGGCGCCGCATCTGTGCACTCCACACGCCCAGCGCCATCGTCAGGCTCGACGTTATCAGCAGCACGGAGTTGATCGCGCCCAGCTTCCAGTCCAGCTGGTGCGACGCCGCCACAAACGCCGGGTAGTACCAGTTCCGGTACACCATGTACACGGTGAACAGGCCGCCGAAGAACATCACTTCCGTCAGCAGAAACAGCCACATTGCCAGGTTCCCGGCATCGGCCTGCTGCTTGATTGACTCGAATTGATGGTGCAGGTGCGGCGAGTGCTCAGGATGCACCGCCTCCAGCGTTCCATGGGCAATCGCGGGGCTATCCGACACTGGCTACCTCTTTTGCTTTCTGGCGTTCCAGCCAATCGTAGTCGTAGGCTTCGTGGTCCATGATGGGGAGTTCGCTGAAGTTTTCCGTCAGCGGCGGCGACTGCGTCTGCCACTCCAGGCCGGTCGCCTGCCAGGGATTGTCCCCGGCAATCTTGCCGTACTTCAGTGACCAGGTCAGGTACAACACCGGCAGCAGATAACCCACGCCCAGAATCGACGCGCCCGCCGTCGAAAACACGTTCAGCACCTGGAACTCCGGCGGATACGATGCGTACCGGCGGGGCATGCCCAGCGTGCCCAGAATGAATTGCGGGAAGAACGTCAGGTTGAACCCGATGAACGTCACCACCGCGGCCATCTGCGAAATCTTCTCCGGATACATCCGCCCCGTCATCTTCGGCCACCAGAAGTGCAGCCCGGAAAGAAACGCCATCAGCATGCCGCCCACCATCACAAAGTGGAAGTGCGCCACGATGAAGTACGTCTCCGTCAGGTGGATATCCGTGCCGGAGGTGCCCAGAAACACGCCCGTCATGCCGCCGATGGTGAACAACCCCATGAAGCCGAAGGCATACAGCATCGGCGTCTCAAACGTGATCGAGCCCTTGTAGAGCGTCATGGCCCAGTTGTAAATCTTGATCGCCGAAGGCACCGCCACCAGCATCGTCAGCAGCGAAAACACCAGCACCGCGTAGCTGGAAATGCCCATGATGAACATGTGGTGCGCCCACACAAAGAAGCCGAACACCGCAATGGCCACCGAGGAAAAGGCCACCGCCGTGTATCCGAACACGCGTTTTCGACTGAATGTGGAGATGACTTCTGAGATCACTCCCATGCCCGGCAAAATCATGATGTACACCGCCGGATGGGAATAGAACCAGAACAGATGCTGGAACAGCAGCGGGTCGCCGCCCTTGGTCGGGTCAAACACCCCAATGCCCACCGTGCGCTCCAGAACCACCAGGATCAGCGCCGTCGCCAGCACCGGCGTGCCCAGCACCATCAGCACGCTGGCCGCATAATTCGACCACACAAACAACGGCATTCGGAACCAGGTCATCCCCGGGCATCGCATCTTGTGGATGGTCACAATAAAGTTCAAGCCCGTAAAGATCGAACTGAACCCAGCAATAAAGATGGCCAGGCCGGTCGTGATCACGTTCGTGTTCACATAGTGCGTTGAGAGCGGCGTCGTAAACGTCCAGCCCGTGTCCACGCCGCCGGTGATCATCGCGTACAGCGCCAGGATGCCGCCCGCCATGTACAGGTACCAGCTGGCCAGGTTCATCTTCGGCAGCGCCAGGTCGCGCGCGCCCAGCATCATCGGCAAGAAGAAGTTCCCCAGCGTCGCCGGCACAGAAGGCACCAGGAAGAAGAAGATCATGATGACGCCGTGCATCGTGAACACCTTGTTGTAGGTGTCCGTCGCCAGCAGGTCAGACTGCGGCGTCAGCAGTTCCAGACGAATCAGTCCGGCAAGGCATCCGCCGATAAAGAAGAACACGCTGATCGACATCAGATACAGAAGTCCGATCCGCTTGTGGTCCTGCGTCAGCAGCCAGCTCAGCAGGCCGTTCTCCTTGGTCAGGTAATTCGTCTTCGGAATCCTGGCTGTCGACTGATCGGGAAGACTGATGATTGTCGCACTGCTCATTGATTCACCATTCCTTGTGCTGCGGGCGACTTCACCGCGCCTGTTTTTCCGCCCGTCACCTTACCCCCACTCGCCGGCGGCAGTTCCGTCGTCGTTGTCGTCTGCTGCACGCGATAGTCAGAGTTCAGGTGCTTGATGTATTCCACCAGAGAAATCACGCCTTCTTCGCTGATCTGCCCCTGGTAGGTGGGCATAATCGGCACATACCCTTGAGTCACATGTTGTGATGGTTCCAGAATCGCCTGCCGCAGGTACGAGTCATCCACCGTAATCGACTGCCCGTTGGCCAGCCTCAGCTTGGAGCCGTACACATTCGCCAGGCTTGGACCGCGCGCGTCCGGCCGCGTGTTGTGGCAGGCGCTGCAGCTCAGCGCCGCAAAAAGTCGCTCCCCGTTTTGCGCCAGGCTGGCGCCGCTGGTCGAGCCCGCAAGCCACTTCCGGTAGTCCTCCGGCGTCATCACCACCACGTCGCCAATCATGTGCGAGTGGTCCGTGCCGCAGTACTGAGAGCAGAACAGGTGGTAGGTGCCCACCCGCGTTGCCTCAAACCACACGGTCGTGTAGCGGCCGGGAATCGCCTCGCGCTTCACCCGGAACGCGGGAATCGAGAGGCTGTGGAACACATCCTGCGAAATCAGTGTCAGCTGCACCGCCCGGCCCAGCGGCACGTGCAGCGAGTTGATCTCATGCTGGCCGCCCGGATGCTCCACCTTCCACATCCACTGCTTGCCCACCACATAAACGTTCATGGCGTTCGGCGGCGGCGTAAACACGCGGAAGTAAATCAGCGCGCCCCACACAAACATCACCAGAAACAGGCCAAGCGGGATGATGGTCCACGTCGCTTCCAGAAGCGTGGACCCTTCGATCTGCACCGCCACCGGATGCCGCTGCTTCCGGTAAAGGATCGAGAAGGTGGTCACCAGCAGGATGACGGAAGTCAATCCCACCAGGCTCACCAGGAGGATGAAGAAATAGAGCGCGTCCATCTGAGGCGCAATCTTCGACGCCTCAGGCGGGAACAGCGCAAAGTTCGTCAGCCACTTGACGAGAAATTGCCAAATTACTGGACTGATGTGGGACATTCCTTTATCCGTTCACCTTTTTTTCGGTCTCTGCCTGGTGCGCCTGACGGAAATCCCGGCGCAACATCATCGCCATAAATCCGCCCAGAACAACAAGGGTCAAAAGTGCGCCCAGCTGCACCACCCGCGCCACCACCAGCGAATGCGTGTTGGTCGTGGGGTCATAGTGGTAGCAATACGTAAGAATGTTGTCCACCGGAGACCCGATTTTGTTCGACGAAGCCTCGTCGAGCCCCAGCAGCATGTCTTTCGGTGAGTACTCCACGCCCATGTAGTACTGCGCCAGCTTGCCTTCCGGCGTCACAATCTGAATCGAACTCGCATGGGCATACTGTGTCAGATTGGTTCCCGGCACCTTTAGCTTCACATAGTGGAAGCCCACCGCCTGCGTCAACGCATCGATATTCGGTTGCGTTCCGGTAAGGAAGTGCCACCCGTCGGCCGTCTCCGGGTGTCCGTAAAGCTTCAGATAATGAGCCTTCCTCTCCGCCGCCAGGGCCGGGCCCTCGGTCGGATCGAAGCTCACCACCACAATGTCAAAGTCCTTGCCCGGCACAAAGTTCACCATCTTCAGCGCGCTGGTCAGCCCTTCCAGCTCTTCGCTGCAGAGCATCGGGCAGCGGTAATACACCAGCGCCAGAATTGCCGGCCGCTTGCCGAAGTATTCGCCCAGCTTCACCTGCTCGCCCGTGGAGTTGGTGAAGGTCACGTCCAGCGGCAGTTGCCCGTTCAGGTTCTGCTGGATTCCAACGCGGCTCAGCAGGCCCGGTGTCTGGTCCTTCGCGCCTTCCGTCTTCTCCTGCACCGACCGCCGCATGTTCCCATAGCTCCACATCCCCTGGACGGTGCTTTGCTGCGCATTCGGGGCGGTCTTCTCTTGCGCCCGCAGCAAGGCTGCCGGAAATGTCATGCACACCACAATCGCGGCTGTTGCGGCACCCGCCGCGTAGCGTCTCGTTCTCCGAATTGTGGATGTGCACTGCATGGTTACTGCCTCGTTTGCTGCTTTCTGCGTTATGGGTTGACCGATCCCCGGTCAACCGGTTGCTCTCTGGCGCGACTTACTGCACTCTGTGCGCCTCGGCCGCGTGTGCCTCGGCCTCGTCCTGCTCATAGCCCGTGCGGGCAAATCCGTTGGTCAACGGTTCGGTAATCGACGGCCTCGAGTCTCCGGTCATCAGTGCCGGCAACTTCTCCGTCGGCGCCACCGGGAGCCCCTGCGCAGCCACCAGCTCCATCGCGCGGTCAATCGGAATCCGCACCGTGCCCTTCGACTGGTCCACCCAGCTGTAGTGGTTCAGCAGCAGATCCTCGTGCTCGTGCAGCACGGCAAGGTCGCTCATCCCGTTGTCGGTCTGCAGCCGCGGCGTCGGAAACTCCTGCGTCAACTCCGCCATCTTCTTCTGCAACTCCGGGCTCGATGGCATATTGCCCAATTCGCGCACGTCCACCGTCTTGGTCCAGCGGTTCGGCCTCGGGTCAAGCTTCGCCATCCGCATGTCAAGCACCTTGCCCACGCCATACGCCGTAATGGCCACCACGGCCACAAATATCGCGAAGGCCGTCAGGAACACCACGATGCCCGTCACGCGAACGTCGCTCTGCTCGTATCCCTGCGAGGCGTCAACCGCCTCCGGTTCGTTGGGGTTATGCGTGGACATGATCAGGCTCCAGTATCTCCGCCACATGCGGATCGTTGGTCTGCACCAGCGGGCGCGTCTTCAGCTGTATGCACAGGTATGCCATCCAGAATGCCGTCATCGCCACCGGCACCGCCACGTACTCCAGAATCCCCCAGCTGAAGTGAAGATTCGCGGCCGCGTCCTTGTAGTTCGGCTCTATCAGCCAGAACAAGTCGAATGCCTTGGCGAACACCATCCATTGGCACACCCGCACCAGCCGCTTCTTGTTGCGCTTGATGTCGCGCGAAAGCAGTAGCGTGAACGGAATCAGCCAGTGAAACATAAAGTCCAGCGTGATGATGATGCCCCAGTGCCCGCGGATGCGGGCCAGATACCAGGGAATCTCCTCCGGCAGGTTGCCTGACCAGATAATCAGGAACTGCCCGAAGGCCAGGTAAATATTCAGCATCACGAAGGCAAACAAGAACTTGCCCAGATCGTGCTGCTCGGTCTGCCGCAGTAGCGTCTTGAACGGCTCGGCTTTCGACAGGCTGATGGCCACAATGACCGCAAGCGCCATCACCGAGTACGCCTGGCCCACCAGGAACAGAAGCCCGTACACCGACGAGTACCACGTCGGGTCCATCGACATCACCCAGTAGATCGCCGCCGCCGTCATCGTCACCGCATACACAATAATGCCCGGCCCGCTGATGTTTTCCAGCTTCTTGATCCAGTGCGGCGTCGTCGATTCCGGCTCCCCGTCGCGCTTCATGCCCAGCGAGTTCAGCCGCCAGGTGTAGAAACCCCAGATCAGGAAACACAGCGCGCTCACCCACACAAACGCGAATGGGTTCAGCATCGGCCGCTTGAACTCGAGAGCGTGCGCCTGGATTTCGTTGATCGCGCCCGCCTTCAGCGCTCCCGCAACGTCGCTCACCTGAGCCCACAGGTAGAGCCGCTTCATCTCCAGCGCCACCACCACCCAGTACACAAAGACCAGCGGCAGCGTGCGGCTCATCGCCTCAAACGGGCGGCGCAGCAGCAGGCCCCACTTGCCGCCTGAGCAGTACTGCACCATCAGCAGACAGAGCCCGCCGACGCTGAAGCCCGCCGTCAGCATCAATCCCAGCACCCAGGCGCGCAGCACGTGTTCAATTGACCCGTCCGCAAAGGCCAGCCCGGCCGCAATCACCGTAAAGACCGCTCCCACCATCAATGACCGCGACCGCCAGCCGTCCACAAAGGCCGGTGCGCTCAGGTCCGCGGGAAGCGCTTTTTTATGTGTTTCGTGTGCCATTCCGTTGCGTCCTTACTTCGCGGCTCCCGGAGCCGGTTTGCTTGCTGGAATCGTGATCGGTTTCAATCCCTTCACCGCGGGAGCCATCGCCGGCGTTCCCTCTTCAGGCGCCAGCTTCGAGCCCCACACCGCGGTCTGCGGCAGCGCCCAGGGCTTGGCATAAATGGCCGGCAGCCCTTCTTCGGTCGCCAC
>Ga0307375_10001155_pt1 | contig 29574 bp, 22 predicted proteins | sample TR1MG_FD_202531 | JGI IMG/M metagenome (GOLD analysis project Ga0307375, IMG submission 202531) | Soil microbial communities from Risofladan, Vaasa, Finland - TR-1 | ecosystem: Environmental > Terrestrial > Soil > Coastal area > Acid sulfate soil | place: Finland: Risofladan, Vaasa | collected...
CACCAGCCACCACGCGGACACCCCCGATCCCATACCTTGCTTGCCCATCGCTTCGCTCCTGGTTTGTGAGGGGCGTAGTGCAATGGGTTGCGCGCGATGAGGGAAGGTGGGATGGGCGGACGCTTACACTTCACCTACCGGCAGGGCCGGTGCCGCAGTAGCATGTGGGCCAGGGCAGCGGGTGCCGTACGCCTCGGCGGAAACCACGTGCCGGTAAAGCGTCAGGCGAATGCTCCGGACGAACGAGGCAGCTCATGGTCCGTACGAAATGGTTGTGGTGGATGTGCGCCGTGCTGGCGACAGTCGACTGCGCTGGCACGGTACTGGCCGCTGATGCGGCAGCGACAAGAAGCGCCCCGTTCGCGGTGGCAGCAAGCTCCAGGGGGCGCTTGCCGGAACCGACCCACTATACCGACTGGCCAGCGATCAGGAGTCGGCTGGCAGCCGATCCCGCACTGGAAGCGCGCGTGCGCGAGATCGTGGCGAGCATGACCCTGGCCCAGAAAATCGGTCAGATGACGCAGGCCGAAATCAAGTCGATCACGCCGGCGCAGGTGACGAAATACCATATCGGCTCGGTCCTCAATGGCGGCGGCTCCTGGCCGGGTGGAAACAAGCATGCCGGGATCGGGGATTGGCTGGCGTTATCCGACCGCTATTACGATGCGTCGATGGCGACCGATGCTGCGATCAAGGTGCCGATCATCTGGGGCACCGACGCCGTGCATGGCGACAACAATGTCTTCGGGGCCACCTTGTTCCCGCACAACATCGGCCTGGGGGCGGCGCACGACCCGGCCTTGATCGAAGATATCGGTGCCGCAACCGCCCGGGCGGTGCGCGCCACGGGCATCGAATGGGTGTTTGCGCCGACCCTCGCCGTGGCACAAAATGCGCGTTGGGGACGCACCTACGAAAGCTTTTCCACCGACGGCCCCCTGGTGCGCGAGTATGCCCGCGCCTACGTGACCGGGCTTCAGGGCAGCTTTGGCGATCACAACGTCATGGCCACGGCCAAGCATTTCATCGGCGACGGGGCGACTCAACACGGCAAGGACCAGGGTGACGCCAAAGTCAGCCGGAGCGAGATGATCAACGTGCACGGATCGGGCTACTTCGGGGCGCTCGAAGCCGGCGTGCAGAGCGTGATGGCGTCGTACAGCAGTTGGGATGATGTGGCCGCAGGCGTCGACTACGGCAAGATGTCCGGGGCAAAGGCGCTGTTGACGGGGGCGCTGAAGGACAAGATGGGCTTCGACGGCTTTGTCGTTTCCGACTGGAACGCGATCGGTCAGTTGCCCGGCTGCAGCAATGCCAGTTGTCCGCAGGCGATCAATGCCGGCATCGACATGGTGATGGTGCCCGACGACTGGAAAGCCTTCATCGCGAACACTACCCGCCAGGTCGAGGATGGCGAGATCCCGATGGCGCGCATCGATGACGCCGTCAGCCGGATCGTTCGCGCCAAATTGCGCATGGGCCTGTTCGGCACGCGACCTTCGCAGCGTGCTGGGGCGGGCGATGCCGGCTTGCTGCAGAGCCGCGCGCTGGCACGGCGAGCGGTTCGCGAGTCGCTGGTGCTGCTGAAGAACAATCACGACGCGCTGCCCTTGAAACCGGGCATGAAAATTCTGGTCGTGGGCAAGAGTGCCGACAACCTTTCCAACCAGACCGGCGGCTGGTCGTTGACGTGGCAAGGTACGGGCAACGGCAATGCCGACTTCCCCAACGGCGAGAGCATCCTGGCGGGGCTGCGCCACGCCGACGGTGCGGCGAATGTCACCTACAGCGAAACGGCGCAGGGCATCGATCTGCAACCGTTCGATGCGATCGTGGCGGTGATCGGCGAGACCCCGTATGCGGAGACCATGGGCGACATCCTGCCGTCGGCCACGCTGCGCCACACCGATCGGCACCCGGAGGATCTGGCGGTTCTGCAAACGGTCGCCAAGGCGCACAAGCCCGTCGTGACGGTGTTTGTCTCCGGCCGTCCGCTTTACGTCAACAACCTGCTCAACCTTTCCGACGCATTCGTGGCCGCATGGCTGCCCGGTACCGAAGGTGAGGGCGTGGCCGACGTGCTGTTTGCCGCCAAATCCGCAGCCGGCCGCTACAACTTCAGCGGGACACTTCCCGCGCCGTGGCCCGGTGTTCCGTGTCCGGATTCGAGCGCTGGCGGCGCCAAGGCGACGCGCTGGCTGTTCGCCCCGGGGTACGGGCTGCGCTACCCCAGCAGGCGCGTACTCGGTCCGCTGCCCACTTATCCCGCCGTTGATACATGTGCCGACACCTCCGTGTTGTCGGTGTTTCACACGCTTGCGGTGTCCCCGTTCTCGCTCTACCTGGCAGACGCGAACCCGCAGCACCGGGCGCATGACGTGGGATCGGATTTGAACGCCGTCATCGAGTGGCCGGCAAGCCATCCGCTGCTGCGTTTGCGCACGGTGCAAGTCAACACCCAGCAGGACGCCAAATCGGTGACATGGCTCGGGGCCGGCAGGTTCTTTGCGCGCAGTCCGCAGCCAAGGAACCTGATGCCGCTGGTATCGACCCACGCTGCCTTGCAGTTCGATGTGGTGATAGCCAAGCCCGCCAAGGGGCCGGTGAAGGTGTACATGGGGTGTGGTCACGACTGCACGCGAAGTGTCGACCTCACGCACACCTTCGACAGTTATGCCAGCGGCACCCGGCACACGGTGTCGATTCCGCTGCAGTGCTTCATCAAGGGCGACGCCGACCTCGCACACGTCGATGTTCCATTCGGTGTGCTGGCATCGCCGCCGTTTTCCGCCGCCTTTGCCGACGTAAAGATCATTGCGGGGGCGGCGAGCGGACGCGCCGACTTGCCATGCGCAAGCCTGGATGCTCCGTGACGGTGCGCCTGTCGCGCGTTCAAGGCAGCGAACTCGGCGTGCTTCGTGTGCGCCATGGGTGAGCACGGCCGCGCCTCCCGCTGGACAGCGATCCCGTTCCATGCCTTGATTGCCGTGCTCACGCTGGCTGCCGTCTATGGGGCGCGCCCACGGACGCAGACCGTAAAGCCCATCGTCGTCGCGTCGCCGCTTCCGGCGCAAGCCGCGGTCAAGCTGTGGCTGAGCACCGCTGATCGCCGGCTGCGCCTGGCGCAGCAGCCCGACATTGAAACAAGCGCGCAGCCAGGGGCGCCGGCGAATGTCGTCATCCACATCGACATCCACAAGACCTATCAATCCATCGTGGGTTTCGGGGCGGCGCTGACGGATTCGTCGGCTTGGCTGCTTCAGAACAAGATGAATGGGCCGCAGCGCAATGCGCTGTTGCAGGAACTCTTTGGTCCGCCACCCAACCTCAATCTGACGATGACGCGCCTGACCATCGGCGCCTCGGATTTCTCGCTGAAGCGATACACCCTGGATGATCTTCCCGCCGGCGAAGTCGATCCGTCGTTGCAGTATTTCAATGTCGCATCCAGTTTGCGCGACGTCATCCCGACCGTGCGCGAGGTGATGGCGATCGATCCGCAGTTGCGCATCATCGCGTCGCCATGGAGCGCACCGGCGTGGATGAAGACCAGCGCAAACCTCATCGGGGGAGGGTTGCTGAAGCAGTACGAAAGCACGTACGCGGATTACCTCGTCAAATACGTCGACACCTACCGTGGGTACGGCATCCCCATCTTCGCCTTGACCTTGCAGAATGAGCCGGGCTTCATACCCGTGACCTACCCGGGCATGGATCTGCCGGCGTCCACACAGGCGCGCATCATCGCGCAGTATCTCGGCCCCGCCCTGGCGAGCCGCAAGGCAAAAACACGCATCCTGGCCTGGGATCACAACTGGGACGAGCGGGAGCAACCGTTGAGCCTGCTGGCCGACCCGGATGCGGCGCGCTATATCGATGGCATCGCCTGGCATTGCTACCGGGGCGATCCGGATGCTCAGAGTCAGGTACATCGGGCCTTTCCAGGAACGGACGCCTACATCACCGAGTGTTCGGGTGGCGACTGGGCGTCCAGCAAGCACGGCGAGCTGCTGTGGTTTGCGCGTGATCTGCTGCTTGCCGGGCTCAGGAACTGGGCGCGCGGCGTGGTGTACTGGAACCTGGCGCTCGACAAGCACTACGGCCCGCATTTCGGCGGGTGCGCCACCTGCAAGGGAGTGGTTACGATCGACTCGCGCACGGGTAAGGTGAGTCGCAACGACGAGTACTACGCGTTCGCGCACTTCAGTCGCTTCGTGTTGCCCGGTGCCGTCCGGGTAAGGTCCAGCACCATCGAAAAGGATATCGCCGTCGCCGATGTGGCATTTCGGAATGCACACGACGGGTCGGTCGTTCTGGTGCTGGTGAACAGCGCGACGGATGCGCGGAGCGTCTCCGTGAGGCAGGACGAAACCCGCTTCCGCTATACGTTGCCACCGCGGAGCGTCGCGACCTTCGTATGGAACCCGACCCGGATCTCAAGCCCGTGGATAACACGAGTTCGCAACTGGTCAAAACGGTACCCGTTGCGACTGCTGTGAGGGTGGCGGTCGATGAGCGAAAAACGGGTAATGGATGCAGGGCAGACGGCATCATCTCAAGAGGATGTGTAGGAGCGCGCTTGCGCGCGATGCTCTTCGCCAGGGGTGAAGTAAGTGCATCGCGCGCAAGCGCGCTCCTACCGTGCGCTCCAAGCGCCAGGAGCCAGGCCATATTCGAGATTCCCCTTGGGCAGGAATGGTGATTCTGGCGGCGAAATGGCCTTATTTGCGCAAGCCGACGACGGGGCGATTTTCGGTGGTCCATTCGTGCATCGAGCCATCGTAGACGCGCACATTCGGGTTCTTCATGATTTCATGGAGCACGAACCATGCGCCGGCAGCCAGATGGCCGGTGTTGCAGTAAGTGATGGTGGCTCTGTGCGGGGCGATGTCCAGATGCTTGAAGATGCCGGCATACTGGGCTGCAGTGAGATAATGCGCGCTGCCGTCCCTGACCACGGCGCGCAGATCCGGCGGCATGTCCACGGCGCCCTTGACATGGCCCGGTACCAGTACCATCGGCTTTTTGGCCAGGCCGACGTAGAGCGGCATGGCGCGGGCGTCGACGATCTGGCCATGGCCAATGGCCTTGGCCACATCGGCGCTCGTGGCGACGTAGCGCATGCGTGGTGCAGAGGCGGTCCAGCTCCCCGGTGCCGAAGGCGCGGGTGCCGTGGTGGCGAAGGGCATGCCCGACTGCAGCCAGCCGCTGGTGCCGCCGTCCAGCAAGGCGATGCGATCGTCGCCATAGACCTTCATCGACCAGTACACGCGTGCCGCCATGTCGAGGTCGTTGCCGCTTGGCCCCTCCGGAACGATCACGGTGGGTCGCCCCGCTTGCACGCCGATGCCTCGAATCAGGGCCTGGAAGTCCGCTCGATCGGGCAGCATCCATCGAATCTCGCGACCGTCGATGTTGCGGGTGACGCGCACTTTGCCGAAGTCCAGCAATACGGCGCCAGGGATGTGGCCACCCATGGTCGAGAGGGTGCTCCCGCCATTCCCGGCGGTGAACCGCGGGGCTCTTGTGAAGGACGCCAGGTCATCGCGAACGTCCACGATGTTGACCTCGCTCCGATGCCGCGCGAGCCATTGCGGGCTGACGATCGGGCCGGGCAACTCCGTCGCGCGGACCGTGGCCGACGCCAGCCATGCCAGCGTGATGGCCAAGGCGGCCTTGACCGGCGTTTTCATGTGCGTGTCCACCCGACGGGTTGGCCTGCACAAAATGGCCGGCAGGCAAATGATTGCTGGCAGCCGATCAAATCGCTGCCGATGTCTCTGGGCCACAGCCGATCCACGCGCGTCAACCTGCGCTGGCGGCCACTGCCGCCAGCTCAGGGAAGCGTGCGTGGATCGCGCGGCGGATGCCGGGCAGATCCAGGCCGGCCATGCTCAGCACTTCCTCGCGGCTGCCGTGTTCCAGATAGACGTCTGGAAGGCCGATGTGCAGGATCGGCTTGACGATGCCGTGGGCGGCGAGGCATTCGGCCACGCCCGAGCCGGCGCCGCCGGCGATGGCATTGTCTTCCAGCGTGACGAACGCGTCGTGGCTCTTCGCCAGATCGAGGATCATCGCCTCGTCCAGTGGCTTGACGAAGCGCATGTTGACCAGGGTGGCATCGATTTCGGCGGCGATCGTGGTGGCCGGCGACAGCATGGCGCCGAAGCTGAGCAGGGCGATGCCGTGGCCGCGACGGCGCAGCTCGGCCTTGCCGATCGGCAGCGTGTCCAGCGCCTTGCGGATGGCCGTGCCCGGGCCGCTGCCGCGCGGGTAGCGCACCGCGGCGGGGCCGGCGTAATGGAAGCCGGTGGAGAGCATCATGCGGCATTCGTTCTCGTCGCCGGGGGCCATGATCACCATGTTCGGCAGGCAGCGCAGGAAGCTGAGGTCGAAGCTGCCCGAATGCGTGGGGCCGTCCGGCCCGACTACACCGGCGCGGTCGATCGCGAAGGTGACGTCGAGGTTCTGCAGCGCCACGTCGTGGATCGCCTGGTCGTAGGCGCGCTGCAGGAAGGTCGAGTAGATCGCCACCACCGGCTTGGCGCCTTCGCAGGCCATGCCGGCGGCCAGGGTCACCGCGTGCTGCTCGGCGATCGCGACGTCGAAATAGCGCTCCGGGTATGCCTTCGAGAAGCGCACCAGGCCGGAGCCTTCGCGCATGGCCGGGGTGATGCCGAGCAGGCGTTCGTCGGCGGCGGCCATGTCGCACAGCCAGTCGCTGAAGATGTCGGTATAGGTCGGTTTGCCCGGCGCGGATTTCTTCACCAGGCCTGACTGCGGATCGAACGGTCCGACCGCGTGGTATTCGATCTGCGCCCGTTCGGCCGGTGCGTAGCCCTTGCCCTTGGTGGTGATCACGTGCAGCAGTTGCGGGCCGGGCAGGTCCTTCACCGTGCGCAGCGCAGCGAGCAGTTGCGGGATGTTGTGGCCGTCGATCGGGCCGGTGTAGTGGAAGCCCAGTTCCTCGAACAGCGTGCTGGGCACGAACATGCCCTTGGCGTGTTCCTCCCATTTCTTGAAGAACCGGCCGAACAGCGACTGTCGCGGGATCGCCCGCTTGGCGCGCTCGCGCCACATGTTGAGGGTGTGGTTGGCCATCGCGCGGGCCATGATCTTGGTCAGCCCGCCGACGTTCTCGCTGATCGACATGCCATTGTCGTTGAACACCACCAGCATGTCCGGCTCGACGTCGCCGCCATGGTTCAGCGCCTCGAACGCCATGCCGGCGGTCATCGCGCCGTCGCCGATCACCGCCACCACCTTGCGTTTGTCGCCTTTGCGCTGCGCGGCGATCGCCATGCCCAGCGCGGCCGAGATCGAGGTGGAGGAGTGGCCGACGCCGAAAGTGTCGTATTCGCTTTCCGCACGGCGCGGGAACGGGGCCAGGCCGTCCTTCTGCTTGATCGTGGTGATCCGTTCGCGGCGGCCGGTGAGGATCTTGTGCGGGTAGCACTGGTGGCCGACGTCCCATACCAGGCGGTCGTTCGGCGTGTCGAACACGTGGTGCAGAGCCACCGTCAACTCGACCACGCCCAGCCCCGCGCCGAAATGGCCGCCGGAGCTGGCGACCGCCTCGATCAGGTATTGGCGCAGTTCGTCGGCAACGGCGGGCAATTCATCGTCGGGGACGCGACGCAGGTCGGTCGGCGTCTCGATCGGCGCCAGATGGGGGAAGCGGTCAAGCTCGTTCATCTGCCTATTGTTGGCCCAGAGACGGGGCGGGGCAAGGGCGACTTGCTGAACAAACCGGGGCGGGCGCACCCGCATATGGCGCAATACGCCCTGAAACCGCGCATGATCCGCCCATCGATTCAAGGAGACCAGCCTATGTCCCTCCGCAAGCTTTTCCGTCGTCTGACCGAGAACACCTCGCGCTATGCCGGCAAGCCGGTGGCGTTCATTCTCGCCACCTCGCTGATCGTGTTGTGGGCGTTGACCGGGCCGCTGTTCGGCTTCGGCGACACCTGGCAACTGGTGATCAACACCTCCACCACGATCATCACGTTCCTGATGGTGTTTTTGATCCAGAGCAGTCAGAACCGCGATACCGCCGCGCTGCAGATCAAGCTGGACGAGTTGATCCGCACCAGCCGGGCGCACAACGCGCTGCTGAATCTGGAGCAACTGGACGAGGACGATCTGGAGCGCATCCGCAAGCATTATTTCAAGCTGGCGGATCAGGCATACGGCAGTCTCGACAGGATCGAGCGCGGCATCAACGACCTGCACAACGACGAGGACGACGCGGGCGACGCGGCCCGCCGGGACGGCGCCGACGACTGAGCGGGCCAGCCCGTGCTCGGGCCGAGCCTCGCTCAGGCCATCTGCGGGCGCCGGTCGCGCGGCAGGTGGTTGACCAGGAACTCCATCTGGTCGGCCAGGATGTTGCGGTTGGACAGGATCAGGTGCTCGACCCAGCTTGGCCGGTAGGGCACGGCGAGCAGCGGCATGTGAGCCTGCTGCGGCGTGCGGTTGCTCTTCTTCAGGTTGCATGCCAGGCAGGCGCTGACCACGTTCTCCCAGCTGTCGCGGCCGCCCTTGGAGACCGGCTGCACATGATCGCGGGTCAGTTCGCCGCGGCTGTAGTGATTGCCGCAGTACAGGCAGAGGTGGCGGTCGCGGGCGAACAGCGCGGTGTTGGTCAGCGCCGGCGCGGGGTCGATCGCGTGATCGCGGCAGTGGCCGGTGCTGGCGATGATCGGGTGCAGCTCGATCCGGCTTTGCCGGTCGAGTCGCCGGTTGTGGCCGCCATGCACGGTCAGGCAGGGGTCGCCCAGGGTCCAGGCGACGGCATCACGGACATACAGGCATACCGCGTCCTGCCAGCTGATCCAGTCGAGGATGCGTCCGGCGGAGTCCAGCGACAGCACCCGGGTCGCGTTGAGATCGGCTCGATTCGGCACTTCCATCAGCATGTAGAAAGGTCCTTCAGCCAAGGCTTTGAGAGCGTTTCAGTGGTGTATTTTTGCCAGCATAGAACAATTTGATTGCAAATCGCAGGCGCTGGTGGCATGCGCAGTGGTGGGGCTGCAAGTCGCCGCTGTACGGTGGCGCTGATATAGTTGGCAATCAACACAGACCCGACGCCGGGTTTGGGAGGGGGCGCTTCGGTGGCGACCCCGGCACGGCGGGGCTAGAGGTAAATGACGTGGCTGAAGTTATTTTCTATGAGCGTCCGGTGCCGCTCAATCGCGCAGAGCACAAAGATCTGCGCCTGAAGGGTGTGCCGAGCATGAAGTTCGCGATGAACGCGCATTCGGTGCCGCTGACCGGCACGGAGTTCGCCCTGGCCGCGCGCGATCTGGCGATCGTGTTCGCTGGCGCGGAAGCGAAGAATGCCGGCCCGATTGCATTGCTCGGGCTGCGCGAGAACGAAAACCTGTACGTCGATGCCGAGGGACAGTGGGCGGCCAACACGTATGTTCCGGCATTCGTGCGCCGCTACCCGTTCATCCTGGCCGAGAAGCCGGAGGGACAGGAGGGCGAGGAGCTCACCGTGTTCCTGGACGAGCAATACGAGGGCTTCGACAAGGTCGTGGGCGAGCGCCTGTTCAAGGAGGACGGCACCGACACCGAGCTGCTGACCAACGCGGTGAACTTCCTCGGCGAGTTCCAGCAAGGCGTGGCGCGTACCCGCTGGTTCATGCAGGTGCTGAACACGCACGAGCTGCTGGAGCCGCGCAATATCCAGTTGCAGAAGCCGGCGGTGGCTGGCGGGGATCCGAAGTCGATCAGCCTCAACGGCGTGTTCGTGATCAATGAGGAAAAGCTGCGCACCCTCGATGAGAAGACCGCTCACGAGTTCGCCCGCGAAGGCGTGTTCGGCTGGATCTACGCGCACTTGCTGTCGCTGACCAACATCGATCGCCTGGCCCAGCGTCTGGACGCGCGCGAACGGGCCGAAGCGGCCAGCGGCGCGACCAAGAACTGAAATCGGCATGCGGCCGCGCCCACGAGCGCGGCCGCGTAGGAGTGCACCCTGTGCGCGATGCTCTTGTGTCGGGTGAAAAGCATCGCGCACAGGGTGCGCTCCTACACATTCGGGATCATTCGAAATCCCCTTAAGTAACTCCTAAGCAGAAGACGCCATCATGCCGGCCATGAAGCATCCTGGCCGGCATTTTCGTGGAATCATCCCGTGGCAATTGCGCCGCTGTGGCGGAGCAGTCTTGCGGGCAGCGGCGACGCTGGGCCTGGCGGGCGTGTTGACGCTGTCCGGTTGCGCCACATACGCACCCGCGCCGCTCGGCAGCGGGCGCGGCGCGGACAGCGTGGCGCAACTGGGCGCACCGCTGGCGGACATGCCGATGCCGGCTCTGGCGAGCCATCGCTTCGATCCGTCCGACGGACTGGATGCGACCGAGGTGGCGATGCTGGCGGTGGCGAACAACCCCGCGCTGAAGCTCGCCCGCGACGAGCTGGGCATCGCCCGCGCGCAGGCGTTCGCCGCCGGTCTGCTGCCCGATCCGCAGTTGGGTTTCAGCGGCGACGTGCCGAAGGGTTCCGGTCAGGGCCTGACCAACGCGTACAGTCTCGGCCTGAGCGAGGACATCGGCGCCTTGCTGCTGCGCTCCTCGCGCAAGGCGGTGGCGCGCAGCCAGGTCGATCAGGTCAACCTCGACCTGCTGTGGGCCGAATGGCAAACCGTGGCGCAGGCGCGGCTGCTGTTCGACCAGGTGCTGACGCTGCGCGCGCAGCAGGCGCGGCTCGACGACGAACACACCGCCCTGGCCGCGGTCGCGAAAACCATCCGTGCCGCGCTGAGAGCCGGCAACCTCACCTATGACCGTGCCAGCGCCGGCCTCAACGCCGACGCCGACGTGCGCAAGCAGCAGGCCGACAATGCGATCGCGCTGCGTCAGGCCGACAGCGACCTGCACCTGCTGCTGGGCCTGGCGCCGAGCGCACCGCTCGATCTGGTCGGGCCGCCCTACCGGGCGATGCCGACGCCGGCGCAGGTGCGGGCGGCACTGGCCGACCTGCCGCGGCGGCGGCCCGATCTGCTTGCGCTGCAGGCCGGCTACCGGTCACAGGAAGCCCGGGTGCGCGGCGCCATCCTCGCCCAGTTTCCGGCGCTGACCATCGGCTTCAACACCGCCCGCGACACCAGCGCCGTGTATACCAACGGATTCAGCATCGGCATCACCCTGCCGCTGTTCGATCGCAACCGCGGCAACATCGCGATCGAGCGGGCGACCCGGCAGCAGCTCAGGGACGCCTACGCGGCCCGCGTGCTGACCACGCGCAGCGACATGCAACGCATCCTGGGCGACCTCGGCACGCTGGATCGGCAGGCCGGCAAATTGGCCGCGCATGCGCATCGGCTCGATCAGGCACGTCGTGCCGCCGGGCGTGCGTGGCGCGACGGCACGCTCGACTGGCCGACCTGGTTGGCGATCCGCAGCAGTGCGCTCGGCGCCGATCTCGGCCTGCTCGCCGTGCGGCAGGAGCAGGCCCGGCAATCGATCGCGCTGCAGGCTCTGCTCGGCAGCACCCGGCTTCGCAACACCCCGCCCGGCACCACCCATTCCGTTTCTGCGAAAGCGTCCAAGCCATGAATCGTCGATACCCTCTGCCGTGCCTGTGCACACTCCTGCTGATCGGTCTGCTGGCCGGCTGCAGTCATGGGGCGTCGGACGCCGCCGCCGCGGCCGCTCCGCTCGCCCAGGTTGCGGTCACCACCGCGACACCCGTGCGGCGGACGTTTCATGACACGATCGATGCCTGGGGCAGCGCGATGGGCGACCCGCATCGTGCACGCACGATCAGTCTGGCGCATGCCGGCCAGGTCGTCGCGTTGCAGGTGGCGGCGGGGCAAACCGTGAAACGCGGGCAGCCGCTGCTGACCGTCGCTCCCGATCCGCTGGCGCGCAGTGCGTACCGGCAGGCACAGAGCATGCTGACGCTGGCCCGCGGCGAACTGCGGCGCACCGAACAACTGGCGGCTCAGCGATTGGCCACGCAGTCGCAGCTGGCCAGCGCACGCAAGGCGCTGGCCGATGCGCAGGCCGCGCTCGATGCGCAGCACGCACTCGGCGGCGGTGCGGCACGGGAGATCGTCGATGCGCCGGCCGATGGCGTGGTTACCGCGCTGAACGTGGGCCTGGGCGAGCGCTTTGCCGCCAATGCGCCGCTGCTGGGCTTCACGCCCACCCATGCGCTGGTAGCCCAGCTCGGCGTGCAGCCGCAGGACGGCGCGCAGCTACATGTCGGCATGTCGGTGCAGCTGCGACGGGTGTATGGAACCGCAGCGGATTTTCTCGGCACGCTGAGCATGATCGGGCAATCGGTCGACCCGCAGACGCATCTGCTGCCGGCGCAGGTGCAACTGCCCGCGAGCGCCACTGCCGCCCTGCTTGCCGGCGTGCCGCTGGATGCCCGCATCCGCACCGCGGATTTCACCGCCTGGGCGGTGCCGCGTGCGTCCGTGCTGCGCGACGAGAAAGGCGATTACCTGTTCCAGGTGGAGAACGGGCACGCCAAGCGCATCGACGTGAAGCTGGCCAGCCCCGACGGTGATCCCGTCGGCGTGCAGGGGGCGCTCGATCCCAAGGCCAAGGTCATAGTGCTGGGCGTGTATGAACTCAGCGACGGGGATGCGGTCAGGGAGTCGGCCAAGTGAGTGTGACGGTGTGGATGCAGCGGCACCGCCGCTCGTTGCTGTTCCTGGCACTGATGCTCGCTCTTGGCGGCATGGCCAGCGCATTGATGATGCCGGTGGCGTTGTTCCCCAACGTGGCGTTTCCACGCGTGCAGGTGACGCTCGATGCCGGCGACCGACCGGCCGACCAGATGGCGATCGAGGTGACCACGCCGGTGGAGGAAGCGGTGCGGCGCGTGCGTGGCGTGCGCAGCGTGCGTTCCACCACCAGCCGCGGCAGCGCCGACATCGCGGTTACCTTTGATTGGGGCGCGGACATGGCGGCCGCGCTGCAGGGCGTCAATGCGGCGGCGGGTCAGGTATTGCCGCAGCTGCCCGCCGGCACCCGGCTCAGCACCCGGCGCATGGATCCCACCACCTTCCCGATGCTGGCTTACAGCTTGCGCTCGCACACCGTCTCGCCCAGCGCGCTGCATGATCTGGCCGAATACCAGTTGCGTCCGCTGCTCAGCGGTATTGCCGGGGTGGGGCAGGTCAAGGTGCAGGGCGGCGAGGTGGCCGAGTTTCATGCGGACGTCGATCCGGACAAGCTGCGCGGGCTCAACCTGAGCCTGGCCGAGGTGACCACGGCAGTCACCCAGGCCGCCACCATCCAAGCGATGGGCCGCGTGTCCGATCACTACAAGTTGTACCTGATGCTGGCCGACAACCAGCCGAAAACCCTGGCTGCCTTGCGCGACATCGTGCTGCGCGCCGGCCCGCAAGGCATGGTGCGCCTGGGCGACGTGGCGCGGGTCAGCCTCAGTCACGTGCCGCAGTGGATCAAGGTCAATGCGGATGGCCAGAACGCGGTGCTGCTGCAGGTCTACCAGCAGCCCAATGGCAACAGCGTGCAGATCGCCAGGGATGTCAAGCAGCGGCTGGCCGATTTCGCGCCGCAGATGCCGGCTGGCGTGCAGGTGGCCAACTGGTACGACCAGACCCAACTGGTCACCGGGGCGGCCAGCAGCGTGCGCGATGCGATCCTGATCGGCATCGTGCTGGCCGCGCTGGTGCTGTTCGTGTTCCTGCGCAACACGCGGGTGATCCTGATCGCGCTGATCGTGGTGCCAGCGGTGCTGGCGATCACCATACTGCTGCTGCGCGTGCTCGGCATGAGTTTCAACATGATGACGCTGGGCGGCATGGCGGCGGCCGTGGGCCTGATCATCGACGACGTGATCGTGATGCTCGAGCACATCATGCGCCGGCTGGGTGGCGACGGGGACCAGCGCCAGGTGCACGAACGCATCGCCGGCGCCGCGTGGGAGTTCACCCGGCCGCTGACCGGTTCCAGCGCGGCCACGGTGATCATCTTCCTGCCGCTGGCGTTTCTGTCCGGCGTGACCGGCGCGTTCTTCAAGGCGTTGTCGCTGACCATGGCCAGCGCGCTGATCATTTCCTATCTGCTGACCTGGATCGCCGTGCCGCTGCTGGCCGAGCGGTTCCTGGACAAGCGCCATCGCACCGAGCATCCGCCAGGTCGCTTCACCCAGCGCATGATGCAGGGTTACGAACGCACACTGCAGGCGTGGTTGAAACGGCCACTCTTGGTCCTGATTCTGGTGCTGCCGTTGTTGCTGGTGGGTGCCTTCGCCTTCACGCGAGTCGGTACCGGCTTCATGCCGGCGATGGACGAGGGCGGCTTCATCCTCGATTACCTGTCGCCGCCCGGCACCTCGCTGGAGGAGACCGATCGCCTGCTGCGTCAGGTCGAAACGATCATCCGTGCCAATCCCTACGTGGATACTTATTCCCGCCGCACCGGCCTGCAGCTGGGCGGCGGCGTCACGGAGGCCAATCAGGGCGACTTTTTCGTGCGTCTCAAGAGCGGTTCGCGACCGTCCACCGAACAGGTGATGGAGCAGATTCGCATCCAGGTCGAACACAAGGTGCCCGGGTTGGATATCGAGCTTTCGCAGCTGATGGAGGATCTGATCGGTGACCTGGTGGCGGTACCGCAGCCGATCGAGGTGAAACTCTACAGTGACGATGCAACGCAGCTCGATGCCGCTGCCGTGAGGGTGGCCGCTGCGGTGGGCAAGATCCACGGCGTGGTTGGTGTGCGCAACGGCATCAACCCCGCCGGAGATGCGCTGGAGGTGCGGGTGAATCCGGCCCAGGCGGCGCTGCAGGGACTCGATCCGGTCAGCGTCACCGACCAGGTGGCTGCGGCCGTCAACGGTACCGTCGCGGCGCAGTTGCCCGAGGGCAGCAAAGTGGTCGGCGTGCGCGTGCGCCTGCCCGAAAGTTCGCATCAGCGGCTGGAGCAGGTGGACGCACTGCCGATTCGCGCCGCCGACGGCCACCTGCTGCCGTTGTCCGAGGTGGCCACAGTCAAGCAGGTGCAGGGTCAGCCGGAAATCACCCGCGACAACCTCAAGCGCATGGTCGCGGTGACCGGCCGTATCAGCGGGCGCAGCCTTGGCTCGGCCATCACGGATGTGAAGAAGGTGATGAGTCAGAAAGGCCTGCTGCCCAAAGGCATGTTCTACGAGCTCGGTGGCGTGTACAAACAGCAGCAGCAGGCGTTTCGCGGACTCACCATCGTGATGCTGGCGGCGATCGCGCTGGTGTTCACGCTGTTGCTGTTCCTGTACGAGAGCTTCCGCGTGGCGTTGGCGATCCTGGCGATGCCGCTGCTGGCGCTGCCGGCGGTGTTCATCGGGCTGTGGGTGACCGGCATCGAGCTCAACATCTCCTCGATGATGGGCATGACCATGATCGTGGGCATCGTCACCGAGGTGGCCGTGTTCTACTTCTCCGAGCTGCAGCAGGCGGAAACCGGGCAGGCCGCGGATGGGTCGCTGCACGACGCCCTGCACGAAGCCGGTCGCCACCGCACCCGGCCCATCCTCATGTCGACGATTGCCGCCATGCTCACCCTGCTGCCGCTGGCGCTGGCGATCGGCCAGGGCTCGCAGATGCAGCAGCCGCTGGCGGTGGCGATCATCGCCGGCCTCCTGGTACAGGTGCCGCTAGTGCTGCTGGTGATGCCGGTGCTGTACGCGCGCCTGCGGCGACGCGATCAGAAGCCGGTAGTCTGATATCGAAAACTTCATCGTCGCGGATCCTCACGCAACCGCGAGGTCCAGGTGGACTCTGTCGCTTTGATGAACGGACGTATAAGTGGCGTCAGGCCATAAGGGCCAACTAAGCACGGGAGCACAGCCTCAAACGACCGAATACGAGCCCGTAATCTGTATCCGGCATCCCTTCTTTTCACGTCATTTGGAGAAACTCATGCGTAAATTACAGCTGATCGCTTCATCGCTCACACTGTCCATTGCCGCGTTTTCGGCTGCCGCCGCCAGCCACGAAAATCTCGCGGTCAAGGCGCACGTCAGCATGGCCGCGGCACGCAGCATCGCCCTCAAGACATTTCCCGGGAAAATCGTTTCGGCGGAGCTGGAAAAAGAAAAGGGCGGCAGCGGCCTGCGTTATTCCTTCGATATCAGCGCCGGCGGCGTGGTTCATGAAGTCGGTGTAGATGCCAAAGATGGCAAGGTGCTGGAGAACTCCATCGACAACGGCAAGGACTGAGATCGTCGTTGTCAGCTGCCATCGGGCAGGGCGTGCGAAGCTGCCACCACCACCCAATGCATGCAAGTCGAGGCGCGTACTTTCATCCAGCCGGTCAGCTTGAACACGTGAGATGACCGGCTTCGGCATGTCGCATCGCTTCAGTTCATGGAGCCGCCCCGGAACGCTGCTGTTGAACCATGCCACACACCTCGCGTCCACAGTCCCAAGGAATCGATCATGCCCTGGCTTTTGCGCAACCTCGTACCTTTCTCCGTGCTCGCCTTGCCGTTGATGGCCACCGCGGCGACCACGGCCATTCAAAAGCCTGCCGACTATCGGGTGCTCTCGCATGTCGCCTTGGGCGGCGAGGGTGGCTGGGATTATCTTGCCTTCGACCCCGGCACCCGCCATCTTTTCATCAGCCGCGGCGATCGCGTGCTGGTGGTGAACCCGCAGACACTCAAGGTGGTCGGCACGATCCCGGATACGGCCGGCGTGCATGGCATCGCCATCGCGCCGGACCTGCATCGCGGCTTCACCAGCGACGGCAAGAGCGCGTCGGTGACGGAGTTTGACCTGGCCACCCTGAAGACGGTGGCCACGATTCACGGCACCGGCGAGAATCCCGACGCGATCGTCTACGATGCCGCCTCGCATCACGTGTATACCTTCAACGGCAAGAGCCATTCGGCCAGCGTGATCGATCCGGTGCGCGGCGCGGTGATCGAAACGATCCCGCTGCCGGGCAAGCCGGAGTTCGCGGCGACCGACAATGCCGGCCACATCTACGTGAACATCGAGAACACCTCCGAGCTGGTCGAGATCGATACGACCGGCAACAAGGTGCTGCACATGTGGCCACTGAAACCCTGCCAGTCACCCAGCGGACTGGCGCTGGACAATGTCCATCACCGCCTGTTTTCGGTGTGCGACAACCGCACGATGGCGGTGACCGATGCGCGGGACGGCCATCAGGTGGCGCAGGTGCCGATCGACGAGGGCCCGGACGCGGTGGTGTTCGATGTGTCCCGGGCGATGATCTACAGCTCCAACGGCCACAGCGGCACGATCACCGCGGTGCACGAGCAAACGCCCGATGTGTACCGCGTCACGGCGACCATCCCCACTCGCATCAGCGCACGCACGCTGGCGCTGGATCCGCATGATCACCGCCTGTATCTGTCCTCGGCCCGGCTCGGGCCGCCGACCAAGCCTCACGGCTGGCCCAGCATCGTGCCGGGTAGCTACCGCCTGCTGGTGGTGGGACAACCGTGATCCCTTCGGTGGCTTGGGAGCCTGACGGACGCTGGTTGGCCGGACTGCAAATCCGCCCGTGCTGCTCATGGTCTGGCCAAATTTCCGCCTCGAACGCCACAGTCCGACAGGCTGCTAGCGCACTTGCTTGGCCAGCCGCAGCAGATCCGTTGCGTAACCGCTGGCCTCGTACAGCGCGCGGGCGCGTTCGTTGCCGGGGAACACCGCCAGCGTCACCAGTTGGCAATGATGTTCGCGCGCCCAATCTTCGGCATGCGCCAGCAAGGCCTGGCCGACGCCTTTGCCCTCGTGCTGCGGCAGCACCGCCAGGTCGGAGATATGGCAATTGCTGCGTCCGGTGAAGAAGTCCGCCGTTCGCTGGATGTGAATGAACCCGACCCGTTCGCCATCCGCATCCTCGGCCACGAACAGGTAGCTGTTCGCCGGCTGATCTTCCAGATGCTTCAGCAGATCGTCGCGGATGCCTTCGATGCATTCGTGCCGGCGTCGCCATGGCGGCAGGGTGAAATCCACGAAGCGCGGTACCAGCGCGAGAATGAAATCATCGTCGTCTTCGGCCAGACGGATCAACAGGGATGCGGCAGTCATGGGAATTCGGTGGGTTGCTGAGGGTGCCGTTGCCGTTTTTACACCTTGTGCCGTGGCCGTGGAAGCCCCAGCCGATCCCGATCCGTCGCAACCGTCCACGCCTGACCGCAAGCGAGCCTGCGTGTGTCTGGCGTTACCTGCACATAGAGCGGGCGCAGACCCCAAGCAACGCCCGGGCTTGCCGGGCATTGCTGTTGACCGGGCTCGAATAGCTGTCGCGGTGCAGACTCAGCCTTGCCGGTACAGCTTCATCAACCCGACCACGCCCAGGCCCCACACGCCGTTGAGCAGCAGCGCGCCGGCGATCAGTTTCGGGTCGAAGCCGCCGGCCATCGGCAGGCCGTGGAGCGGGAACACCACGAACAGTGCCACGATGCTGGGCAGCAGCGCACCCCAGATCGCACCCCACAGCCAGCGCTTGCCGCCGTGCTGATTGACGATAAGCGCCCACAGCGCGATGCCCCACAGGCCGCCCCAGAATGCCAGCGACAATACTGCCGGTACACCCAGCGGCGGCACCGGCGTCATGTTCCATGCCGGATGCGGAAATGCGCCGATCAGGTGCAGCAGTTGCAGCAGCCCCTGGTGGAACACCAGGGTGGAAACGAAACCCGCAACGAACGCCAGTAGCCACTTCATGGGAATCTCCTCAGCGGTGGGTGGGTCGAAACTGCAGCCGGCACGGCACCAGCCGGCTCCGGCGGTGCGTGCGATGGTGTCCGGTCGGGCGTTCCCTGGCGGAATGCCCGCTGCCGGATATGCGGTTGCCGCTCAGTGTGCCACCACCGGCAAGGCGATGTAGCTCGCTTCGCCCGGTGCGTGATAGATGCGCTGGGTGGCTTTGCGGTAGTCGCCCGGTCGGGCCAACAGGATGTTCGGCACGAAGGTCTGCGGGTTGCGGTCGTACAGCGGGAACCAGCTGGACTGCACCTGCACCATGATCCGGTGACCGGGCAGGAAGACGTGATTGGTTGCGGGCAGCGCGAAGTGATAGGCCAGTGGCCGATTGGCGACGAGTGGCTTCGGGTCGCTGAAGCTCTCCCGGTAGCGGCCGCGGAAGATGTCCATCGCCACCGCGAGCTGGTAACCGCCCAGCTCCCGCTGCGCGGCCACCTGATCGGGATAGACATCGATCAGCTTGACCACCCAGTCGCTGTCGGTGCCGCTGGTGGACGCCACCAGGTGCACCTCGGGCGTGCCGGCGACGGTCAGCGGCGCGCGCAGCACGTCGGAGGTGTAGGTCAGCACGTCGGTGCGCCCCGACGCTTCGCGCTGGTCGTCCACCAGCCACTGCGGCCAGGTCAGCCCGTGGTCGTAGCCGATCGGCTGGATCGGCCGCGCACGGAACGGCACCGGGTGGGCCGGGTCGGAGACATACTCGTCGTACGCGGCGCCGCCAGTCGGCGCGTCGAAGCCGAGCTTCAGACCCGGCTCCAGATACAGCGGCCGGCTGCTGTCGGGGCAGCCTTGCTCGCAGGCGAGCGGCCAGCGATCCAGCCGCTGCCAGCGATCGGTGCCGGTCTGGAAGGCGGTGACCGGGGCAAGGTTCGCCCTGGGCGCGCCATCCTTCAGGTATTGCGCGAGGAACGGCCGCAGGATGTGCTCACGGAAATACAGGCCGGTGTCGCTGCCGAAATGGATCGCGCCGAGCGAACTGCCGTCGCCGATTTCCTGGCCGTGGTGCCACGGACCCATCACCAACTTGACCATCCTGCCGCTGGTGTCCTTGGGCTTGATCGCGCGATAGACTGCGAGCGCACCGTAGATGTCTTCCTGGTCCCACAGGCTGTCCACCAGCATCACCGGCACTTTCAGCGGTTGCGCGGCCAGCAGCTTGTCCACCGCCTGGTCGCTCCAGAAGGCGTCATAGGCAGGATGCGCCTGCAGCTTGTTCCAGAAGCCGAGCTGCTGCATGCCGTAGGCCTGCGCCAGCGCGCCGGCCGAACCATAGTGCATGAACAGGTCGTATTCGTCGTGGTAGCTGGTCCACCACTTGACGGTGTTGTTGCGGCTGGCCTCCTGCTCGTAGATGTAGCTCATGTTCTGCTGCCGGAAGGCACCGTTGTGGAACCAGTCGTCGCCCCTCCAGCCGTCGACCATCGGATTCATCGGCACCGCCGCCTTCAGCGCCGGATGAGGGTGAACCAGCGACATCAGCGGCTCGAAGCCGTCGTAGGAGATGCCGATGGTGGCGACCTTGCCGTTGGACTCGGGGATGTTCTTCACCAGCCAGTCGATGGTGTCCCAGGTGTCGGTGGCATCGTCGACCGGCGTGGGGTTCAGCGGGCCGTGCACGGGCCGGTTCATCACATAATCGCCTTCGGAGCCGTACTTGCCGCGGATGTCCTGTACCACGCGGATGTAGCCGTCCTCGACGATCACGTCGGTGGCGTTGTCGTAGCCCTCGAGCATCGGGCCGAGGTGGCCGCTCATCCTGTGCGAAGTCAGCGCGTTGGCGTCGTAGGGCGTGCGGGTGAGCACGATACCGGCGTGGTGGGCGCCCTTCGGGATCAGGATGACGGTGTGCAGTTTCACGCCGTCGCGCATCGGGATCATCACCTCGCGGCGCACGTAGTCGAAGCTGCTGGCGACCGGCGTGAAGTTTGCCGGCGTCTCGCTGGGGTAGGTCGGGTACTTCGCGCCAGGCGGGTTCGCCGCCCATGCGGCGCCGCTCAACGTCAGCAGCAGGACAGACAGGGCAGGCAGCAAGCGGCGCCGTGCGGCGGCATGACGTGACTTCATGGCAACTCCCCCGGATGCGAGGCCCAAGCGTAACCGCAGCAGACACGGATCGCCAATCCGTACCTGGAGGATGCGCGGCGAGTGCCGGCAGCGATTTTTTTGCATCGACGCGCGCGGCAGGATGGCGGTTGGCAAGCCTGTTGCATGATCCCTGGCATGAGCGACCATGCCTACGACATCAGCTATCTGCTTGAATCCGAAATGACGACCGTTGACATGCCGGTTGCGCGGGTGCAAAAAGCGCCCCCGGCACGGCCGCTTCCCTCGCCCGTGGCTGCGGCGCAGGAAGCCATGGCGCGGGAACTGCTGCAGGCTGCCACAGCGCATGAGGCGCTGATCGAGCAGTATCTGCGAACCGCGGCTGTTTCGCCTTCAGGTGAATCCTTGTGGTGAATTGAGCGCATCGACACCGACGATGACGTTCTTGAACCAGAGTTGACCCTTTTCGGCACATTGTCCGTATCTGTCGATCGGCGCCTGTCGCTGCACGTCGCCGATCGGCCACACTGACCGATCGACTGCCATGAAAAAGCCCGGGCATGCCCGGGCTTTTTGCTTCAACGCACCGGCGGGCTCGATCAGTCGATCGGCGGCAGCGTGTCGACCCCGGCCTCGATGGCAGCCTTGTGCGTCAGCGTGCGCGGCAGGATACGGGCGAAGTAGAAGCTCGCGGTGTCGCGCTTGGCCTGCTTGAACGCGGCCGACTGCGTGCCGGCTTCGGCGGCGGCGACGCTGCGGGCCCACAGGTAGGCCAGCGTGACGTAGCCGGAGTAGTACAGGTAGTCGGTGGCGGCGGCGCCGAGTTCTTCCGGGTTGGCCTGCACGCGCTGGGCCAGTTGCAGGGTGAGATCGCCCCACTGCCTGGCGGCAATGGCAAGCGGCCCGATCAGCGTGCGCAAGGCCGCATCGGCACTGTGCTGTTGACAGAATGCGCTGATTTCCCCAAGGAAGTGCTTGAAACCCGCGCCTTGCAGTTGGAGGATCTTGCGACCCAGCAGGTCGGCGGCCTGGATGCCGGTGGTGCCTTCGTACAGGGTGATGATGCGGGCGTCGCGGACGAACTGCTCGACCCCGTTTTCCTTGATGTAGCCGTGGCCGCCGTAGATCTGCAACGCTTCCTTGGTGCACTCCTGCGCGAGCTCGGTGACCACGCCCTTGGCGATCGGAATCAGGAACGCGACCAGTTCGCCGGCCTGCTTGCGCGTGGCCTCATCGGCAGCGCGCGCTTCCACATCCGTCTGCAGCGCGGCATACAGGACCAGTGCGCGCGAGCCTTCGACAAAGGCGCGCTGGGTTAGCAGCATGCGGCGTACGTCCGGCTGCACCAGCAGGTTGTCGGCTGGCTTGTCGGGGAATTTCGGACCGGACAGCGCGCGCGACTGCAACCGTTCGCGGGCGTAGTTGAGGCTGTTCTGCAGCGCGCGCTCGGCCAGCGCCAGGCCTTGTACGCCGACCGACAGGCGCGCGGCGTTCATCATGGTGAACATCGCCATCAGGCCCTTGTGCGGCTTGCCGATCAGGTAGCCCTCGGCGTCATCGAAGTTCATCACGCAGGTGGAGCAGGCGTGGATGCCCATCTTGTGTTCGATCGCACCGGCGCTGACGGCGTTGCGCTCGCCGAGGGAACCGTCGGTGTTCACCTTGACCTTGGGCACGATGAACAACGAGATGCCGCGGCTGCCTTCCGGCGCGTCGGGCAGGCGGGCCAGCACCAGATGCACGATGTTCTCGGTGAGGTCATGCTCGCCGGCGCTGATGAAGATCTTGGTGCCGGTGATCTTGTATTTGGTGTTGCCGTTGGCGTCCTGCTCGCCGGGTTCGGCGCGGGTCTTGAGCAGGCCCAGATCGGAGCCGGCCTGCGGCTCGGTCAGGCACATGGTGCCGGTCCAGCGGCCCTCGACGATCGGTTTCATGTAGTTCTGGCGCTGCCATTCCTCGCCATGCACCTCCATCGCGTGGCAGGCCCCCTCGGACAGCAGCGGGTAGAGGCTCCAGGCGAGGTTGCCGGACTGGAAGATCTCGGTGGTGGCGGTACCCAGCACGGCGGGCAATGCCTGGCCACCGTAGATTTCCGGATTGGTCAGGCTGGTCCAGCCGCCGTCGGCGAACTGCTTGAATGCCTCCTTGAACGACTTCGGCGTGGTCACCGTCTGGGTGGCCTTGTCGTAGTGGCAACCCTCTTCGTCGCCCGGCCCGTTGGTGGGTGCCAGCACCTGTTCGGCGAGCTTGCCGGCCTCTTCCAGCACCGCCTCCAGCAGGTCGCGGGTGTGTTCCGTACCACCTACGAGTCGAGTGAGCACGGCGTCGGCACCGAGCACGTCGAAGAGGGCAAAGCGCTGGTCGTCCAGCGGGGCCTTGTACATGGTCATTGCAGGTTCCTTCGGTTGAATGCGTGGGGTGGGTGCAAGGGTCAGCGATAGGTGTCGGGGATGCCTGGTACCGGCGAGATCCAGTCGCTGCCACTGAAGTCGAAGTCGCGCGGCTTGTCTTCCTGATCCGGCTTGGCGCTGGCGCTGCCACTGATGCGATAAGCCAGTGAACCGGCGCTGCCCTTGTCGGCGACGGCTTGCAGCGCCTGTGCCATGGCCGTGGTGGGCAGCACGTCGAGCCGGATCACGTCGCCGGAAAGCGCCGGAATATCCCGGTGGAAATCCGCATGCAGGCGGATCGGTATCAGCGCGGCCACTTGCAGTCGGCCGTCGAGCGACTTGAAATCCATCCCGCTGTAGCTGTTGTTCTGGATGCGTACGGTCAGCCGCCACTGGCCATCGGGCTGCACCGACAGTTGCTGGATGCTCACGGTCGGCGGAAACACGCTCTTGCGCGGCTCGCCGCAGGCCACCAGGGCGCTTGCCAGAAGCAGCAGCACAACATGTCGCAGAAGTCGTTTCATGGAATTCTCTCAAACGATTGTTTGAATAGTAGCAGGGGAGCGGGGAGCGGGGAACGTTTAGCTCCGGGAAGGGCCGGGGTGGGGCGCTCTTGGGGCGTGGCGGCAACTTGACCTCCCCTCCTCAATCCTCCCCCAAGGGGGAGGAGGCAGTGGTGTGCGCTGCGCGCACGGTCTATTTCAGAAGGCCCATGGTTCCCATCGTGCGGCGCTGCGGGCATCATCGCGGACCGTTCCCTGAAATCAGTGGATTCATCCATGCCGTCGCCAGCGCGCACCCGTCGCATCGTTACCCGTCGTTCATCGATCCACGGCAATGGCGTTTTCGCCGCCGGCATCATCGCCAGGGGCGAAGAAATCATCGAGTACAAGGGCAAGCTGCTGACCCACGACGAGGCCGACGCGCTTTACGGCGACGGCGGCGAGACTGGTCATACTTTTCTGTTCACGCTCAACGAGCAGTACCTCATCGACGCCAACCAGCACGGCAACAGCGCGCGCTGGATCAACCACAGCTGCGCGCCGAACTGCCGCGCACTGGTCGAGGAAAGCGCCAGCGGCGACCCGCGCAAGGACCGGGTGGTGATCGAGGCGATACGCCGCATCAAGCCCGGCGAGGAACTCACCTACGACTACGGCATCGTGCTGGAGGTTCCGCACACCGCGCGCCTGAAGAAGTTGTGGGCGTGCCTGTGCGGTTCGCCGAAATGTACCGGTACGTTGCTCAAGCCCAGGCGCTGAGTTGCCTGGGCGAACCGGTGCGTTCGATCTGCGGGTCCGGCAGCCGGTCGTTGCTGCCGTTGCCCGCGATGGCGGCGGAGCTCAGTGAATGACCTCGCCGGGGACGCCGGGCCCGCTCGGCTTGCCGATCCATCGTGCGGTGTCCAGTTGCTGGTCGATGGTGCTGGCCAGTTTGTCGATGCGTGGACGTACCTGATTCGCGATCGCACCCCGGCAGCCGTAATAGAAGTTCACCGTCTTGCTGCCGTGGGCATCGCTGATGGTGATCTTGACGCCGTTCATGTCCATCATCAGCGGACTGCAGCCATCTGCATGCGTGGTGTAGTGGTCGCTCAGGCTGCGCAGATCGGCCTGGTCGATCGCGGCACGAACGGCTTCGAGCTGGGCCGGCGAGGCCTGGGCCGAGGCCGGACCCATGGTCTGGACATGCGCGATGCCATCGAAGGTGACGCGGCCATCGGTGGCGAGCGTGACGCGATAGGCCGGGCACATGCCGAAGCAGGTGGTGCGTTCCATGCTCACCATGGGGGCGGGTGTCGCGTTGTGGTGTTTGCCGGTCGCGGCCTGGGTGCTGCAGGCCATCAGCAGCAGGGTGCTGCCGGCGGCAATCAGACGGAACAGTTGCATGGCATGGTTACTCCTGTGGATGGATACGGGCCAGGCAGCCCCGCCCCGTCGATCGCCGGCCTGCTCAATCTTCCTCCATCCGCGGTTTCCATGCCTCGCTGAGTTGCTTCTGCACCGTCGAGGGCACCGTTTCGTAATGGCTGAGGTCGAGGCTGTAGCGACCGCGACCGCCGGTCATCGATTTCAGTTCGGTGGGGTAGTCGATCAGCTCGGCCAGCGGCGCCTGCGCCTTGATCACCAGCTCGCCGCCACGCTGGGTATCGGTGCCCATGATGCGCGCACGCTTGCCGGCGAGTCCGCCGGTGACGTCGCCCACGCTATGCTCGGGGATCGCCACTTCCACATTCACGATCGGCTCCAGTATCACCGGATGGGCCTTGCCGACGGCGTCCATGAAGGCCTTCTTGCCGGCGCTGACGAAGGCGACTTCCTTCGAATCGACCGCATGCGATTTGCCGTCGTATACGGTCACCCGCAGGTCCTGCAGCGGATAGCCGGCGATGGCGCCGTGCTGCATCGCCTGGCGCACGCCCTTTTCGATCGCCGGCAGGAACTGGCCGGGGATCACGCCACCCTTCACCGCATCGACGAACTCGAAGCCACCGCCGCGCGCGAGCGGCTCCACGCGCAGGAATACCTCGCCGAACTGGCCGGCGCCGCCGGTCTGCTTCTTGTGCCGGTGGTGGCCTTCGGCCTGGCCGGCGATGGTTTCGCGATAGGCGATGCGCGGCGGGTGGGTCGTCACCTCGACGCCGTAGCGTTCGCGCATGCGTTCAAGCATCACTTTCAGGTGCAGCTCGGAGATGCCTCGCACTACCGTCTCGTTGAGCTCCTTGCGATGTTCCACGCGAAAGCACGGGTCCTCCTCGGCCAGCCGCGCCAGCGCATTGGAAAGCTTCTGCTCCTGCCCCTTGTGCTTGGGCTCCAGCGCCAGGCCGAACATCGGCAACGGGAACGCCAGCGGTGCCAGCGCGATCAGGTCCTCGTCGTGCGAGTCGTGCAGCACCGCATCGAAGTGGATGTCCTCGATCTTGGCTACCGCGGCGAGGTCACCGGGGATGGCTTCGTCGATTTCCACGTGCGCCTTGCCCTGCAGGCGAAACAGATGGCCGACCTTGAACGGCTTGCGGCCATCGTCGATCAGCAGCTGGCTGTCGCGGCGGATCGTGCCCTGCCATACGCGGAACACACCGAGCTTGCCCACGAACGGGTCGTTGACGATCTTGAACACGTCGGCGACCACATGCCGGGCCGGGTCGGCGTGGACTTCAAGCGGCGTGCCGTCGCCGCGCACGAACGGCGGCGGGTTGCCTTCGGCCGGATTCGGCAACAGTCGCGCGGCCAGTTCCAGCAGTTCGTTGACGCCGGCGCCGGTGCGCGCACTGACGAAGCAGATCGGCACCAGGTGGCCTTCGCGCAGGCACTGCTCGAACGCATCGTGCAATTGCTGCGGGCTCAGTGAGTCCTCGCCGGCGTCGAGGTACTGGCCCATCATGGTTTCGTTGATCTCGACCACCTGGTCGAGAATGCGCTGGTGCGCCTCGGCCAGCGAGGAAAAATCGGTGGTGCCGTCGCTGTGGAAGAAGCAGTCCAGCACGCGCTTGCCGTGGCCGGCGGGCAGGTTCACCGGCAGGCATTCGCTGCCGAACTCGGTGCGCAGCGCCTCGACCAGTGCGCCCAGGTCCGCGCCGTCGAAGTCGATCTTGTTGATCACCAGCACGCGTGCCAGCTTGCGCGCCCGTGCGTGCGCCATCATGCGGCGGGTGCTGTGCTCGATGCCGTTGATCGCGTTGACCACCACCGCCACGGTTTCCACCGCGGCCAGCGCGGCCAGCGTGGCGCCGCGAAAATCATCGTAACCGGCGGTGTCGATCAGGTTGAGCTGGCAGCCGGCGTACTCGACGTGGGCGATGCAGCTGTCGATCGAGTGGACGCGGGCTTTCTCCTGGCTGTCGGTGTCCGAAACGGTGTTGCCGCGTTCGACCGTGCCGGGGGTCTGGATCACGCCGCCGGCCAGCAACAGGGCTTCGAACAGCGTGGTCTTGCCGGCGCCGGCATGACCGGTGAACGCGATGTTGCGGATGCTTTCCGTGGAATGCGTCACGATGCGACCCTCCTGTGCAGGGCGTGGCCTCGTGGCTTGAACGGCGCCGCAGGAGGCCGCGCGTTGGCGGCTGACGATGGCGGGGCCGTCATGATCGTCCGTACTCGCAGTGACAGGGCGGTGGCGGTCATGGCGGAGTGGCGCGGTGCGCCACCTGTCTAGAGTCGAGCCAACGGCCGGCGCGGTCAAGCTGCATTGCAGGGAACCGCGATGGCGGTGCGTGGTCTGAGAGGCTGAGAAAAAATCGCCCGCCTACTGCGACCGCCGCCAAACGCCCGTGCCGGCGGCGCGCTGCGGGCAAATTCAGGTCATTTGGCTCGCCAAACTCCCCGAATTTGCCCACAACGCACCTTGTCACGAACGCCTGGCGACGCTCTCGCTACGGCGGTCGAATTTTTCTCAGCCTCTGAGGGCACGCGACTGTTCCGGCATGTAGCCGCCGGCGTGGTCGTCGGGTTCATGTGTGATGCCCCATCCTGCGTGCAGCGGTCCGCACCCTATCGAGACATCGTCATCGCTCAGCCATCCAAGGTCGAACATCATCGCTGGACATCGCCGCGGCAGGATCCGCCGGCGCGCGGGTTGATGCCGCTGGATGCCGCGACGCGGGCCATGCTGTGGCAGTTGCGCGGGCGCAAGCCGCCGCCGGATCGCCGGCAGTGGTGGCTGGCGCTGACGGTGGTGGTTCTGCTGCATGGGTTGTTCATGCTGCTGATCTGGCGGGAAATGCGCCCGCCGGCCGTATCGAGCGTGGTGCATCTGCGGCTGGACGAGTCGATGCAGCTGCGTTTCGTCGCCAGCGCACCGGCAGCAACGGTCAAGCCGGCGCCGGCCATGCGGCCACCGCCGGCGCCACCGCCGCCAGCGCCTGTGATCCGGACCCACGAGCCGGCCGCCCCCGATGCGATGACCGTGCAGTTGCCCGCACCCAGGCCGCCCCCCCGGGCGCTGCGACTGTACGACCGCGATGGCCAGCCGCTATTGCCGGCGCAAGCGGCCAGCGCACCGGCAGCCGGATCCCCGGCGCTGGCCGGCGATGCGCAGATCATGCGCCACACCGATCCGGTCAAATACCGCGCCACGCGGTTCGAGCAGTATTTCCCGCCGCCGGACGAAACCCTCGGTGGTGCAGCGGTGCGGCATGTGGTCGAGGCCGTGGTGAAATCGACCGCGGTCGACCTGCCGCGCGGCATCCATCTGAAATGCACCACCGTGCTGGGCATTCCCATCCCGAACTGCATCAATCCTCCCGCACCACCCTCGGCGAAGGAGGGCGATGAGCGGCTGAGCATGGCGCCGGCCAAGCCGCTGGCGATCGACCCCCATGCGCCGGCAGCACCGGGCGTGGCGGCCTGCATCGCGATGTATCGCGCCGGCCAGCCGCTCGCGCCGGGGTGCCCGGTCGACACGCCCAATCGCTCGGTCGATGCCGAGCTGCGCGCGCGCAGGGCGGGTGCCGCCCGTCACCCCTGATCCGTCACGCAGGGCCCCATCGGCGCCCATTACACTGGCGGCATGCCATCGTTGCCACCGGGTCATCCTGCTGCCCGCTATCCTGCGGGCCATCCTGCGCGGATCATGCTCGATTCGCCGCTGGCGGCTGCCACTCGGTCGATCGTGTATCGGCGGCGCAATCGCCAGCGACCGCGCGAACGCGGCCTGCGCCTGGCCGCAGTTGCCGGCTCGCTGCTGCTGCATGTGTTGTTCCTGTTGAGCTTCGTGCTCGGTCCGGCCTATGTGGCTACGCAGCGGCCCGAGCCGAAGGAACAATTCATGCAGATACGCCTGATCGAAAAGCCCGAGCCGCCACCGCCACCGCCCGTGCGCGGCACGCCGCCGAAAGAACTGGGGCCACGGCATCAGGGCCGCGCCAGCCAACTCGCGGCTAGCCGTCGGCAGGCGCCTGCGGCGGCGACAGGGCAACCGGTGGTGCCGCACGCGCCGGCCCCCGCCGTGCGCGCGTTGCCGGCACAACCGCGGGTGCCCGCGCCCGCAGCGATCGCGGTAGCCAGGCCGCCGTTGAGCGTGACTCCGCCGAAGTTGCCATCGATCCCATTGGCCGAGCAGCCGCCGACCGTGAAGCTGACCATCCCCACGTTGCTGCCGCCGATGCCGCCGAAATTCCAGCCCGAACCGGTGCGCAAACCGCAACTGGAAGGCAATCGCCCGCAGTTGCCGCCCACCTCGATGACGTTGACGGAGGTGCCGGCGCAGACGTTGCCCACGATGGATATCCCGGTCATCCCATCGAATCTGGCCGTGCCCCCGGTCGGCACGTCCGGCCAGCTGACGCCGCTCCGTGCGCAGGTCGCGGCCGCAGCGCCGGTACCCGAGCAACCACCGATCCCGCTGCCGGCACCGCCCGCCCCGACGGTGAACCTGCAAGTGGCGCCGCTGAAGGTGCCGGCATCCAGCGTGCCGCCCGATCTGCCGCAGTTG
>Ga0307375_10001158_pt1 | contig 29542 bp, 47 predicted proteins | sample TR1MG_FD_202531 | JGI IMG/M metagenome (GOLD analysis project Ga0307375, IMG submission 202531) | Soil microbial communities from Risofladan, Vaasa, Finland - TR-1 | ecosystem: Environmental > Terrestrial > Soil > Coastal area > Acid sulfate soil | place: Finland: Risofladan, Vaasa | collected...
TTAAATGGGAGGGCATAAGCTTAGCTTCATTTAATCCAGCGGCAACTAGGCTAGGACTTTTAATCAGAACACCAGGTACTGAAACAATAACTGAATATATGGTATTTAAAAAATTAGCAATGCACCGAGGTGCTACGTTTGTTGGGTTTGAAGATCGAGACGAGGTCACAAAAACAGAAACTAGAATTGCGTGTACAGAGGATAATCGTATTAAAGTAGGAACTGCGTCACGGATGACATCAGCAATACTGTCCGCATTTTGCTATGAAGTGGATCCTACGATGATGCATGTTGCACACTTTAACTACACTACTGCATTGCTTGATGTTCCGACAGCAGCCAATGTTACGGTATACAACCCAAATAGCGGAGCGACGGGGTCGGTTCGTAACTTAGCGGGATCGGATAAGACTATAGAAACAGTGGACACTGTTAGTCAGCATTCGGTTTCTATTAAAGCTGAAATCAGCTGGGGGGATCCGTTCAAGATGCACGTGATTGTATGGCCTAAACCTTATCAGTAAAAGAACATAGAAAATGTATTATTTTAGTAAGACATCAAAAGCTCGGCGAGATACTTGTCATCCGTTAATTATAGATTGGCTTAATGAAATTATTAAATGGAGAGATTGTACAGTAGCTTGGGGGTACCGAGGTGAGAAAGATCAAAATGAAATGTTTGCAAAAGGATTAAGTAAAGCTAAATATCCGGACAGTAAACATAACACTAATCCCTCTCTTGCAGTTGACGTTTATCCGTATGCTCTTGGTCGTATGATCAATGGTGATGTGGAGGGTGATGAGGTTTTGATAAATAGATTTATTGGTTTTGCACAAGGCATTGCCACAATACGTGGTATTCCAATACGATCTGCTAGTGAATGGAGTAGTTTTCAAGGTGATCTTGGGCATTGGGAGATATATAAAGATATTTAAGTTGAGGTGAGATATGGCTTCATTAAAAGAATGTATAAAACTAAATTTAATTTCTGAGGGTGATCTGGTCGCGGTCTCACGTAAAGGTATTTTGTCGAGAATAATAAGGAGATGGACTGAAGAGACATACAGTCACGTTGCTATCATCTATAATATTAATTCTATGCGTGTACGAATAGTCGAGGCGTCGGCTAAGGGTATACGGTTCTCATCGCTCAATAAGCTATTACCGGTATACGTTTTTAATATTGATCAAGAGCTAAAATCAGAAACTCTAAATTTTATAAATAGTAAACTAGGACAGAAATATTCGTGGGCTGATTGCTTGCGAGCAGCTTTTCATTTAAAACCGAAAGATGATAGCAGATGGCAATGTGCTGAATTTGCGAATGCTATTTTAAGAGAAAACGGGTTTAAGATAGATAGAAAAGACATAACTCCGGGATTGATTGTTAAAGCTGTCTTAAAAAAAGGATCTGGTAAATCTGTCTACATAGATAGAAACAAATAATGTTTAGGTTAAATATTTTATCAAAACAAAGACTGCTCACGTGTGATGTACAACTACAAGCTCTCGTTTGTGAAGTCATCAAGCACAGAGATTGTTGTGTCTTGGCTGGGTATTTGGGGAGAAGTGAATATCACTATGCGACTAAAGACTTGATAGGTGCTCTTCAATTTCCGAATAGCCCCCATAATACTAAGAAAAAAGGCAAAATGTGCTCGCGAGCGGTACATATATTACCTCGCGAGAATAAAAAAATCATTACAGGAGATCTGATTGACGATCAGACTAAAATATATATATTTGCAGGATTTGTACTCGGAGTTGCTTCGCAAATGGAAATCCCTCTTATCTGGGATGGCGAGATAAAAGCGCATACATTTTTAAGTAATTGTAGAGAGCTATCACATTACGAATTAGCTGAGGAGGCGAGTGAATGAATGAATGTTATGCTGTAGCTACTTCATTTAGAGAGGGAATTAGCTTAATAGGGAGCGTGCTGGTTAGCGGAGGAATTATGTCTATTATTATTAAAAGGTATTTCACAAAAATAGATAAGATTGAAGATATTATAAATAAACTTATACCGATCATACCTCTTATTAAATTTATAGAGAGTAAATTAAATGAAAAGGTGGATGGTATTAAACAGGATTTGGATAAATTCCAAGGGAGAATGGAGAGAAATATCGAAAAACTAGAGGATAAAGTGGAGAGCTTAATAAAAAAAGAGTAAATATATTGAAACAGATTTTTATATGTGCAATATTCAAAAAAATAAAAGGCGGACTATGGACAATTTAACACACTTAGACGGTACATTTGAAATAAAAGCGGTTACCGAGGATAATAATTATTATTATTTTGAAGGGTACGGATCCACATTTGGCAATGAGGATCTGGGGGGTGATGTTGTTGTTGGCGGGGCTTTCAAAAAAAGTCTAAGAAAGCGAAAACCGAAATTATTATGGCAGCACGATCGAAATAAGCCGATCGGAACAATTGAAGAGATAAAAGAAGATGGGAACGGCTTATTTTTAAAAGCTAGTTTGCCCAAATTTGTATCTTTTTCTAATGATATTGGCGGGCTATTAAAAGCTGGAGCGGTAGACAGTATGTCTATTGGTTTCACCACTAAAGATTTTGATATACAAAAAAACGTAAGACATTTAAAAGCACTTGATCTATACGAGGTATCCGTTGTGACTTTTCCGATGAATCCGGAAGCCGTTGTGACTAATGTGAAAATGATAACTGCTTTTAAAGATTACGCATTAGCTGATAGAGGAGTGGCATGGGACAGTTCAGCTGCTGAGAAAAGAGTTAGAACTTTCACCGAGGCAGTAGAAGAGCCGAACAGTAAATACGCGGACTGTTTCATGTGGTACGATGCCGAAGATTCAGCTAATTTTACAGCATATAAGTTACTCTACTGTGATGTTATGGACGGCGAGCTGAAAGTGATACCGCGTGCTATTTTTGCAATTGCAGCAGTACTGCAAGGTGCTCGCGGGGGTGTTGATATTTCACAAGATGATCAAGAAAAAATCAAAGGGCACGTGATTAAATATTATAAAAAAATGGATTTAGAAGATCCGTTTAAAGAAAAAGCCATCTCGGTTGAGATGGTAGAGTTTATTGAGACAAAAAAAGATTATGAAAAATTCTTACGTGATGTATTGGGTTTTTCAAGAAAAGCGGCAGTCATTTGGGCTAGTCGCTTTAAAGAAGGTGTTCAGAGTGAGTCTGTTAGTACCGAACTAAGCGATGAAAATGTTCTAAAAGAACAAATTCAGGAATTAAAAAGAATACTATTAAAAATATGAGGTATTAACATGTCTACAAATGAAATAGCACAATTGACTGAAGAGTTAAGGAAAGTTGTTGAGAGTAAAAATGCAGATAGTGCTGATAGCAAGCAGAAAATTGCAAATTTAGAAGAGGGCTTCTTAAAAGCTGAAAAGAAAAATCAAGAATTAGTTTTAAAACAAGTTGAAGCTGATAAAAAAGCTATTGAACTAGCTGAAAAACAAGAAAAGGAGCTATCCGAATTATCTAAGAAATTTAATGACTTGGAAAAACAGGCATATCGTCCGGCTGCTAATGCGTCTGCTGAAACAAAATCGCTTGAAGCAAAAACGTTTAATAGAGCATTACGTTATGATCAAGATGAACTTTCAGCTGAAGAGTATAAATATTTAAGAACTGATTCGAACGTTGAGGGTGGCTTTTTATGTCCTCCTGAATACGATACGGATATGATTAAGTTGGTAACTGAGATTTCTCCTATTCGTGCTTTGGCTCGGGTAACTACTACGTCGAGAAAATCAGTACAGATACCTGTACGTAAAAGTTTACCTAGTGGCGGTTATGAAGGTGAAGCTGAAGAAGATGGCACTTCTAATTCAAATTACGATATGGTAACGTTAACACCATATAGACTTAGTAATACTGTTGAGTACACAAGAAATATATTACTTGATTCTGTATTTAATATTGAGAGTGAATTACAGGCTGATCAAGCTGAATCTTTTGCTCAAATCGAAGGTAACGCTTTTGTGAACGGTACTGGTACTAAACAGCCACTAGGCTTTTTGAAAAGACCAGCAGACGGTGGACAATTAGCTACTACTTTATTAACTGCAGCACTTACGGGTGATGATGTAATTAAGGTTACAGCTAAAGTAAAGACTACTTACTATAATCCAGTCTTTATGTTTAATCAGCAAACTTTAGTTGATCTTCGTACGCTAAAAGATGATGAAGACAGGTATTTATTTGAGTACGGTAATTTGGCTGCCGGTATGCCTGCTACAATTGCTGGGTATAAATACGTAATAGTTCCTGATATGCCTGATCTGACAGCTGTTAGTGGTGTTCCGATCGTGTTTGGCGACATGGCTCGTGGATATAGAATTGTTGACCTAGAAGGTCTCTTCGTAATCCGTGACCCCTACGCACAGAAACGAAAGGGTATTGTAGAGATCACTTTCACTAAGTTTAATACTGGACAACAAGTAAATAGCGAAGCATTACACGGTATTTTAACTCCAGCTGCTTAATATCAGGTAAGTGATGTTGCTTAGAAACTATGAGAGAAAAGTTATATATCCTGCAGCTGAAAATAAAAATCTGCAGGATATGACTAAAGAGGAATTGTGGCATTTTTGCATTAGTGAATTCGGTGTTAATTTAGATATTGAAAGATCTATTGAGCAATTACGCGACGAGGTCCAAGAATGTATTTGTTTTTTTAAATTTGAGGAGTAAAAAAAATGGGATGTTCATACGATTTACATACTATTGTTAAAGAAGTTGAGCCCTTAGCACTAGCTACTATTGTCACAAATACCACAACTTACGGTGCTGAAATTGACACCGCAGGGTTCGAGGCTTTTGAGTTTGTACTTTCAGTTAATACCTGGGTTGACGGAGCTTATGCTCTATCATTAGAAGATTCAGATGTTAGCGGCTCCGGATATGTAGCTGTTGATTCTGAATTAGCTTTCATTAAAAATGCTTCTTTAAGCGCGGTTGGTTTAACTAGATTGGGTTATGTTGGGCATAAAAGATATGTTCGATTAAAGATAGTGTCGACTGGCGTAACTGACGGAGCTAATTTAATAGGGTTTGGCTTTTTAGCTCATCCGAAATTTGCTGCAGTAACTTAGTAGATATAAAACATGGTAGCTTCATATATAGTTGTGACACCGCCAGCTGAGCTGGCGGTCTCGCTTGCTTTAGCTAAAGAATATCTTAAACTAGATGTAACCGATACTAGTCAAGATACTTATTTGACACTATTAATTCGAGCAGTCACTAATACTATAGAGAATTATATCGGAAGAACGTTAATTAATACTGAATTTAAGACATATAGAGAATGTTTTGCAAATCCTTTTTTAATCAAACGCTCAAAATTACAATCTGTCACTTTTATTAAATACTATACGGATAGCGTATTAACAACAGTTGGTTCTGATATTTACTATATGACTGATGAGACTGAATTCGCGAGTATTATTTTAGCAGAAGATCAGTCCTGGCCTTCTGACGTAGATAATAGAACGCAACCGATTGTGATACAATTTGTTGCCGGATATGGTACTACTCAAGCGAGCATACCTTCGGATCTTCAAATTGCGCTATTATCTGCGATAGCATACTTCTATGAGAATAGAGGAGATTGCACAGATGGGTGCGCGTTAATAGACGCTGCATTTTTGCCAAAAGGCATACAGCAAGCATTACATTTTTTTAAAATTATGCAATTTGATAAAAAACCATATGGCTGTTTGTAAAGTAACACAAAGAACACATAAAAGAGTTTGCATCGGATCTCTTAATCGTAAAATTGAAATACATGTGCGGAGCATTAAGGCTCCGGCTAAAGGTAGTGTTGATTTTTCGGATAAGTATACGCTTAAGAAAAAAGTTTGGGCGATGATAGAGACGGTTAGCGGCGAGACTATGTTTAACGCTAGTAATATTGAGACTGTAGTAACGCATCAATTTTATATAAGGTATATTCCTGATGTAGATATAGTTGATGTTATTGTCTATGGTGGATTGAGATATACACTAGTAAATGTTGAAAATTTAAATAATGAAAATTATTTTTTGTTAATAAAGGCATCTGACCGAGGCGATTCTGATTTACCAGCGAATGAGTTTTAAAAATGTTTGGCATACATCCAGAACAAACAGCGCAAAATTTAAGAGCGTATAATACTCTTAGTAAAATAGAGCATAATACGCGAGAGGGTATGCGTAAAGCACTGTACTTTATTGGTGATAAGATAACTAGGGATGCTAAACGATATATATTAGATAGAAATAAAACTGGACGCTTATACTTAATTCGCAGAGGCAAACGGTTAAAAAGACATCGAGCATCCGCACCTTATGAGTCGCCCGCAAGTTTATCGGGCAATTTACAAAGATCACTTAATTTTACAGTTAAAGGTTATGACGAGGTCGAGGTTGGTGATCATGCTTCTTATGCTAAATATTTAGAGGTGGGAACTTCTAAAATGATAAAACGACCGTATTTAATAAAAGCTATCAGTGCTAATGATAAATATATAAGAGAAATGTTTTCAAAGGAGATTACGCGTGCGCTGCGAGGACGTGATTAGACAATTACAAGAGTATATGCCTAGGCACACTGCGTTATTTGGTGATGACTTTAGCGTAAGCTCAATGACTAGAGCAGGTACTACAGTAACAGTTATAACTACCTCGGCGCATGGATTAGTTAGTAGCGACAAAGTTTTTATATCTGGAGCTATCGCGCCCATCGGCATTAGCCCGCTCACACAAACAAACAATATCGCTACCGCTGTGACAGTATCGGATCACGATTTAACAGAAGGCTATCAGTCTACGATAGAGATATCAGGTGCAGTAGAGACCGATTATAACGGTGATCATACTCTTTTAAAAGTGCCAAATAGGCGAAAGTTTACTTATCAAATATCAAATGACCCGACAAGTCCTGCAACTGGAACTCCAGTTTTGCATGATACTGGTTGGTACAATGGATATAATGGTTTACATCAAATAACAATTGTAGACACTACAACTTTTACTTTTGAAACAGACAAAGAGCCTAATAGTCCAGCGCAAGGTACTATTATCACTACGACAGCTACTAGGATAAGCGGTGCCGTCTCTATCGAACGAGCAGCGGAGGCGTATACTCCTCAATCAGAAAACAGACCATGGCTATTTGTAGTTTTGGGAGACGTGACTGTTAGTAAAGATCGAGCGATGAAAAATGATGCAACTACTATTTCACATCCGGGCATACAGTATCGACAAAGACTTATCCAACCCTTTTCAATTTATATTTTTTTAGATGCTACTAATTCTATAGCCGGAAGAGAAGTGCGAGATTTAGCAGAAACAATAGCACTACCGCTCTATGCCTCTTTGCTCGGTACAAAAAATATTATATCTTATTTGTCAGAAGAGCAGTGGGCTGAAGTCACTTTTAACGGCCATAGATTTTTTGGATATAATGGAAGTTATTATATTCATGAATATAACTTTGAAACAGTCGGAGATATCACATACAATGATACGGTGGGCGAAGGTGTAAACGTTGCTTTCCGCGATATTGATTTAAGTTTTGTAGATGGGAAAGCAATTGCGGCTATAGATTTAGATGAGGAGCCTTTATAGTGAAAATTAAAGTGAGATTAAATGTTGCGTTAAAGCATTATTCTAAAGATACTATCCTAGATCTTGATGTTGATGAGAGAGGCATTTTTATAGATAGATATTGGCGTAAACGTTTTAAAGATTCTAAAATAGATAGTTGTATTGAGATAATCAATACTAAAAAACAAATTAAAAAAGTTACAGAGAAGGAGGTATCCTGATGACTATTTCTAAACCAGAAGTTACAGTTAATATAGTTAGTGCACAAAATTTAGTGGGCTTGAGTTCACAGAAAATACTGTTTGTTGGACAAATGACATCCGCGGGTACTGCTACAGCAGGAGCACTTGTTGAAGACATAGATAATACGGGCATAGAGGATACGTTGTTTGGTGCTAAGTCTATGCTTGCGGCAATGATTAGGGCTGCAAAAAGAATAAATAAACAAGTTAGATTTGATGCTATTCCTCTTGATGATGCCGCAGGAACTGAGGCAACAGCGAGCATAGCTTTTGCCGGTGCAGCTACCGCAGCCGGAACTCTAACTTTCTATATCGGATCTAAAAAGAATAACGCTTACGAGATAGATGTTGCGTTAACAGATACTGGAGCTGAGATATCCGCGGCTTTAGTTGCCGCGATTACTGCGGACACGCACGCATGTGCTACAGCTGTTGTGGATAGTTTGGCTGCAGATTTAACCTACGTGCACGCAGGCTTAGAGGGTAATTTTGTTACTATAAAAATAGAAGGCTCAGTCGCAGGTATTACACCAACGATTACCGGTTTTGCTAGCGGCGCAACTAATCCAACGTTAACTGGTATTTTTGATGTTGCTGAAGGTATAAGATACCAAACTGTTGTTTGGCCCTCAAGCTATGTTACAACTACTGTTAACTCTTTTTTAGAGGATCGGTGGAATGTTAGTAATCAAGTATTAGACGGTGTGTACATTACTGAAAAGATAGATACCCTAGCTAATTTAAAAACTGCAGCGGGTCTTCTTAATTATAAGTCAGCTAATTTATTAGGTAATGATTCTGTCAGTATTGCAGCTAGTCATATTGGCGGCTCTCTAGTTGAATTGCCGCATGTCGTTTCCGCGCAATATGCTGCAATTAGAGCTTTGCGCTTAGAAGATGGAACAGATATCAGTAGGTATGTTATTTCTCCTTACGGGGCTAGAGATTCTTTCGGGGGTATTGCAATATCTTCTTTACCGTACGCAAACACTCCTTTTTATGAATTATCAACTATAGATACTGGACTGGGCTTTTCTATAGAAGAAGTAGACGAATTAGAAGAAGTTGGCATTACAGTGCTAGGAGATAACCTCGCGAATACTCAAGTTATATTAGGGAATGCTGTCACAACGTACAAAACAGACGCAGGTGCTAATCCCGATCTTAGTTTTAAATATTTAAATTATGTTGATACAATAAGTTCTATCAGAGAATATTATGTAAATAATTTTAAAGCTAGATTTGCAGACAGTAGGTTAACAGCTGGTGATCTAGTTCAAGGTAGAAGTATGGCTAATGCGCAATCTATCCGTGCTTTCGCAATAGGAATATTTACTACACTAAGCGGGTCTGACTATGTGTTAACGCAGGCTGGTGAAGATGCTCGAAATTATTTTATTAATAACTTAGTTGTAGCTTTAGATTTAAGTTTAGGAAAAGTAACTATAACTATGAAATGCCCAATCGTAACTCAACTAAGAGAGATCATTGCTACTTTGCAATTATCGTTTGTAACTGCCGGTTAATTTTAGGAGAACAGAATTATGTCATTATTAAGTATAAGTACCCCTACGGTTTTGATTAACAATATAAGCTATGGAATAGTACCTAATAGTTTCTCGTTTACAGAGGGCTTTGGTGAGCAGACAGTTAGGGCGCAATCAGCGGGTGGTGGTTCTGTCGCACAAGTTTATAGTGATAACGCTGAGATGAAATATTCAACAGTTAAATTTAGTATGTTTAATATTAATTTAGACATTGAGCGTATACGCGGATGGAAAGCTAACAGAAATGAAAATGTTATTGAAGTTATAGATTCAAATTCAAATTTTGCAAGAACTTTTAAAGCTGCGGCATTAACTGGTGATTACGAGGTTCAGTTATCAGCTGATGGTGTGATTGATCTCGAATGGAAAAGTGCTCCTGCTCAATAATAGGTATCCTTAAAGTACCAATATTGTTTTTGTATGTTTTGTGTGCTAGCCTTATTTATTTTTATTATTAGGGGTAAAAACATGTCTAAAAAACAATTTGAATTTATTTTGTCTGATGAAATTTCGTATGCATATAAAGGCGATATGAAAAAGACAACATTACTAGTATTAAAATCTCCGGCTAGCGAACAGGGATTTTCCGCACGCAGGCTTCAGCAATTTATAATGCGAGCTTTTAAAGAAAATCAAGCTGCACAGAAAATAGAAAATACACAGTCGCAACAATCTGCTCAAGAAGTTTCTGATCAAGAAATCCCCGGTGAGATCCTACTTGGATTATTATTTATGTCGGATAATATAAAAATTGAAGATGTGGAGAAAGAATTTAAAAGCTTAATGACTTCAGGCTGTTGTTTTCTCGGCGGGGAAACGCCTCTTACTTCAGAAAAATATGATAAAATAAGTATTGAGGATACTACTAAGCTGATGGGGGAATATTTAGCTAATTTTTTGTTACTATCTCTTCTTTCCCCGAAGAGGACGAGCTAGGATATTTAATCGCAAATATTATTTTATTTTATAAAGGTGGGATATCTTATGGGTATGCTCAGAAAACACCGGTATTAGAGTTATTTGAATTGTCTGAATACGCTGCTCGAATTAATCGAGAGATCGAAAAGCAATCAAAACAAAAAAACTAGTGTGCGAGTATAGAGGTTAGGCTATGGCTGAAAATACAATTGTATACACGATTCGAGCAAATGACGCTTTTAGTAGTGTTGCCAAACGGATAAATGCTGCTACTAAATCCATGGATAAACATGTTGCCGGACTTGATGCGCGTATGAAAGCTTTTGGTAGGCGGACATCAGGTGTTGGTAGGTATTTGTCTTTACGACTAAGCGCGCCCATACTAGCACTCGGGGGCTATGCGGTCCATGCATACGCTAAGATGGAGAAACTACAGACATCTTTTAGTATTTTGTTGAGAAGTGCTGCGGCAGGTAAAGGTCTTATTGAGTATCTAAACAAATTCACAATGGGGGCGCCATTTGATATTCAAGAAGTTGCGTCAGCTACTAAAACCATGCTTAGTTTCGGCATGAGTTTACAACAAGTTAAGGCGAATTTAAGCATGGTCGGGGATGTTGCTGCGGCAACAGGTATGCCGATGCAGCAGCTAGCTAGATACTTAGGTCGTATATCGGCTATAGGATATATTCCAGCAGGAGCACTGGGCACAATGGGTAGCTATGGTATTCCTGCGGTTAAAAGTTTTGCTAAAATTATAGGTATATCACAAAAAGAAGTCCTTAAGTTAGCTGCGGCAGGGAAAATTACATTTCCTATTTTTTTAAGTCTGATGGGTAAAATGACAGGTAAAGGAGGTGCGTTTTATCAAATGATGATAAAACAATCTGAGACTTTAACGGGTAGACTTTCTTTATTACACAATAGAATTTTTTCGATAAGTCGTAAACTAGGAGATTTAATTGTAACCCAGCTAAAACTTAAAGAGGTTGTTTCAGCTGTATCTAATGCTCTACAACCTCTTTATGATAATTTTAGTAAATTAGTTGAAAAACATCCCCTTTTAATGAAAATTGCAATAGCTTTTGGCGTAATAGGAGTCGTATTACCCCCAATACTAATAGCCATAGGTTTGTTTACAACACTAATGGCGGCTCTTCTTGCGCCAACTAATCTGATTGTCGCTGGGATTATTGCTGCAGGAGCAGCTGCGGTACTCTTATACCGAAAATTTTGGATGTTTAGAATGATTGTAAAAGGGATTGGTGACTTAATAAATTATACTATTGTTAAACCTATTATGTTTTTACTCGATCATTTGCATTCTGGAACTTATGGGCATCCAAATAGACAGATGGTTGGTGGTTTAGTCGGTGGACTGCTAGGTGGAAATAACGCATCTGCAACGATGGATATTAATTTAAACGCTCCAGCCGGCGTTGTGAAAAGTACAGCGCTTTCAGCTAAAGGTTTTGGTAGTGCTAATTTGTCAGGACTAGGCAAGAACATGTTTAAGGGAGCTTTTTAATTAATGTTTGAAAAATTGAGACAAGCTTCGTTCAAAGGAGTACCTTTTTTAGTAGATACTACGAGCACTACAGCGGGTCGTAAAACAGCTACACATGAATATATCAATCAAGGTCAGCGATATGTAGAAGATCTCGGACGTTTACGAAAGACTTTTAATATATCAGGATTTATTACAGAGCCAAATTACGTACTAAAAAGAGATGCTTTAATTCTTGCGCTAGAGACGGAGGGGCTCGCACCGCTAGTCCATCCGACACTCGGAATATATAATGTAGTACCAAAACCCTACACTTTAACTGAGGATATGTCCTCCATTAACATTGCAACTTTTGAGATGGTTTTTGAAGAAGCGCAGTTACCGATTTACCCGATTGACTCGGGTAATAGTGTATCAAAATTGATAAACAGTATTGACAGTGTTTTAGACGGAGTACAGGATTATATTGGTAACTCGTTTGAATTAATTTATAGTAATGTTGCAAATCTAGCTGACATCGGTTTTAAAATAGATTATGTAGTTAGTGCGTATCAAAGTGCTGTAGAGTCCTCAGGCACGGGATATACTTCAACTGTTAATAATTTTTCAGCTACACTAAATGATCTACAGATAAATAAAATAAAAAAAGTATATAGCCCGGATGATTTAGCTAATTCGTTTAGATCTATCGGGGATCAAACCTCTAATTTAGCACCAAATGCACTTAGTAATTTTAATCTTAATAAAAAACTTTTCCATTTCGGAGAATCAGATATACCCTTTATTGCTGATACTGGATCTTTGATAGAAAGGCAATCTAATAGAGATATATTAAATGCTGCTATAAATATTATGTGTTTAACAAACGCCTATCTTAATGCAGTTCAGTTGACCTATGAAACTTTAACAGATCTAAAAAATATTCAAGATATTTTAGAAGACCAGTTTAATTATATTTTAAATTTACAAGAATTACCCGAGGAGACTTTAGAAATACTAAAAGAGATACGCGTATACGCTATGGCTTTTTTTGAAAAAGAGCAAATCATTGTCTATAAGATCTCTCAGATTAACGTAAATACTACAACTATGCGCGAATTAACATATAGATATTACGGTAATTTAGATAATTATGATGAGTTAATAGCTTTAAATAATACGCTAAATCCATCATATATAGAAGGGGATATATCGGTATTAACATTATGATTACTTTAGAGATTGAGGGCACAGAGTTTACAGGATTTCAAGAGGCTACTCTAAGTAAAAGTTTTGACAGCGCATCTGCACAGTTTACAGCTACAATATCCTCAACGCTTCCGATTGAAAATCCGATAAAAGTGGGCAATAGCGTTAGGGTTTTAGTTGATGGTTTTATTGCGTTAACGGGTTTTGTTGATCGCCTAGATAGCGATTTTTCATCCGACGACCACACAATAACAGTGCGCGGTCGTGATAAAACCGCTGATCTAATCGATTCTACAATTTCAGAAGATATATCAGTTAGTACGCCAACGACATTAACTAAACTAGCAAAACAGGTCATTAGTAATATAGGTTCTGACATAGAGGTTGTAAGTTACATTCCTGATGAGACTTTTGATATAGACGATAATTTGACCGCGCAGACAGGGGAGTCTGCGTTTGATTTTATAGAGGGGTATTGTAGAAAATTACAAGTTATAGCTACAACAGACGGTCTCGGTCGCTTAATTTTTACGCGAGCAAGCTCTACAAACAAAGCCGCGGTGATGCTTATAAACCAGAAAGACGGGACCCAAAATAATGTGTTGAGAGGATCTTTCTATGTAGATCACTCGCAGCGATATCACACGTATACAATTTTATCGCAAGGAAATGCCATCGGAGAGATCAACTTAGATTTAGATCTTGCAAGCCCTGCCGACATGGCTAATAGGAGTTTTACTGTGACAGATACAGAGATTAGAAGCTCTCGAGTTTTTAATAAAAATTCAGAAAAATCTGCTAATCAAGACCAATGCGAGGCGGAATGTAAATGGAATACGAATATAAAAAGAGCTAGATCATTTGCGTACACTGCGACCGTTGCCGGTCATGTGATGTCGCCAAATACCGATATCTGGAGAACTAATGTTGTAGTTCATGTCATAGACGATTTTGCTGATTTACCATCCGCCTATTTGCTAATATCTGATTTAACTTTTAATTATTCAGAGGAGGGCTCAACAACGGATATCACGTGTGTAACATCTGATGCTTTTACGCTACAACCTGTTAAGCTTAAAAAGACATCAGTATCTGCGGCTACTCTTGAATCGTTAGCAGAGTATGTAAAAAAAGAAGGAGTAACCGCATGATAAATACTATTAGAAATATGATAAAAAGAGCATATGTGACTTTAGTACACCAAGATACTAAAGTGTATTCTTACGCGCAGATAAGTTGTCTAGGGAATACTTTAGACGCTGAGACAATATACCCGTATGGTTTAAATGCTAGTGCTCCGTTGAATTCCGCGGCCGTAGTATTTAATATCCAAGGAGACGCTAGTAATAGATGTTGTATTTGCTATACTCCAGATAGACGATTCAAAGAGTTAAAAGCAGGTGAAGTACAGCTCGGAAATGTGCTAACGCAGGCAAGTATAAAATTCTCTGAAGATGGTAAAATTCAAATAGTAGCAGATGCTGATATCGAAATAACATCTAGTGCAAAAGTTAAGATAATTTCGAGTACAGATGTTGAAATAAATGCTGTAAATATTAAAATTACTGGAGACGTAGATATAACCGGTGATTTATCAGTGAGTGGGGCTACGGCGCTAGGTGCTAGTGGTGCGGCTATTGCGAGAGTTGGCGATACTGTAGTCGTAAGTGGTAATCCAGGTACTATAACATCTGGGTCTAGTACTAACACTTCAGCATAGGATAAAAAATGGCAACAATAGACATAGCCTTAGTTAAAACAGTAAATGGATATTTCGATATTGATTTTGCGACCAATGGGGATTTTATACTAACTGAGGGACTCGATACGGCTTTGGATATGAGCATATTAGAGCAGCGGAGAGCAGACGCATCCGAAGTTGTGAGGCCAGAATTAAGGCGCGGCTGGTGGGGGAATACTTTAAACGATCTAGCTTTTGAGATAGGATCTAAACTATGGTTATTATCACAAGCTAGAAAAACACAAAGTACTTTGAACTCAGCAGAGGATTATGCGCAAAATGCTTTAGAATGGATGCTAGCCGATGATCTTGTAGATGACATTAATGTAAATGCATACTTTGAAAATAACACTATGTATCTTAAGCTAGATCTTTTAAAACAAAATAATTTAATACACACGGCTTTTTATGATGCCTTTGCGGCTTCGGGAGAAATTAACTAATGACAATTATATTTCCAGATGATGTGAGAGAGATCGTTGATCGAATAAAAGCTGATGTGCAAAACGCATTACCAGAATCAAATCCCTTTTTAAAAAACAGTTATCTAGCTGCTTTAATCTATGGATATGCTGGGCAGATAGCTGATTTTTACAAGCAGCTCGAGCGTGTTCTGGACGAGATGTTTATGGACACTGCGGAAGGGATCTATTTGGAAAGATGGGGCACGTATGTCGGAATAACGCGAAAACCTGCGGCTCAATCAGAAGGACTCGTTACTTTTACCGGAACTGTAAGCTCTACTATTCCTAGCGGCACTTTGCTGCAGAGCTCAGATGGTAATCAGTATACGACTCAAGCAGAAACAACTATTGCGTCACATGTTTTATCTATTTCTATAACTAGGTCGGGAAATGTTGCAACTGTAACTACAGCATCGGATCATCATTGGGCGAGCGGAGTATCTGTCACAATAGCCGGCGCAACTCAGCCTGAATACAACGGGATTTTTAGTATTACAGCAACCGAAGTTGATGAGTTTCAGTATACGGTCAGCGGAACTCCCGCAACTCCTGCAACCGGCACTATCACTGCAACTGCAAGTACTGCATCTGCTGATGTGAAATCTGTAGATTTTGGAATAGATGTTAATGCTGATGGTGGTGCTATAGTAAAAATAACTAATCCGATTGCCGGGGTTAATACCAACGCGATTGTGCAGTATGAAGGATTACAGGGAGGTACTGATTTAGAATCTGATGAGGATTTAAGGACTCGTATTTTATTTAGGTATCAAAACCCGGTTGCGAATTTTAATGTTGCTGCGATCATCACAAAAGCTACAGAAGTGCCGGGGGTAACTAGAGTTTTTGTTGAGGAGGTCACCCCGGCTTTAGGTGAGGTGACTATATATTTTGTACGAGATAATGACGATGGTATAATCCCCACTTCATCCGAAGTTACGGATGTTAAAAATAAAATATTAGAGATAAAGCCCGCTAATACTTCAGATTCACAAGTCATCGTAAGTGCTCCAACTCCAGTCGATGTTGATTTTCAGTTTGCAAGTTTAACACCGAATACGTTAACAATGAAAACCGCGGTTATTAATAACTTAACTCAATTTTTTAGAGAGAGCACTGAAATCGGTGTTGATGTGCCTAAGATTGCTTATGATTCTGCAATATACTCAACTGTAGACACAGAAACTGGAGACTCGGTTACTGCTTTTACACTAACGGCTCCGACAGGCACTATTTCGATAGGTACCGGAGAATTAGCAATATTGGGTGATGTGACATTTTAATATGACAAATAAATTTGAAAAACATACACTAGAACAAAACACACAGAGTTTAGCTAATACTTTGCCGAATGGTGGCACTTTTATATCTAAAAATATGGAAGATAGTAATTTAAGAAATTTACTGCGCGGGGTATCTGGTGAGATATCTAGGATTGAAAGTTTGCTAGTGGATATTACAGAAGATTACTATCTTCCGCAGACTACATTTCTATTAGCTCGTTGGGAGAAAGCATTAGGTATTCCTGATGGCTGTTTTAAAAATACAGAAATTCACTTAATTAGAATCATACACTGTATCGCAAAATTTCTAGCGATGGGGACGCAAACGGAACAGAATTTTATAGATATCGCATTATTGTTTGGTAAGGTTGTGACAGTAGTAGATGATCCTACTAAGCCGTACGTTATTATTATTAAAGGTGATAATCTGGTGGGCGATGTTCCGCCGTATGATGTGCCTTTTTCGCTCAATACCGGAGAAACGACGCTAGAGTGCTTTTTCAATAAGTTAAAACCCGCAAACTGTATTATTGAATTTATAAACAATTAGGAGATGTGAAATGGCTGCTACTGTAAAAACATGGACAAATAACTCACCGCCTCAATGTGAGGACGATGACTTAAATGGCTTTAAGTCTGAAAATAATAATTTAATATCATCCGCGGGTTTAATTTTAAATACTTCGGACAATACTCAAACAGGCAAAGCTGTTGCTGAGTATGTTTCATATAACGGAAATTATGGGGATACGGGAACTGCAAATAGTTATGTATTGTATATGCCAAATGCTATGTATACCCCGGCGGCATATGTTGATGGAATGCTTGTTAGATTTAGACCTTTAAACCCCAATACCGGAGCCTCTACAGTCAATCTTCTTGGGTTAGGAGTTAAAACTATAGGAAAAGGAACAGCTGGCGTGGTTAGCTTAGTGGAGGGAGACATAAGAGGTGGGTATGAGATACACTTAGTTTTTGATACTCCAACTGATAAATTTATTTTAACTAATCCGCCCGATACGGCTACAACAGGAGATCTTACACCGAGTTTTGCAGTATCTAAACTTGGTTGGGTTCTTATGGATGATAAGTCTATAGGTAGTCTTGCCTCTGCGGCTACAGGTCGTGCTAGTGACGATACAGAAGATCTATTTACTCTAATGTGGTCAGTGCCTGATACTTGGTGCCCAGTTTCAGGCGGACGTGGTGCTAGTGCAGCTGCGGATTTTGCAGCAAATAAAACATTAACTTTACCTAGGGCTTTAGGCAGGGCATTAGGTGCGGCGGGACATGGTAGTGGCTTGTCAAGCCGCGCTCTGGGCGAATATACAGGTGTTGAAACTCATATTTTAGTAACAAGTGAAATGCCAAATCATTTACATAGAGTGTGGGCTGGTAGTGCAACTAGTTCTGACTGTTATATGATGAGCAACGGTGCAAAAACTATAGGGGGTACAAATCGTACTGACGGACAGCAGTGGTATACAAATTTTGGAGAAACTGGTCACCCGATTTTAGAAACTACAGGCGGTGGTGCTGCACATACCAACATGCAGCCATCTGTATTCACGCATTGGTTTATTAAGCTATAAAATATGAAAGTCACTTTTGCATTCGACACTGAAAATGAAGATGACAAGTTTAAGTTAAAATGTATGCTGCAAGCTGAAAATATGCACTTTGCATTAGAAGAACTCAAGAACATGCTCAGATCTATTTTAAAATATGATCAAGGACTTAAGAAAAGCGCTATTGATCAAGTCGAATATATTGACGATGAGTTTTTTCGCATACTAGATGATAATAAAGTTGATTTAGATCTAGCTGAATGACCAGGGTTTGGTGGCTGGTGGAGTATAAAGCTCGTCTCGCATTGTACTAACAAAAAAAGTAGGATCAGCACCCTCTTCATCAATAATAAATGGGTAGTACGCTTTATTAGCTCCGTAGGGTACCTCACATGATGCAAGATATTCTTTAGCTGAGGTTATAACGGATTCACAATTCGAGAGCTTATCAGTGAAAAACTTAAAAACAGGATATCTAACTCCATAATCGGGATCGTAGTTATAGATATCTATATTTATAAAAAATCTATCTCTTACTACCCCGCAATCAAAAACATCAGTTGTTTTGTTTACCGACGCGTACTCTTTGAGAATAGTGTTTAGTCTTCGCTCTCCATCTTCATTAATAAAACCGTATAAGAAAAGCATACTGCTGTTTAGAGAAAGACCTTTTAGAGATTTTACACCCGCATATCGTGGGGGCTTAGTAAAGTGTTTGATAAGCCAATTTTGTATTTTCTTTAAAAAAGACATGTTCTTATTTCCCTTATTATATTAGTAACTAGTATACACCAAATCGCAAAGATATTACAAGAAAAATCGATATTTGCTTACAAAGCGTTAACTAAATATATATCCCAGCCCATAATATTTTCCTATTTAAAACTATATGCTAGCTACCCAATTAGCACGGAGATCTTTTAGCCAATTTAATTTTTCTTTGCAAGCATCAAGCCTGCTTTCATCAGCTGAGGTACTGTTTATAAATATCTGATTCCCCTCAAGCTCTGTTGTGTTTGCGTCAATAGTTTCAAGTACTCTAGTTTCTAAATTTATTATTAATTTTTTAAGTCTAAAAATATGCAAATCAATATCCGATATACGATCTACTATCAGCTGCAATCTATCTTCTGTCATTTTTTGCCTCCTCTTTGTGCTCTATTTTCCCAAAATGCCAAAAATGTTTCGCATCGAGCTATTCTATCTAACAGCGATTGCCGCCGCATTACTTTTGTAAACAGTACCTCAAAATCTAATAGCTCTATTTCAAGATTAATTAGCTCGTGTTCAAATTCCGATATTTTATTATTAAGCTTAAGTATATGCGCTTCGATAAAATATTCTTCCATTTTATTTCCCCCTTCTATTTTTTATATCTATATCCAATCCAGCCCTCAGCTTTGATCGGACATTCGCTCGCCCAATTTGGCAAGCTACACATTAACTGTTCAAATTCCTTAACTGAGGCATTATCGCAATTTGTTTCTGCGACAATTTCATCGTGAACTGTAAATAATATTTTATATTTATCTGTAGCGTCAATCTGCAGCATAGCCTCAACCATTATGTCACGTGCTACCGCTTGTGTTATATTTTCAACAAGCTTGCCCCCATAGGTACTTGTTCGCTCCCATTTTCGAGTAAAAGTATCTACACCCTCAAAAGTTATTTGCGCGCTACATGCTCCCCATGAAGTCTCTACATCAGCTATTTTTGGAAAAGGATACGCAAGAGTACGGGCACTCGGCAATCTACAAAATAAAAAATTATCTTTTGCACCAAACTGCACTCTTCCACAATTTATAATTTTCCTTTTTTCTAACAAAGCTTGTTTTGCTGCGTTTTCAGCAAAACCCCAAAACTCTATTACTCTATGGTATTTTTTTCTATATGAGCGCACTGTTTGTGTAGCTAATTCTTCTGTTATTTCTATCCCCCAGGAATCACATGTTTTTTTGAACTTAGCAATGCCCATGCCATAGCCTAAGCCTAAAATCGCTACTTTTCCTAATTGCCTTTGCTCTTTAGTAACTTGATCAGGAGACACTTTGTATATATCAGATGCCATGTCTATATAGATGTCTTTATTCTGTCTGAATAGATCAAGAGCTTTATTATCTCCAGCTAGCCACAAAAGTACTCTAGCCTCAATTGCGGCATAATCCGCGGCTATTAATATATATCCCGGTCTCGCTGTTAGACATCCTCTGATTGCAGAGCTTGCAACAGCAAAAGGATTTTTAAATTCTTTGTTAATTTGATCAAATGCTCTACTAGATAATAAATCTATACATCTATCCTGATCTTTTATTTGTCCTCTCGGTAGATTCTGCAATTGAACACCTGAGGAGGCATATCTTCCCGTTGTTGCTCCGTGGTATGTAAGTAACCCACGTATCATAGAATCATCACAAAGATATGCTAAAAGAGATTTATATTTTGCAGTACTTGTTAGTCCTAAAGTTTGTCTTATTTTTAAAAGAAGTATTACGTTTTTGGGTATATCATCTCTTTTTAAAGTCTCTTCGATACTAGCTCTGGTATAACTTTCCATTTGTATACCTTGAGCTTGTATATATTTTAAAACTAAATCACGTCTACTCACAGTGTCTACTTGTCCGTCGGTGATACGCAAAGTTTCACTGTTTAAGGATTTTTCTGTTTCTTTTATTAAAGCCAAAGCATTATTAACTAAAGATACATCGACATTAACACCATACATATTTATCTTTTGCGTTAATTGCCAAATTCTCTGTTCGTATTTCGAGAGAGGTTTTAACTTTTGAGATATTTGTCTTTCGATTAGAACGTCAGTTTTGCAATATTTATATAATTTATTAAACTCCTCAGGATTACTTTGTGTAGTAAATCGTAAAGAGGTATTTGTTTTAGTTGGTTTCCGTGGTTTCGATAATTTAAGCATTATACGTCTACCCACTGTGTCTTTTTTTTCAGATAGTTTTAATGCAAGGGCTACATTTTCTAAACTACGAGGTAACGCATATGCTAAAGCTTGAGCCTGAGAACATCGCCATTGCGATAGTTGAATCTCAGGCCATTTTAATTTTTTCACACAAACCTTATTCCAAATAGCTATTTCAAAAAAAGCATTGAATGCAGATAGCAAACCTCCTCTTTCTAAGTGCTCAAATAAATCGATAGGGGGTGTTTTGCTACCCAACGTCCACAGTTTTATATCTTCGGTATCTATACAATACGCAAGACATAAAATTTCTGTAGAGGAATGCGCCGCATATTTCCATGCGCCACTTTTAATGTCACATTCAGAATACGTCTCGAAGTCAATGTTAGCTATTGCAATATTGTCAGGCACTATTTACTACTATTTAAAAGATGCGCGCAGATATCGGCGCGCTCGTTTGACATTACTCTTCATCTAGCCAATTAGTATCTGCAGTAGCCTTGTTGCTTTTAAATAGATCTTCGTCTATATCTTCTTCGGATTCTTCTTTAGCTTCTTTTTTGGCTTCTTTTTTGGCTTCTTTTCTCTTAGGTTTTGCTGCAACTTCAATATCTGCAAAATCATCTTCAGCGGACACATGACTATCTAGTCTATCACCGTCTGCTACTTTTAATATATTATTTAAACCGAAAGTCACACCTCTATTTCCGGCGGTGTCGTATGCGTATGCGCTAACTGAAGCGCGGGCATAACATCCGGCGTATAACTCGGAAGCATCAGCCATAGGCTCTTTATATTCATTTAGCACACCGGGGCGTTGATTTGACGCTGCGCGAGCAAAAATAGCGTCGTCATCATAACCATCTAGATCTTTTTCAGAACCCTTACGAAAAGGAGTTTTTAGATCAGAAGGCCATTTATTTTTGTTTTCGCCCCATTTATCAACTATAGCTTGTTTACATGCAGCTTTTAGTTCTTTTATATCAGTATCTTTATCAAAAATCATAGATATCGAATATTTAAGATCTGCCCCTTCAGTAATTGCTGCGGGCTCAAAAATCTGCGGGAATGAAACTCTAAATTTAGGCGTGATTATACGTGTTTTGCTCATTTATTTTCTCCTGTTAAAGTGTTATTAATATCAAGTTAAAGAGTAAGTTTGCTCTTTCTCTTTGATCGGATATATGTCAAATATCCCATCCGGTTTAGTTTTGACATACGCTATATCATCAACAGTATTATCGAATACTGGTGGTGTTAAACTTAAATACGATACATAAAGGCTATACTCTTTTGCTGAGATACATAGCAAATTGCTTTCATTTAAATAAAATATATTCCATGTTATTTTAGATTTATTATTAAATAATAAAGAACCAATGTTAAATTGAGATTTAAAATCAGTATCAGTTTGCAATGGCATAACGTCTAACTTTATATTTGACTCTACCCCGCCATGCAGACATATTTTATTACTATCACAGACCACCCTGTGAATTGCAATATTATCTTTACATAGGATATAGTCTATATTTTTCACTCTTCCATGGTAGTCTGATGTTCGCCTCGGCAATAGGACTAAACAGTCAAAAGTGTCTGTTAAATAACTTCTTTTAAGGGTAGGTATTTTTGTAAAATCATATTTTTTCATATTATATATGTAGTTAGCATTTGTCATTTTTTTTAAATCTCAATATCTTTAAAATCTAATAAGGCACTATTACTAACGGCTCGTCTTTTATCAGATTCGGGAACAATGGTTATCTCCCCTTCTGGATTGTGATAAAACTCTTTTAGTTTTGCATCAGGTATTAATTTTGACATTTTAGCAACTGATTTTAATTTCGGATCTTCAAATATTAAGTACTTATATTCAGAGTCATTAAATTTAGATATAAAGTCACTTTCATCTACCCATTTTCGATTAGTTCGTTTTTGAACTAGTTTATATCCGTCTAATAACCCCCCTTGCTCTAATAGTGCTTTAGCATGATTCTGCACAGAGCTTATCCATTTACCTATATCTTCTGCATGATCTAATACTTTGATGATATCTTGTGCGGATAAAGTTTCTATAGCTGGAAGTTTAGCTCCTACATCTTTGAATTCAGTCTTCGCAACATCAACTACTTGATCATAATATTTTGGACAAATTGCCTTCGCTCTGCAAAATCTGCAATGATCTCCCTGAACTATATTTGGATTTTCCTGTTTAACTTTAGTAATTGCTTCTTGTAATTGTTGTTTAAAAAACATCAGCCGACTGTGAGTATAGTAGCAGGTTTTTATTTTTGGGCTTTCATCTCTTGCGCGAGGCTGCACAATAGCTATACATATTGATTTTATATTTTCCGAATACTCATACTCATTAAAAAAAGCTAAAACTCCAAGCGCGTATATTAAAAGTTGCTTATTGTCCTCTATATCTACAGAGACACCAGCTCCGTGCTTGTAGTCGATAACAAAAAGCTCGTAATCAGTCCTTATTACACAATCGCAAGTACCAAAAATCTCTGTGCCCGGGAGCTTAACTTTTTGCTCAACATATATTTCAGAAGTTGAATAGTGTTCTCTAAGTGTATTTATATATGAAATATATAAATTAATTGCTTCTCTAAATTCTCCAGGGACTTGATCTATTGTCGTTTTTTCTAATAATACTTTTTCTGCAAATTCATGCGCTTCTGTTCCCTCAAGCATATATTTATTTGGAGCTTCTTGCGGCAGACCTTCACAAAGCTTTATGGATGCTGGGCAATTAAACCAACGATCTGCTCCTGAGGGTGAAAGCTTTGCATGTTTAGTCATTAACTATATTTCCTCTTTGTAATTTCAATTACCATCACTATATACTATATTTTATTGATGTCAACTTATTTTATTTTATTTGTATTAGTATCTTGACGAGCTTTTAAGACAGATACATCTACGTCAAGGGATTCAACAGCTCTTATCATCGCGTACACTTCAACTCTTAGATCTTCGACTTCAATTTTTAATACCTTTTGTGTATCTTCAAGAGTATTTATTTTTTCTTCAAAGTCATGCCCTTTGCCTAGCATATAGTATATATGGTCATGATCTAGCTTTTGTGTTCTGTTTAATAGAAAAAGTAGCAGCCACATCACAGCGTAACCTGCTGCGACTAGTATTATAAATACTAACACTATTATCTCCTTTTAAGCGTAGTCCGACAAAACCTAAAGGGCAAGTTATGAAAGGCAGTCTTTTGTCGGACTACTTTGCGTTTTTTATTTAAGGAATCCTGCCTGCTTGCCATTTAGTAAAACTTTAACTATTCGTTGTCTTCAAAATTCTCTAGCATTTCATGAAAGCCTTTGATAAGTTCTGCTTTAGTATATTGATTTAATTCTTTTTTTAAAATATCAAACTTTCGTTTATCTTTAGCTTTTCTCTTAGTTGTGTCTGTCTTAGTATACCTTGCATAGTAGTCTGTGACACTAAAATTTCCGTTGATATCAGGTATGACTTTGGTAAAATTAGCTCCAAAATAACCACCATATATCTCATATGATACATCTTTTATTTTAAATTTGCTTTCTGCACACATTTTTTCCTACACCATAATATCTAAAAGATCTTTACCTATTATCCAGGACAATATTCCATAACTTATAATCAGATAGATCATTAAAAATGGAATAATTATAATTGGAATAACTAAAAAATGTAGGATTCCGTTATATGGATCATGCCCAAATAATAAAAACAAAAAATTAATACATTTTAGTATTAAAAGCCCCCATACTATGCCCCCAAAAAGTGCCAAAATTCCAAATAAAGCTGCGCAAAACACTCTAAGTTTTGTAATCTCCTTAGTTTTCCTCATTTTATCTCCTATTGTTAATGACTTTCTGATATTCATTTTCAAAAAAAATACTTTCAGTCACATCACAAAGACACTCTATGTTATTATTATATGAATAGTACCAACTATATACCCCCGGGTGTTCTTTCCTAATTAACACATTGCCTTTAAAAAAAAGAGTTTCATGTATGTATTTATCTCCAAGCTTTAAATCATGCTCCGAACTAGTCATTTTTACTACACCCTTTTACTTCTTTCATTTTCTTGCGCATCCGATAAGCATATAAATTTAGCTAATGGCTTTTTATGCTCGTATATCTTAAGATGGTATATTTTTAAAATATCTTCTAGTGAACTATTTTCTAATCTCATATAGTCCGCTGAACTTTCAATGTTAGGTGCAAGATATCTTAAGATGTTCTCTTTTATTTCATTTTTAGATTTTGAATTGAACCCGCAATTGCATACGTACCGTACTTGCGTTTCAAAATCTATTATGTCCATATCTATTAGTGAATAGTACATTGTTTATTCCTCCTTTATTTAAATATTTCAGACATTTTTTGTGTGTAGTGCTGTTCCGGAAATTTTTCAGAATTAATAGCCACACTACATCTATACTGAGCTAAGATGTTTTTTAAATTATTATTTTTTAAAATGTAATACGCTTCTCTAGACTCTAAATATGGTTTTAAATATTTAAGAATAGATTCTCGTAATTTAGGTATACTCGTTGATCCAATACCACAAGCAACTAGTTGCTTTGTTTTTTCGTCAAATATCGAATAGTACATAGTTAGTCCTCTTGTACTTTTAAAAGTTAAAACTCAAGCTTTAGCGGCCTCAAGTAAAGAGTCTATTAATAATCTTTTCTGATTCAGTCATTGTCTTGCTCCTTTTTCACTAAATTTTTAAGGTTAGATATATAACCTTTACTTTTACTTAAATGCACTAGTACGCTCTCCCGCACATGTTTAGCGCTAGTATAGTTTAAAGACCTTATCGCGTCATCTAGCGATATTTTAATTAATATTATCATCTTGTCTATTTCGTAATCATTCACTATCTTTTTTCTTTATTTTTACATCAGTTAAATTGACTCCAAATAAATCAGCTCCTGATAAATCAGCTCCGGATAAATTAGCTTCAGATAAATTAGCTTCAGATAAATTATCTCTGCATAAATCAGTATCTGTTAAATTAAGATATGATAAATCAGCCCCTGGTAAATTTGACCTGCTGAAATCTTTCGCCCCCGCTCTTAAAACTGTTAAAAATTCTTCAATGTTCATGCCATCACCCCACATTAGTTAAATTTATAGCTAAAGATTCAACGTTAGAGGCCTCTATCCAATTCAGATAGATGACCTCTTCGTCCACCATATACGTAGATACTTTACTTAAAAGCTCTATATCCCCGCTGAGATTTTTACCCCAAATTTCAAAACCAGTATCTGTGAAATATTTATCTTTTTTAAAAATAGTATTTAATAACTTAGTAACTTTATATTTCGTAAAAAGCCGGTTCATCTCTTCATAAAATTCAAGAAATTTAGATGTCGCTTCTTTTTGCTTCCTTTTTTGTGTACTACTTATCTTTGTTGTTTTTTCTTGGTTTTTATTTTGAGTTTTAGTCGTTTTCATTTTATCTATCCTCTTTATCTTCAACAAAGTCATCGCTATTTAAAAAAATACGTTGCTCTTCCTTTATAGCTAAATTGAATATCTGATCTTCAGAAAATTGCTCAGATATGTTTAACTCTTCATTTTGATAACAATCTGTATATAACACTGTAAACCTCCCTGATTAACCAATTAACAAATGTTTATCCTTTTTATTAAGCTTATAAATACATTATAGGATACTTTTTCTTAATGTCAAGCATTTTCTTTTATTTATTTCCCGTATTCTATTTCTCTAAAATAGCATCGATTACACTTTGCTTGGCCATAACTTTTTCAAGCATATAGTTATCTAACGAACCAGCTATAACTAAATATTTGATAAGAACGGGATTTGTTTGTCCTATTCTGTGCAGTCTATCTTCTGCTTGCGCTAATTCACCAGAGACCCAAGAGAATTCAACAAAAATTGCAGTAGAGGCTTCAGTTAAAGTAATCCCTATACCCGCAGCTGTAATGTTTCCAATTAAAATTCTTAACTCATTGTTTTTATTTTGAAAATCCGTCACTATTTGATCGCGTTTTTTTAGCGCTGTATTGCCTTTTATGACCGCACAATCATACCTTTTCAAAGAGAGCTCTAAGTGTGATATAACATCTTGGTGATGTGCGAAAATCACCAGCTTTTCTTTTTCGTTATTTTCTAACCAATCTTTAATGTATTTTATACAAACGGGGAGCTTAGCTAATCCCATTTCATGCCTCAACTCAGATAGTCCTTCAAAAGCTAAAGCATTTTGTTTTTGAAATACTTCTTTTATGTTGTACTCGGCTTCCCTTTTTATAACGTCACCTGTTTTTCGATCACGCTCTAAAAGAATAAGTTGTTGTGTTTTTTTTGGTAATTCTTTTAAAACCTCTTTTTTCGTATATCTGATCATAACGGGTTTTATTTTTTCTCTTAACTCTTTAATATTAGACGCACCAGACACATCAAAACCCCAGGGAGCGTGCCACGCTTTACAATACCGGGTGGCGTATTCATAATACCCCATATTATCTATTTGTTTTGGAAATAGCGCTCGTAGCCAGGAGTACATTTCAACTGGCCTGTTGGGCATTGGTGTGCCGGTTAATCCATAAACTCTATCACAAATCGTACATATACCTTTTATTTCTTTTTTCCTAGTTTTTGAGCCGAGAATGGCTTTAGTCCTAGCTGCTTCTGGGTTTTTAAGATAATGAAGCTCGTCTAGTATTAAAATATTAAATTGTAATTTTATTAACTGTGAATAAATTTTAGGTTTGGATATTAAAGCATAATTAATTATGGTAATACTCTTAAGTCCAAGAGCCTGTTTGCTATTTGATATGATTTCAATATGCTTTTCTAAAAAAGGAAAACAATTGATGATCTCTCTCTTCCAGTTTAGTTTTAACGACGCGGGAGATATTATTAATATTTTTTTGGCTTGTATTATTTTAAAAAGAAATATTGAAATTATTGTTTTGCCAAGTCCTTGCTCTAATGCAAGTATTGCCCGGTCTCGTTTAAGTGCAAAAGTTATTGTTTTTTTTTGGTAAGGGTAAAGGGTAATCATATATTACTTGTTTTCTAAAAATATTATAATTTGATAGTATATACCTTTTAGTTACTCATTAAGAATTTCAAGTCGTATGCGAGAATACAAAATACTACAACAATTTCTATGAGCGTCATCTCACTCTTTTTTTTGTTTCTACACACCATATAAAAAAATAAAGCCATAATTGGTATGGTTTTAATGATCAAATATATTTCGTGCGGTATTACCATTGTATTCATTTTTTTACTCCTATTTTACTCTATAGCCTCTATAAGCACATTTAGTACAATGTATGTCTTTTTTAGGTGGAGAACTCAGTAATGTGCCGCAAGGATCACTATCATACAATTCAGCTCCACATTATATTCAAGAATTACAAAACAATTTATCGCAAAAATTGGGGGCGAAAATTGATATCAAACATAATGTAAAAGGCAAAGGAAAATTAATTGTTTATTATCACAGTGTTGACGAACTCGATGGGATCTTGAAGCACATCAAGTGATTTTATTATCGTGTACAAGAAAATGATCTCGACCTAGTTGGATTGTCTGATTGTTCCGCGGCATTCCTGCTTTCATTTTCCTCTTCAATACTGCTAAGCTCGCTGGCGTTTTTTTCGGGTGATCCAGCAATACTTTTACAACGTTCTTCATCATCACTATAAACAATACACTTGCTTGGGTCTACTGAATCACTAGAACAAGAAGAAATTGTGCTGCCACCCGTTAGGCTTCGACCTCTCCCAGCAATAACCTCTGCTGGCTTGAAAGATGCTTGCCCCCCTGAACCGCTAAATGTATTTCTTCGTGCTTTTTGAAAGAATAATTTTACTTTTGCTGTAGATGATGTTTGTGTTGTTGCCGGAGGATTTATTCCATCGGCGTCCTTTTCTTTTTGTTTTCCCATTTTGTATTAGTCCGTTAATATATTTATTGCGCTGCTATCATAATTCATTAGCGATATCTCATCCAGGGAAAAATCGCCGTAATAAAAAACAAACCAAAATTTCTGTTCAATTTTTATCCAGCATGATATACTTTTTTAATTAAATAACCTATTAAGGATGATAATAATGTTTGGTTATCAAGCTCCACCAACTCAATATCAAAAATTATTTCAAAGCTTTTCTTACCGTAGTTTATGCACTCAATTACCAAAAGATACAGGGTTAACATCAAAACCAATTAGTCAACAAGATGATAAATATCAGATTAACGCGTATTTTGACATGACAACCCATAGGACAAGCAATCCCATTTAATATCGGCTCACCACTATTTAGTCTTTTGTTAAGCTCGTATCTCTGATGATTATGCTCTTCTAATGTTTTTAATTTTTTACTTTCGCTCATTTATTTAATACCCTTTTTTTTCTAAATTTTCATTCATTTATCACACTTTTCATCCTCTATTCTTTCATAAAGCTTTTCAAAAATATCTGGTTTGCATGGGTAAAACTTGATACACATCTTTACTCCTCTCTATCAGCAAGGTTACTCATATATATAAAAAAAT
>Ga0307375_10001159_pt1 | contig 29538 bp, 28 predicted proteins | sample TR1MG_FD_202531 | JGI IMG/M metagenome (GOLD analysis project Ga0307375, IMG submission 202531) | Soil microbial communities from Risofladan, Vaasa, Finland - TR-1 | ecosystem: Environmental > Terrestrial > Soil > Coastal area > Acid sulfate soil | place: Finland: Risofladan, Vaasa | collected...
AGCCGGCCAGTACGGTGGCCATCAGGCAAAACGGCAGCAACAGGAGCGATCGGCGCATGGCAGGATTCCATTGGGACGGCAGCAGTATAGAAGCCTGCCGGATTTTGGTGGTCGAGGCGGGGACTAGGAGCGTGGGCGGTAGAAGCCATTCGGGCTGCAAAGCCCTCCGCGCGGTCCATTTTTCCGTCGCTTTTTGGCCCATAGAACCACTATGGGCCGGCAAATCGCCGAAAAACTGTCCTCGCGCAGAGGACTTTTCGCCGCGAACGTTTCTACCGCCCACGCTCCTAGGGGCCGCACCGACGGATTCGCAGCCCGGCCCGCCAAGGTTCGACGGGCTCCTGGCGATGCCAGTGCGTCCGTCCCCGTTATGATGCACCGGCAGATCGCGCACCGACGCGGCGAGGAGACAGGCAGTGGACTGGGCTACATGGTTGCGCATGCCGATGACTGTGCTGCTGGTGCTGGCGGCGGTGTTGCTGCTGGTTGCGCTGGTACAGTTGGTCGTGCTGCGGCAGCACCTGCGTGGCGGTCGCCGGCTCGCCGCCAGCTGGCGCGCGCTGCTGTGCCTGGTCACCCTGGCGCTGGCTCTGCTGCTGGGCGGCACCGGTTACGCGCTGCGCGGTTACCGGCTGCTCGGCGAGGAAGCCCCGGTGGTCGAGATCGATGCGCGCATCCTGTCGCCGCAGCACTGGGCACTGACGCTCAATTGGCCCGACGGCAGCACGCAGCAGGTGCAATTGTCCGGCGACGACTGGCGGCTCGAGGCGGTCGTGCTGAAATGGAAACTGCCCGCGCTGCTGGCCGGCGTACCGCCGCTGTACCGGCTCGATCGACTGTCCGGCCGCTATGACGATCCCGCGCAGGAAATGCAGGCGCCGCGCACGGTGATCGGCTTCGACCAAGCCGGTGCATTCGACCTGTTGAATCTGAAGAAGCACTACCCGCAATGGTTGCCCGAGGTGGACACGATCTACGGCAGCGGAGCCTTCCTGCCGCTGGTCGACCAAGGCCACTACACGGTCAGCCTGATGCGCACCGGCGCCCTGGTGGCCAGGCCGGATGCGGCAACCCAGCGTCGGATCGGGCAGTCACTGGGCGGGTGAGGCAGCCGGCGACGACACAGGTGAATCGCCGCGAATACCTCGCCATGGCGCCGGCGAGCGCATCAGCGCGCCAGCTGCGCGATGAAGATCACCGAAGCGGGCTTACCGCTGACCGGATGCAGCGGTTCACGCAGCTCGCACAGTTGCAGGCCACTGCTCCGGAAAAGCCCGAGCCAACTTTCGAGCGTGCGGAAATACCACGGTGCCGGATCGCTGAAGGATCCCTCGAAGCCGTCCCACGAGCCCTCGCGCCAGCCGTCGCGATACGGTTGCCCGCCGCAGGCCATCAACGGATGCAGGGTCTGCACAACAAGCGTGCCGCCTGCTCGCAGCAACGAAGGGGCTGCGCGGACCAGCTGATCGACCGAATGCTCGCCAAGCAGCGAAAAATTGCATACCAGCATGTCGGCGACGACCTTCAGTACACCGCCAGCAATCGCCTCGTACGACGCCACCCGGAAATCGCCACCGCCGGCCCGCGCCTGCTCGATCAGCGCCGGGACCGCATCCACGCCCATCACCCGAAAGCCACGCGTCATCAGTTCGCGCACCAGCCAGCCTTCGCCACAGCCGATGTCGAGCACCGAGCGCGGGCTACGGGACACCACCGCATCGACGATGGCCTGGTTGGTGACCAGCGCGCGGCTCTCGATCCGTTCCTGGCGCACGGCGGTCACCCATGGCACGACATTGCGCTGCCATGAGTCGATGATTCTTGCTTCATTGACGGGTTGCATGCCTCGAAGCCTTTCCTCCCTCATTCCGTGATGGCGAACATCGCCTCAGCACACCAAGTCGAGCGAAGTAGCCTTTGCTGGTCGATCCGGTCACGGAGCAAGCATTTTTTCATGGCGCCAGCCGTCGCAGCCGTCCTCGTAATAGCCTGCCAGCTGCCCGGTGCGCCGGTAACCGGACCGCTCGTAGAGTGCGATGGCTGCGGTATTGTCGCTGCGCACTTCCAGCCGCACGCAGCGGCAATGGCGCAGACGGGCGGCCGCTTCGACTGCCGCGAGCAGCGCACCGGCCACGCCCTTGCCTCTGGCCGCCGGGTCGGTGGCCAGCGAGTACAGTCGGGCGACGCCACTGCCCTTGCGGAAAAACACCACTGCACTGCCAAGCAGCAAACGCTTCGCGTCGACCGCGACCAACACCTGCGCCGAGCTGCTTGCCAGATGGCGGCGGTATTGCCCCCGGCTCATGCGGTCGCCGTCGAAGCTGGCGTGCTCCAGACGCACCAGCGCATCGAGTTCGTCCGGCCCGGCAAGACGTATCCCCGGCGGTTTGCAGATTACGGGCAAGTTCATGCCTGAGCGGTTCCGGCGTGAGGCGGCGAGGTGCATCATGCGATAGATGCGCGAGGTTGAAAACGGCCGCTGGGCGATCGGGCATCGACGAGACCGGCACGATCCGGCAGGAAGGCCCACGCACATTCAGTGCGGCTTCAGCGCCCTGGCTTGTGCAACGCCGGCCCTGTGCCAAACTGCGCGCCTTGCATGTACCGTCCGCATTCCCGTCATCGCCGCATTGTCCGAGAGGTGCCATGGCCCGTCTGGTCATCGTTGTCGAGAAAGCCTCGGATTGGGGCTCGTACTACCCGTCCGTCGACGTGATGAGTGCGATGGATTACCTGCGCACGCCGGTGGGCGGCGACGAGGAGCGCACGCATGTGCTGAACCTGTGCCGCAGCTACAAGTATCTGGGTACCGGTTATTACGTGTCGCTGCTGGCCGAGGCGCGTGGGCACCGGGTGATGCCGTCGGTGCGCACGGTCAACGACCTGCGCCGGCGCTCGCTGTACGGCCTGGACATCGAGGATCTCAACCAGAAGCTGATCCGCTTCCTGCCCGCCGGCGGCCGCGACACCACCGATTTCGGCATCCTGGTGTACTTCGGCGTGACCGCCTACCCGGCCCTGCAGGACCTGGCGCGCCAGGTGTTCGAAATGTTTCCCTGTCCGCTGCTGCGGATCGAGTTCGAGCGCGACCGCGTGTGGCAGGTCAGTGCGATCAAGCCGGTGGGGCTGCAGACGCTGGACGATGCGCAGGAGGATGCGTTCGCCGAGGAGCTCGACCGCTTCTCCAGGAAGCTGTGGCGCAAGCCGCGCACGCGCAAGCTGTACCGCTACGACATGGCCATGCTGGTGGACGAGAAGGAGGCGATGCCGCCGTCGAACAAGAAGGCGCTGAAGGCCTTCATCGCCGCCGGCAAGGAGCTCGGCATCGAGGTCGACCCGATCGGCAAGAACGATTACCAGCGGCTGGCCGAATACGACGGCCTGTTCATCCGCGAGACCACCGCCAGCGACAACCACACCTACCGTTTCGCCCATCGGGCGGAGAAGGAGGGCATGGTGGTGATCGACGATCCCGGCTCGATCCTGCGCTGCACCAACAAGATCTTCCTGAATGACCTGATGGTGTCGCGCAAGCTGGCCGTGCCGCGTACCGAGATCCTGTATCGCGACGACGCCAAGGGCATGAAGGATGTCGTCGCCAAGCTCGGTTTCCCGCTGGTGCTGAAGATCCCGGACGGCTCGTTCTCGCGCGGCGTGGTCAAGGTGGAGAGCGAACAGGCACTGGAGCAGGCCGCCAGCAGCCTGTTCCAGCACAGCGCGCTGCTGCTGGCGCAGGAATACGTCTACACCGAGTTCGACTGGCGCATCGGCGTACTCAACCGCGAACCGCTGTACGCCTGCAAGTACTACATGTCGCGCGGCCACTGGCAGATCTACAACCACGGCGCCAAGGGCACCGCGAAAACCGGCGGTTTCGAGACGATCGCGGTGCGCGACGCGCCGGCCGAAGTGGTCAAGCTGGCGTTGAAGGCCACCCAGCTGATCGGCGACGGCCTGTACGGCGTCGATCTGAAACAGGCCGGCGACAGGCCGGTGGTGATCGAGGTCAACGACAACCCGTCGATCGACGCGGGCGTGGAAGACGCCCATCTCGGCGACGAGTTGTACCTGCGCATCATGCAGGAGTTCCTGCGCCGGATGGAGCGCAAGCGGCAGGGCACGGTCGGCCGTGCGAACCCGGTCCAGACGGTGCCGTGAAAGCGTTGCCCGGCAGGGCTGCCCACCGGACGGATACGCATGCCGGTTTCAATGCCACACGGCGCGGTGCAGCGCGCGGCGACGTGGCCGTCGTGGTGTGAGCCACACGTGCAGCAGCGTCGGTTTCAGCCCCAGCAAGACGATCAGCGGCGCGCCGGCCAGCCAGAATGCCGGCGTCCAGCCGAGCAGCTCGGTATGCGGCGGCACCAGGGTGGTCAACAGCAATGTGCTGCCGCCGAGCAGCCATAGCAGGACGGCGCCGAACAGACGTTGGCGAAATGCAGAAGACAGGGTTTGCTGGCGCATGTGACGTGTCCATTCGGCGGATGACATCGGCAGCCTGCAACGCCTCCATCTCATTACCTGCGACCCGCAGGCTGTTCGGCCTTTGGGTAGGCGCGCTCCTGCCCGGAGCTGGCGGGCTGCGCGCGAATATCGCGGCAGTCGCGGTCTGTAGAATGGAAGTCTCACGCGCGCCATGGCGCCAGCACCCATCCGGGAGTCCGCATTGAAACCAGCTCAGTTCGCCGTCTTCGGCCACCCCATCGCACACAGCCTGTCGCCGCAGATCCACCAGGCGTTCGCGCGGCAGTTCGACATCGAGCTGGAGTATCGGGCCATCGATGCGGCGCCGGCCGAATTCGTGGCGGCGGTGCGCCGTTTTTTTGCCGAAGACGGCCTTGGCGCGAATGTCACGCTGCCGCACAAGGCGGCGGCGTTCGCGCTGGCGGACCAGCGCAGTACGGCGGCCACGCGTGCCGGCAGCGCGAACGTGCTGACCCGGCTCGCGGACGGCCGGCTGGCGGCGCACAACACCGACGGCGACGGCATGGTGCGCGACCTCACCGAGCGCCACCGCGTGGATCTGCGCGGTCACGACGCGCTGCTGCTCGGTGCCGGCGGTGCGGCACATGGCGTGGTGTGGAGCCTGCTCGATGCGGGGGTGGAAACACTGACCATCGTCAACCGTTCGGCAGCTGCGGCCGATGCGCTGGCCGACGCGATCGGCGAGCCGGCGCGGGCGCATACCCGTTACTGGCAGGATCTGGGCGACATCGGCAGTTTCGACCTGATCGTCAACGCCACCTCGGCCGGCGTGCTGGGGGCATCGCTGCAGTTGCCGTTCTCGCTGGCCGGTGCCCGCGCGCTTTGCTACGACCTGTCCTACGGCGCTGCCGCCAGCGGCTTTCTGGCCTGGGCGAAAACGGCCGGCGCGCGTTTTGCGTTCGACGGCCTTGGCATGCTGGTGGAAACCGCCGCCGACGCGTTCGAACTGTGGCACGGCAAGCGGCCGGACACCGAGCCGGTGTATCAGTCGTTGCGGGCACAGTGATTACGCTGCTCCAGAAGCGAGCGGAGAGGGGTGAGAAACGAGTAACGGCATTGCCTGCCTCGACTCAATTCTCACTCCTGCCCACTCACTCCCGCTTCGAGTCGGTTTGGCGGCGCTTGATGTGCGGCACGCGGGGCATCTTCATCAAACTGCCATCAAGCGTGACTACCGTACCGGCATTGCCGCAGCGCCCGATACGGGCTGCATGAGGCCTCATCCAGACTCAAGCAGGTGCCATGTCTCCTTTCCTCTCCACCGCACCCGGCCGGCGCGGGGTGCTTCTGTACGGATTGCCGGTAATGGTAGCGCTGGCCATGGGCACGCTCTGGTACAGCCACGTGTCGGCGCAGGCTGCGGCAGCGCACGCGGCGGCCAATGACAGCAACGGTGTCACCGTGCTGCTCGGCCTGGCCGACAGTGCCTTCCACGAGCACCGGCTGGTGGCGCCGATTGGCAGCAACGTCTACGAGTTCTACCTCAGCGTATTGCCGCTGGACCCCGGCAACAAGCTGGCCATGGCGCGCCTGCACGAAGCATTCATGCCGGCCTGCGATGAGGTGGAACGCGAGATCGGCGAGGGCCACCTGGACGAGGCGCAGCGCGAATTGCGCCTGCTGCGCGATTACGACGTCAACCACGATCAGAACAAGAACAATTACAAGCTGGCGCTGTTGGGCTCCTACCTCGATGCCCAGCGCACGCTGCTGATCAGGAAGCACGAAGCCGAGGCCCAGCAGATCCGGGAGCGTCTGACGGCTGCCGCGGCTGGCGAAAATTGACCGCGTACCGACCTGCCTTGAAGCAGGAGTGAGTGGGCAGGAGTGAGAAGCGAGCCGAGGCGGGCAATGCCGTTACACGGTTCCCACTTCACTTTTGCTCCCCACTCACTCCTGCTTCAAGGAGGTATTCGTCCTTCAGCCGCACGTATTGATCGGCGGAGTAATGCAACTGCTCGATCTGGCGATCGCTGAGCAGGCGCACGAACTTCGCCGGGTTGCCCAGCCACAGCTCGCGTTCGCCGACCACCTTGCCGGGCGCGATCACGCTGCCCGCCCCGACGAAGCCATATTTCCGGATCACCGCGCCGTCGAGCAAGGTGGCATGCATGCCGATCAGGCAGTAGTCCTCGATGGTGCAGGCGTGCACCACGGCGCCGTGGCCGACCGTCACGCCGACACCGATCAGGCAGGGAAAGCCGCCGGGCGAATACGGACCGTCATGGGTGACATGCACAATGCTGCCGTCCTGGATGTTGCTGCGCGCGCCGATGCGAATGCGGTGCACGTCGCCGCGCAGCACCACGCCGGGCCAGATCGAGGCGTCGTCGCCGAGCGCCACATCGCCAATGACGGTGGCGGCCGGGTCCACATAGACGCGTTCGCCGAGGGTGGGCCGCACGCCCTTGTAGCTGCGCAAGTGATTCATCCGCGCATCATGCTTGATTTCGGCCGCCCGCGTCGCCACGCTGGCAGCCTCAAGGAGATTCCATGAACCACGACAACCCGCTGCTGGCCGACGATGTCCTGCCGGCGTTTTCCCGGATCCGCCCCGAACAGGTGGCGCCAGCGATCGACGTGCTGCTGGCCGATTACCGCGACGCCATCGACGCGCTCACCGCGCCCGCGGCGCCGCGCGATTTCGCGACCGTGATGCTGACCCAGGAGCGGCTGGAACAGCGGCTGGCCCGTGCGTGGGCGCCAGTGAGCCATCTGCACTCGGTGGCCGACAACGAGGCATTGCGTGCGGCGTACGGCCCGGCCGAGGAGGCGCTCACCGAGCACGCGATCGAACTGGGCCAGAACCGCGCGCTGTACGCCGCCGTGCAGGCAGTGGCCGATGCGCCGTATTTTGCGCAGTTGCCGCGTCCTGAACGGGCACTGGTCGAGCATGCGCTGCGTGATTTCAAGCTTTCCGGCGTGGCGCTGGATGAGCCGGCACGCACGCGCTTTCGCGAGATCGGGGTGGAGCTCTCGCGACTTTCCACCGAATTCTCCAATGCCGTGCTCGACGCCAGCGAGGCATGGCACGAGCACGTCACCGACGAGCGCGACCTGGCCGGCATTCCCGAGTCCGGCCGCGCGGTGCTGCGCCAGTATGCCGTGGACCAGGAACTGGACGGCTATCTGGTCACGCTGAAGCAGCCCAGCGTGCAGGCCGTGCTCAACTACGCCGACAACCGCGGCCTGCGCGAGCGGGTGTACTGGGCGTATCAGACCCGTGCCTCCGACCAGGGCCCGGATGCGGGCAAGTTCGACAACTCCGCGCGCATCGAGAAGATCATGGCGCTGCGCCACGAAGCCGCGCGGCTGCTCGGCTTCGCCAACGCGGCCGAGGAATCGCTGGCGACCAAGATGGCCGGTTCGCCGACCGAGGTGATGGAGTTCCTGCACGATCTGGCTGCTCGCGCCAAACCGGTCGCCCAGCAGGAACTGGGCACGTTGCGCGAGTTTGCCCGCACCGAGCTCAAGCTCGACAACCTCGAGTCCTGGGACGTCGGCTACGCGTCCGAAAAACTGCGCCAGCAGCAGTACGCGCTGGACGAGGAACAGCTCAAGCCGTACTTCCCGCTGCCGGCGGTGGTCGACGGCTTGTTCGGTCTCGCCGGCCGACTCTACGGCATCGCCCTCACCCCGCGCGAGGGTGTCGATGTGTGGCATCCGGACGTGCGCTATTACGACGTGCGCGATGCCGATGGCCGCGTGTTCGCCGGCGCCTATGTCGATCTGTACGCGCGCAACGGCAAACGCGGCGGCGCCTGGATGGACGTCTGCCGCGCCCGCTTCGACGACGGCGCGCAGCTGCAGTTGCCGGTGGCTTTCCTCACCTGCAATTTCGCGCCGCCGACCGAAGGCAAGCCGGCGCTGCTCACGCATGACGACGTGCTCACCCTGTTCCACGAATTCGGCCACGGCCTGCACCACCTGCTGACGGAAATGGCGCTGCCCTCGATCGGCGGCATCGACGGCGTCGAGTGGGATGCGGTGGAACTGCCCAGCCAGTTCATGGAGAACTTCGGCTGGAATCGCGAAGCGCTGGATCTGTTCGCGCGCCATTACCAGACCGGCGAGAAGCTGCCGGACGAGCTTTTCCAGCGCATGCTGGCCGCGCGGCATTTCCACGCCGGCCTGTTCCTGGTGCGGCAACTGGAGTTCGCGCTGTTCGATTTCCTGTTGCACCTGGAATACGACCCCGCCCAAGGCGCCCGCCCGCTGGCCGTGCTGGGCGAGGTGCGCAAGCAGGTCGCGGTCATGCATCCGCCGGCCTGGCAGCGTTTTCCGCATGGCTTCAGCCACGTCTTCGCTGGCGGCTATGCGGCCGGTTACTACAGCTACCTGTGGGCGGAGCTGCTGTCCGCCGATGCGTTCGGCGAGTTCGAGGAGCGGGCCGCGGAAAAGGGAAGCGTGATCGACCGCGCCACTGGCGAGCGTTTCCGCCGCGAAGTGCTGGCGGTCGGCGCCAGTCGCCCTGCGCTGGAGAGCTTCATTGCGTTCCGTGGCCGCAAGCCTGCGCCCGAGGCGTTGCTGCGCAGCCACGGGCTGGTTTGATGGTTTGTCGAGAGCCGCCGGAGGGGCGAACGAAAACCTGTTCAGGCGTTCGCTCGTTGCACCACCAGCCGATCCTGCTCGATGATCCGCCGAAAGGCCGGATCGGTGGTTGCCCAATCCACGATATCCACCCGCCACGGCAATTCCGAATCGGCGAAGGCATCGGCCAATGCGGCGCCCTGCCTGAAGCTCAGCGGTTCGCTGGTGATGATCGCCAGATCGAGATCGGAATAAGGCTTGGCGGTGCCTTTCGCACGCGAGCCGAATGCCCATACTTCATAGCCGACGGCGTGTTGCTGCAGGATGTTGCGCACGATGGCCCAGTGTTGCGGCTGCATGTCGAGCTTCGGTTCAGCCATGCCGCGACTCGAGCGCGCTCAACAACGCGCGTGCATCTTTCACGAAGGCGAGGCTGCCTTCATAGACCTGTCGCGCCTTGGCGTGGTCGTAGGTGTGCGCGGTGATGTTGCGCATGCGCCGATAGCCGAACCATGCCTCGACGTCGGCGACCAGGCCTTTCTCGCCAGCTGCGCGGATCAGGTCGCGGAAACTGCTTTCGTCCACTTCGGCAGGGCTCGCGGCTTCCAGTTCCAGCTGCCGGCGAATCATCTTGATGCCGAGCTCGTAGACGAACTCGAAGTTCTGGATGACGCCGGCGACGATCGTGTTCTGCAGCGCCGGCTGCTGCTGGGCGAACCAGCTGGTCTGCTCGACGATCGCGATGCTCTCTTCCAGCGATGTCAGGGCGTTGCGCAGCGCGCTGAGGTCGAGTTTTTCCGTCATGACGGTGTTTCCGGGGAAGCATCATTGGGGAGATGATTGCGGTATGCCGGCCGCCCGGCAAGTCGTGTACGGCACAATACTTTCCACATGACGAAAAAAAGCCCGCCGAAGCGGGCTTTTTCAGATCAACTCAAGTCCGGGCGGACTCAGGCGACCTGGACTTCCTCAGCCTGCAGGCCCTTCTGGCCCTTGGTGACGACGAACGTGACGCGCTGGCCTTCCTGCAGGGACTTGAAGCCCGTGCCCTGGATCGCGCGGAAATGCACGAACAGGTCGTCACCGCTTTCCGGGGTGATGAAGCCAAAACCTTTGGCGTCGTTGAACCACTTGACTGTACCGCTCTGACGATCCGACATGAAACATACCTTTGAAGCTTATTGATGATTTGCGGCTCGGAGCGAAGTGCACGTTACCGCAGAAGAAGCAGGAACACCGAGTTGCCACGGGATCTTGCTTCATCAGCATACACTGTAATGCGGGACCGCGGGCAATATTATTTCGGGCGGTGGCCCAAGCCATCATCACGGCACGTGTTTCGGCCGCGCCATTCAGGCCGCGGGCCGCATGGCAGCGGCGTTCCGGTATTTTTCGGTATGCCCGCCGATCACCATCCGGAATGCCCTGCGGATCGACCGTCGGTTGAGCGAGGGCAACGGGTACGGCCCCGGAAGGCACATCCTTTACAATGTCGCAATGAAAATCGCTTCATGGAACGTGAATTCACTGAAGGTACGCCTGCCGCACCTGTCCCAGTGGCTGGCCGACGCGCAGCCGGACATCGTGGCGCTGCAGGAAACCAAGCTGGAAGACGCGAAGTTTCCGGTCGATGAGCTGGCGGCGGCGGGTTATCGCGCGGTGTATTCGGGCCAGAAGACCTACAACGGCGTGGCGATTCTGGCCCGCCAGGAGCCGCGTGACATCGTCTCCGACATCCCCGGGCTGGACGATCCGCAGCGGCGCATCCTCGCGGCCACCATCGACGCCCCCGGATCGAGTCCGGGGCAGGCTTTGCGCGTGGTGAATCTGTATGTGGTCAACGGCAAGGCGGTCGGCGACGAAAAATACGCCTACAAGCTGGAGTGGCTGGCGCGCGTGCGCGAGTTTCTGGCGGGCGAACTGGAACGACACCCCAGGCTGGTGGTGCTGGGCGACTTCAACATCTGCCCGGACGACCGTGACGTGTACGATCCGGTCGCCTGGGGCGAGGATATCCTGTGCTCGCCGCCGGAGCGCGCCGGTCTCAAGGCGATCACCGAGCTGGGCCTGCACGACAGTTTTCGGCTGTTCGAGCAGGGTGCCGAACATTACAGCTGGTGGGACTATCGGCAAGCTGCATTTCGTCGCAACATGGGCCTGCGCATCGACCTTATCCTGGTCAGCGAGGCATTGAAATCCACCGCCACGGCGGCGGCGATCGACCGAGCACCGCGTGGCTGGGAGCGCCCTTCCGACCACACGCCGGTAACGCTGGAACTGGATATGAGAGCCTGCTCATGATCTCCACGCAGCTCGCGTTACCGTTGAGTGGCCGCCATGCGGCAGTGCGCGGCGCAGCGCCCGACTGGCCGTCAGGTCAAGCCGCGCGCTGCCGCATGGCGGCCACTCAACGGCAACCCTGCGGGCCGGGTCTGTTTGCCCGCATGCCTGCGTCATCACTCAGTCGTGCATCGACATACACTCCCTCACTCTTCCTTGACCTGCGCGCAAACAGCTCCCGGCGCGGGCTACGTGGAGATCATGAGCAGGCTCTCAAATGACCGCAAAAACCGAATGGCCCAGCTCGCTGGACGACAACGAACTGGAAGAACTGGATCGCTACCTGCGCGCGCACACCGGCGAGGGCGATCTGCTGCTCGATGGCGTGCACGGTCTGCTCAGCGCGTTGGCGGTCGGGCCGATGCCGGTGCTGCCGGAGGAATGGTTGCCCGAAGTGCTGCACGAGCCGTTTGCCGACGAGAACGAAGGCAATCGCGTGCTTGCCTTGCTGGCCAAGCTCAACGATTCGATCCCCGCCGAGCTGGACGTCGACGCCTATGAGCCGATTCTCGGCGAGGTCGAGTTGGAAACCGGCCTGATGCTGTCGGCTGCCGGTTGGTGCGAAGGATTCAGTCGCGGCATCGATCTGCGTGCCAACCTGTGGGAAAGCCGGCTGGCGGAAGATCCCCAATTGATGGAGCTTCTTGGCCCGGTGATGGCGCTGGCGGTGGACGAAGGGATACTGAGCGCCGAGACCGAGTTCGAGAAACTCAGCGACGACGAATACGACGAGTGCCTGGCACGGGTGCCGGCCGTGCTTGGCGCGGTCAGCCATTACTGGCAAACCAAGCCCGCGACCGAGGCGGAAGTGGAGGCGATGCTGCTGAAGCTTCCCGACCATGCCGATGACGCCACCACGCCGCCACGCCAGCGCAGCGGCCACTGGGTGCATTGAACGATCACCGTGGCGGCCCCAAAGGGGGCGCTGCGGCATTCCAGGAAGCCGCCATGTCCGGGATGGGCCTGTACACGCCACTGAACACGCTCAAGCCGATCGCCGCCGGCATCTGGGTCGTCGATGGCCCGATCGTGCAGATGGCGGCGCTCGGCATGCACATGCCGTTTCCCACCCGCATGACCCTGGTGCGGCTGGCCGATGGCGGGCTGTGGTGCCATTCGCCGATCGCGCCGGACGAGGCGTTGTTCGCGGCAATCGACGCCCTCGGTCCGGTGCGCCATCTGGTGTCGCCGAACCTGCTGCACTACGCGCATATGGCGGCGTGGAAGCGGCGCTATCCGGAGGCGATCGCCTGGGCCTCGCCCGGAGTGCACGAGCGTGCGGCCAGTCAGCACATCGACGTGCACTTCGACGCCGACCTCGACGACTCGCCCCCGCCGGATTGGGCCGACACGCTCGATCAGCTGCGCTTTCGCGGCAGCCGCGTCTTGCAGGAAATCGTGTTCCTGCATCGCCCCAGCGCGACCTTGATCGTGGCCGACCTAATCGAGAACTTCGAAGCATCGAAACTGCCCGCGTCGATGCGCTGGATGGCGCGCCTGGGCGGGGTACTCGATCCGGACGGCAAGGCTCCGCTGGACCTGCGCCTGACCTATCTCGGCCACAAGTCCGCCGCGCGCGCCGGACTGGCGCGGATCCTGGCGTGGCAGCCGCAGCGGGTGATCCTGGCCCACGGCCGCTGTTACCTGGACCATGCCGCAGCCGAACTGGCCCGCGCCTTCCGTTGGCTCGATTGAACGCACCGCAGACGACCCGCGCGGCCAAACTGATGGCATCGGTGCAACAATCCGTTCGCGTGGCGGCACTTGGCCCGATCGTTCCCCGGGGCCATCTTGGCAGCCATCCATCCCTTTGCCGGAGCCAGCCCATGAGCGATCGTCACATCACCCGCCGTGTCCGCGGCGTCGACACCTCCGACGGTGCCGGCGTCAAGCTCAAGCGCGTCATCGGCCAGCCCGAGCTGGACATGCTCGATCCGTTCCTGCTGCTGGACGAGTTCCGTTCCGACCAGGCCGGCGACTACATTGCCGGTTTCCCGGAGCATCCGCACCGCGGCTTCGAAACCGTCACCTACATGCTGGCCGGCCACATGCAGCATCAGGACAACCACGGCAACCATGGCGATCTCGGTCCCGGCAGCGTGCAGTGGATGACCGCCGGCCGCGGCATCCTGCATTCGGAGATGCCACAGCAGGAAAACGGCCTGATGTGGGGCTTCCAGTTGTGGGTGAACCTGCCGGCGAAGGACAAGATGACCGCGCCGCGCTACCAGGACATCGCGCCGCAGCGGATTCCCGTGGTGCACCCGGCCGCGGGGGTCGAGGTCAAGCTGATTGCCGGCGAGCTGGCCGGAGCGACCGGGCCGGTCGAAGGCATCGTTACCGCGCCACTTTACCTGGATATCGGCCTGCAGCCAGGCGCCGCGCTGACGCTGGATCTGCCCGACGGGCATCACGGCTTTGCCTATGTGTTCGAGGGCGAGTCGGCGCTGGTCGGCGGAGAAAAGCTCGGGCGCGGCGAGCTCGGCGTGTTGTCCGAGCGTGGGCGGTTGCAGCTGGCCGGCGGCGAGCAACCGGTGCGCCTGCTGGTGGTTGCCGGCCGGCCGCTGGAGGAGCCGGTGACCCGCTATGGCCCGTTCGTGATGAACACACCTGGAGAGATCCACGACGCGATCGCCGACTTCCGCGCCGGCAAGTTCTGATCCCTGCCGCCGCCCGTCGGCGGGAAGTGTGCGTCAGTGCGGCGCGGCCCGGCCGAGTAAAGTCCGACAGGCTCCCAGGATTTCCTGCAGCCCGCCTTCACCCGTCACGGTCAGCACGTCGCATTCGTCGACGGGTTCTTCCAGCGTGTGCAGCTGGCTGTCCAGCAGTGCGGCCGGCATGAAGTGGTCGCGCTGCTGCAGGCGCCGCAGCAATTCTTCGCGCGGGACGCGGATGTAGACGAAGCGCACGTTGCTTCCGGTCTGACGCAGCCGCTCGCGGTAGCGGCGCCTCAGCGCCGAACAGGAAATCACCCCGTCGCGTTGCTGCCTGAGTTCGTCTCCGATCCAGTCCGCCACACGATCCAGCCAGGGCGCCCTGTCGGCGTCGGTGAGCGCGCTGCCGGCGCGCATCTTGTCGATGTTGGCCGGCGGGTGCAGCTCGTCGCCCTCCTGAAAGTCCCAGCCTTCGGCCTCGGCCAGCGCCGCGGCAAGGCTGCTCTTGCCGCTGCCGGAAACGCCCATCACCACGATCACCATGCCCTGCCCGCCTCCTTCGTCTTTCGTTCGCTCAACCTTTCACGCTACCCAGCAGCAGCCCTTGCAGGTAATACCGCTGCAACGCCAGGAACAGCAGCAGCACCGGCAGCACGGTGACCACCGAGCCGGCCATCATCAGCTCGCTGTCCTGCACGTGATCGCGCGCCAGCGAGGCCAGCGCCAGCGGCAGCGTGTAGTGCTCCTGTCCGGTCAGCACGATCAGCGGCCACATGAAGTCGTTCCATGCGGCGAGAAAGGTGAAGATCGCCAGCGTCACCATGATCGGCTTCAGCAGCGGCAACACGATCTGCCCGAAGATGCGCAGCTCGCTGGCGCCGTCGATGCGCGCCGCCTCCAGCAATTCGTCCGGCACACTGCGGGCGTACTGGCGCACCAGATAGATGCCGAAGATGGTGGCCATGCCCGGCACGATCACGCCGGCGTAGCTGTTCACCAGGCCGATCGTCTTCAGCAGCAGGAACAGCGGCAGCATCGCCACCTGCGCCGGGATCACCAGTGCGCCGATCAAGGCCTGGAACAGCCGCTCGCGGCCGGCGAAACGCAGCTTGGCGAACGCATAGCCGGCCATCAGGTTGCTGGCCAGCGCCAGCGCGGTAATCGCGCTGGAAATCAGCAGGCTGTTGAGCAGGTAGCGTCCCATGCCGGCATGCGCGAACAGCTCGCGATAGTTATGCAACGTGGCATGCGCGGGCAGCAGCGGCGGCGGCAACGAGCTGGCTTCGCCCGGCGCCATGAACGACACCGACAGCATCCACAGCAGCGGCAGCAGCGCGGCTGCCGCGAGACCGCACAGCGAACCATTGATCAGCACCTTGGCCAGCCGTGGATTCATGTCCGCTCGCCTGCGGGATGCTCCCCGCGCCGTGCCAGCCGCAGCAGCAGTGTAGTCACCGCAAAGATGATCAGGAACAGCATGAACGCCACGGCCGAGGCGGTGCCGAGGTTCCACCATTTGAAGCCGTCCTCGTACATCAGGTAGAGCACGCTGACCGTGCTTTGCAGCGGGCCGCCCTCGGTCATCACGTAGGGTTCGGCAAACAGCTGGAAATAACCGGCTACGGTCAGGATCACGACCAGCATCATGGTGGGCCTGAGCAGCGGCAGCGTGATATGCCAGAACTGTCGCGGCGCCGAGGCGCCATCGATGCGCGCGGCCTCGTACAGGTCGAGCGGGATCGCCTGCAGCCCGGCCATGATGATGATCATGTTGTAGCCGAAGTTCTTCCACACCGCGAACGCGATGATGGTCGGCATCGCCCAGTGCGGATCGCCGAGCCAGTCGATCGGATGGATGCCGATTTCCGCGAGTCCGTCATTGACCAGGCCGTACCGGGTGTTGAACAGGTAACGCCAGACCACCGCCACCGCCACCACCGTGGTCACCACCGGAGCGAACAGCACGGTACGGAAAAACGGCCTGATCCGCGCCAGCGGCGAGTTGAGCAGCAGCGCGGCGACCAGCGACGCGCCGATCGACAACGGCACGCCCACCGCCACGAAGTAGAACGTGTTGCCCAGCGCCGACCAGAACAATGGCCGGTGCAGCAGCGCCCAGTAGTTGTGCAGGCCGACGAAGCGCAGGTTGTGGATATCCGCCAGCGCATACAGATCGTAGTCGGTAAGGCTCAGGCCCAGCGCGGCAATCACCGGCAGGATGAAGAACACCCCCAGCACCAGCAGTGCCGGGGCGAGAAACAGCCACGCGGTTCGCTGCCGGTTCAAGGCTGCGGACTGCGGTGGTGGTCGAGCATCCAGCGGCGCTTCGCGAGGATCGCATCGGCCCGCCGGTCGATCTCGGCCGCGGCCTGGTCCACCGTCAATTCGCCATGCGCGGCGCGGGCGGCGACCAGCTGCATCCCGGTGACGATGCGTTCCCATTCGGGTACCGCCGGCGTCGGCTTGACCCGCTCCAGTTGTTCGCGGAACGCCTGTACCTCGGGGTCGCTGCGCAGCGTGCCGTTGCGCCACGACGAGCGCCGTGGCGGCATGTCGCCGACCAGCTCGTAGAACTTGCGCTGCACCTCCGGCTGCGACAGGTACTCGATCAACTGCCACGCCTGCGCCTGATGCCGCGAACGGCGGAAGATCACCAGGCTGGAGCCGCTGGCAATGCCGGCGCCGGGACCGTCCGGACCGGGCAACGGAGCGGTCGACCAGTCGCCCTGCTGCGCGGCCGGCAGACGCCGGCGAAACTCGCCGATGTTCCATGGACCGGACAGGTAGAACGCATACACGCCTCGACCGACCTCGAGCCACGGGTTGGCCACCTCGGTGTCGGACAGCAGCGGTGCCTCATGTTGCCGGAATATGCCGACGTAGAAGGCCAGCGCACGCTTGAAACCGGGGCTCTCGAAATTGCCGTAGCGTCCGCCGTCGCGCAGCAATGGCGCATCCTGCTGCAGCGCGAGCGAGAGCAGCTGTTCGAATTCGTTGGTCGGCAGCAGCATCGGGTAATGGCCCGGCGTGTCGCGAGCCTTCAGTGCGGCCATCTGCCGTGACCACTCGGCCCAGCTGCGCGGTGGCGCATCGAAGCCGGCCGCCTTGAGCAGATCCGTGCGGTAGAACAGCAGGCGGGTATCGACGTACCACGGTACCCCGTACAGGACACCGTCGATCCTGTTGGTGGCCCAGATGCCGGTGAAGTAATCGTCCGGTTGCACCACGCGGGAGTGCGCGACGTACGGTTGCAGCGGCTGCAGCGCGTGCAGCGCGGCCAGTTCGGCGATCCAGGTATTGCCCAGCTGGGCGATGTCCGGCGTGGTGTCGCCAGCGTAGGCAGTGAGCAGTTTCTGGTGGGCTTCGTTCCACGGCAGCTGCTGCAGTGTCACGTGGATGCCCGGATGGGCGTGCTCGAACCCGGGTATCAGTTGCGCCACCGCCTCGCCTTCGTTGCCCATCGCCCAGAACGTGAGTGTGTGCGTATCCGGGGCCCGATGGCTGCAGGCGGACAGCGCGCCGCATGTGCCGGCCAGCAGCAGCACCAGCCACCAGCGGTGCGGCCGCGATGGCGTACACGCTGGCGGCCGGCGGCGCTTCATGGCACCGGCACGGGCCGGGCCAGCCAGCCGCCGGTGAACCCGGCGCGCTGGAGTCCCTTGCGGATGTACGGGTTCCTTTTCATCACCTTCCAGACGAAATCGCTGCGCCAGTTCTCGATCATCAGCAGGATCGGTCCCTGGTCGATGCCGAGCTGCTCGGTATCGACCCAGCCCACGCCCGGCACCAGTCTGCCGGTGCGCAGGGGAGTCTTCAGGTGGAAGCTGGGGTCGAACGCATCGACGAAACCGTAGCGGTCGTAGATCCACTGGCCGTAACGGCGTTTCATCGCCATCAACGCGGGCACCACGATCTTCGGTGCGAACGCGATCGAGCCACCGGCCGCGGTGGGGGCGATGGTGCCGTCGTCGACGATATGGTCGAGGCCGGCGCCGCGCGCCGTGTAGCCATAGAACTTGCGCTCGCCGGCGCTACTGTTCACCACAAAGTTGCCGGGGCCGTTGCTGGCAGTCAGGCCCCAGATGTCCTTGCCGTAGCCGGTCCAGTGACCGGGGTTGGCGATCGCATAGTCGCGCTGGCTGCAGGTGGCGCGCCGGCTGTTCTCGAAATAGTCGAGGTTGTGCGCACGACTCCAGGCATCGCGGATGCCGCGGAAATCGATCCACGTCTGGCTGTACTGGTGACCGAACAGCGGGGCGAAGTTGAGAAAGGTCCTGCCCTCGAACGTGCCCCAGCTGCGGTCATTGGTGGAGGTCCACGCCTTCCACGCATCGGCACTCACGGGATGGGTCGGCGAGCCCAGCGCCAGCACATAGATCAGCATGCCCTCGTCGTAGCCCTTCCAGTCGGCCGGGATGAACTTGCCGCCGGGCGTCCAGCCCATGCTGATCAGCGGTTTGTGCGGCTGCATCCAGGGCCAGTCGACCCGGCGGTAGATCGCGTCGGCGAGCCGGCGGATCTCCCTTTCCTGCGGCGTGTCGCGGTCGTAGTAGGACTCGGCGAACAGCACGCCACCGAGCAGCAGCGTGGTGTCCACGCTGGACAGTTCGGTCCAGTGTCCCTCGCGCTTGCCGGTGTGCATGTCGAGGAAATGGTAGAAGAAGCCGTGGTAGCCACTGGCATCGTCCTCGCTGTCGTTCTGCGGCGCATCGTGGAAGAAGCGCAGGGTGGCCAGGGTGCGCCCGATCGCCTGCTCGCGCGTGATGTAGCCGCGTTCGACGCCGACACCGTAGGCGGTGAGGCCGAAGCCCACGGCAGCGATGCTGGAGAACGATGGGCCGGGATAGTGATCGGGCACCAGGCCGGTTTTCGGATCGGCGCTGTCCCAGAACCAGCGGAAGGTACGCTGCTCCAGGTCGTCGAGCATGGCCTGCTGCTGTCTGGGCAGTGCGGCGTAACCGCTGGGCAACGGCCTCGCCGCTGCCGGCGAGGGCCAGCTCGTGCCGCAAATCAGCAGCGCAATGCACAGACAGGCAGTCAGGGTTCGGAAATAGCGGCTGGTCATCGTCGAAGCGTTCGGTCTGTTGGGGTTTGAAGGCAATGCGATCGCCCGGTGGCCAGGTGCAGAGGCATGTTGGCATGCATCCGGATCGCGATCCGGGATCACGTCTCGGCAATGGCGCAGTGGCGATCGATGAACGCCTGATGCGGCGGCATCGCATCGACACAGCTTGCCACCACCTTGCCGACACCGGTAACGAATTGGTACAGGTCCCGATCCGGCATTTGATCGACCAGTGGATGGTACGCACGCGGCATGATGCCTTGACCGATCATCACCTGTACCCAGCTTGTGGCCGCGAACATCTCCTCGGCATTGCGGAAGAAGCGACCGCTGTCCTGGAACAGGCGGATATTGTCCTCAAGCTGCTCCGGGATCGGCATCGTGCGGCAATAGTTCCAGAACGGCGTGTCGTCGCGCTGGGTCGCGTGATAATGCAGGATCAGGAAATCGCGAATGCGCTCGAATTCGAAAGTCGACTGCGCGTTGTAGCGGTCGATCAATACCGTGCTGAAATCGCGTTGCGGAAACAGAGTGAGCAACCTGGCGATGCCCGACTGGATCAGATAGATGCTGGTCGATTCGAGCGGTTCCATGAAGCCGCTGGCCAGGCCCAGCGCGACCACGTTGCGGTTCCAGAATTTCTTGCGCATGCCGGTGGTGAAACGCAACAGACGCGGATCGCCCAGCGCGTGGCCGTCCAGATGCTTCAGCAGCGTCGCCGCCGCCTCGTCATCGCTGATATGCGCGCTGGAATACACATGGCCGTTCCCGGTGCGGTGCTGCAACGGGATGCGCCACTGCCAGCCGGCGGAGCGGGCGGTGGCGCGGGTGTACGGCGTGGGCGGACCGACCTTTTCGCAGGGTACGACCAGCGCGCGATCGCACGGCAACCAGTGCGTGAAATCGTCGTAGCCGGTATGCAGCGCCTGCTCGATCAGCAGGCCGCGGAAGCCGGAGCAGTCGATGAACAGGTCGCCTTCGATCCTTTCGCCGCTTTCCAGGATCACCGCCTCGACGAAACCGTCGTGCGCGCGCAACGCGGTTTGCGCGATCTTGCCTTCGGTGCGCGTCACGCCGCGCTTTTCCGCATAGCCGCGCAGATATTGGGCGTATCGCCCGGCGTCGAAATGGTAGGCATAGGCGATGCTCGCCAGCGGCGAGGTGGCCGGGACATCGGTCGCCGAGGCCATGAACTTGCCGCGTTGCGCGGCCAACGTGTTCAGCGAGTAGGCTCCGATGTCGGCAGCGAAACCCAGCTGCTCTGCCTTGATCCAGAACTGGTGGAACGGCAGCAGGCTGACATCGTGACCGATCGTGCCGAAGCCGTGAATGTACGAATCGCCCGGGCGGCCCCAGTCGTTGAACTGGATGCCGAGCTTGAACGTGCCCTGCACTTGCTTGACGAATTCGATCTCGTCGATTTCCAGCAGGTTGTTGAACAGCTTCAGGTGCGGCACGGTGGCCTCGCCGACCCCGACGGTGCCGATTTCCTCCGACTCGACCAGCCGGATCGCGTAGTCCGCGCCGAGCACCTTGGCAAACGCCGCCGCGGCCATCCAGCCCGCCGTGCCGCCGCCGACGATGACGATGTTCTTGATGCGCGAATCAGTCATGGGAAACCCGCTTCTGCAAGGAACCTGTTACTCGGAAAAGCAAAGCCCGCAGGGCGCGGGCTTTGCGTGAAGCCTGTATATCGTTGCCGCTGTCGGCGAGCAAGTGCGAGCCAGGGAGGCGGTAGGACCCTGGTTGGCCGGGCTGCGAATCCGGCTGTGCGCTTCATTACCCATCGCTCCCCGGCCCATGGAACCACCATGGGTCGGTGAAGCGTCGAGCTCTGTCCTTGCACAGCCGAAGTCTCGCCTCGACCACCAACGGCCCGGCAGGCTCCTAGAAGTTCATGCCCACCGAGACCCTCAGCGTACGCGGATAACCGGTGATGTCGCCGGTGGGGTTATAGGTGACTGGAGTCTTGTTCAGCACACCGTTGGAGCCCCAATTTTCGAGATAGCCCACGGAGTTGTTCCAATTGAACGCATTGATCAGGTCGATCCGCACATAGGCGTTGAGGCCTCCGCTTCCGTAGACCTTGAAGTTCTTGGTGGCCTGAAAATCGATGTCGCGATAGCCAAAGATCTTGCCGCCGATCAGGAAGCGGCCGTTGCCGGGCGGTGCGATGGAGACCGGCAGACAGCCACTGGGCGTGTTGGCGCCGATGCAGGCCAGGTTGAGGTCCGGAACCGGCGTGGAAAGCGTCAGCTTGCCGCCGAAGACGAAACCCCACGGACCGTCGAGGTTGCCGGTGACCACCAGACGGTGCTTTGCAACGGCTGCGCCGGTGAACGGATAGGCACCGATCGTCTCTTCGTCGAACGCGTACTGGTCGGTGGGATCGTTGTTGTCGTTGTTCTGGCTCGAGTGCGTGTAGGTGTAGGCGATCGTCGCGCCCCAATGCGACTCCTCGGTATACGGCTTTTCGGCGGACAGCAGCACCTGGGTGGTACGCGTTTCCAGTCCGTTGTTGCCGATGATCAGGCTGCCGAAGCCGGGCACGCCGTTACCCCAAGGCTGGCTGCCGTTCTTCCAGAAACTGCCGTCCGGGTAGCGGTTGCCGAGGGTATAGACCAGGCCGTTGTAGCTGTTGATGCGCGCGATGGTGGCGCTGGTGTTCCACTCCCCAACCCTGTTGCGCATGCCGATGCTGAATTGGTCGGAGTACGGTGTCTTGATGTTGTTGTTGACCAGGTCGACTTCCTTGCCGGTATTGGTGCCGGCCACCAGCGCCTGCAGGTTGCTGATGTCAAGGTAGGCCGGATCCCACGCATAGCAGGAGTTGATGCCGACCGTGCACGGCTTCAGCGGCGTATTGAACTGAATTGTCGGCTGAGACAGTGCCGACTTGGTCTGTTCGACCTGCAGCGCCTCGTACAGGTTGCGGTCATAGGAGCGCCCGATGCCCCCGAAGATCACGTGATCCTCGTCGCCGTTGATGTCGTAGGAGAAGCCGAAGCGTGGCGCGAAGTTGTTCTTCGGTGCGCTGCGGTTGTTGCCGGTGCTTATGTAATCGTTTACATTCACGCCCCCTTTCGCCAGTGACTGGGCGTAGGTTTGCCCCGCGGGTGCGTTCGGATCCTGGCTGTTGAATGCCGCGATGACGTTGGCCGGGGTGACGAAGTTGAGATACGACGGGGTTTCCTCATAGTCCCAGCGGATGCCCAGGTTCAAGGTCAGTTTGTCGTTGATTGCCCAGTCGTCCTGGATATAGGTACCGAACTGCTTGTCCGAACTGGTGGCGACCGGACTCTGGCCAGGTGCCGGGGAACCGAACTGCACCTCGTAGGGAATCGCCTCCGTGCCGGCATTCGGGGTGACGGCATAACTGAACAACGCATTGGCGTCGCCGGCGTCCTGTGCAGTCAGTTTCACCGCTTTGTATTTGATGCCCATCTTGATCACGTGGTCGCCGTGCCACTCGAAGTCATTGAAGGTCAGGTCGTCCTGCAACGACGGACCCTTCTGGCCCTTGTTCTGTTGGGCTAACGGCGAATTGCCGGTCTGCAGGATCGTCTGGTTCTGATTGTTGGACGGGGAATACCTCGCGCCCGCGCCGAAATTTGCAGGGGTCGGCGCGTAGAACGCATCTTCATAAGTCAGCTGCAGCCGATTGAACCAGCTGTAGGCGCTGTGATCCCAGCGAATGTCGAAGCGCTTGTCGGTGTTGATGGTGTTGAGGGCCGCCGATGGCGTGGTGACGCCGCCGACGCCGCTGACCTGGGTTTCGTCCCGATACTTGCCGCTGAGTTCGAAGCGATCCTTGTCGGTTGGCTCGTAGTCGATCTTGCCGAACCAGTCGTTCTCCTTGAACGGCAGGCTTGCCGGCCCGAACTGGGCCTGTGCGCTGGCAGGCAACTGGTTTTCGTAGCCACCGCCGATCAGCCCGGGCACCACCGTGATGGGGGTGTCGAATTCCTTGCCTTCGTAGGCCACGAAGAAATGCGCCTTGTCCTGGATGATCGGGCCACCGAGGTCGAAGCCATAGTCTTTCTCGTGCGACGGGGTCTTCTTGTGGTTGGCTTCTTCGGATGGTGTCGCCGCGCGCATCACGGTATTGGTGAAGTCGCCGAACACGTCGCCGTGGAATTTATTGGTGCCGGACTTGGTCTGGGCAACCACGGCAGCGCTCGAGATCTGGTCGTATTCCGCCTTGTAGTTGGACGTAATGACCTTGTACTCGCCTATCGCCAGCTGCGGAAATGGATTGCCTTGACTGGCATTCTGGCCGGTGATGCCGCCCGGCAAGACATAGTTCTTCTGGCCCACGCCGTCGATATAGACATTGATCGCGGTGCTGGCCTGCGCACCGGAGCGCAAGCTGGTATTGCCGTTGGCGCTGCGGGTGAAAACCATGCCTGGCACGGTATCGGCGAATTGCAGAAAGTTGCGTGAGGACTGCGGGATGGTATCGATCTGGCGCAGCGAGACATTGGTGCCCACCTCCGATGTTTTCACCTCCTGCAGGGTGGTGGCGGTCACAGTGACGGCACCGAGGTTGGCGGCCGCTACCGGTTTGGTCAGGTCAAGCGTGGCGGTCGAGGCCACGGTCAGGGTCACGATGTGTTCCGTTCCGGAACCGGCATCCACCTGGTAGGTGCCGGGCGGCAGGCCGACCAACGCATAGCTGCCGTCACTGTCGGCTTGGGTGCGGCGCACCGCGCCGGTGGCGATTTCCTTGGCGGTGACCACGGCATTGGCGGCGGCGTGTCCACGCAGTGTGGCATCCGAACTCGCCGCAATCGAAATGCTTGGCGCACTAGCGATGACAACGAACGATGCAGCCACCAGGCTTGCAAGCAGTTTTTTTCTGAACAGCAACGACGTTTTCATGACGACCCTCCCCGGCGAATTTGAAATGCGATCGACGATCGCGATGTTTTGGATGTTTTGGTTGACGCTTAGGTGATGCTCGCGCCGCATGATTCGCGGACGACGATTTCGCAGCCGAGCGTTTGTACGGATATCGGTGCTGGATCGGCTTTGTCGAGTTGCGCCACCAGCTGTTCCAGCGCGATGCGGCCCAGCTCCACGATGCGTACCCGCACCGTACTGAGCGACGGCGTGACATAGCGTGCGACCGGAATGTCATCGAAACCGGCCAGCGCGATGTCTTGCGGGACACGCAGCCCCGCCTCCTTGAATGCAGTCAGGCAACCCACCGCCATCATGTCGTTCGCGGCGAATACGGCGCGCGGGTGCGGCTGCTGTGCCAGCAGTTCGCGCCCGGCGCGGTAACCCGATTCTTCGGTGAAATCGCCGACGACGATACGAATCGGTGCGTTCGGCGCATATTTCGCCATCGCCGCGCGATAGCCCTTGTCGCGCTGCTGCGCATCGAAATTGCTTTCCGGGCCGGCAATGAAGGCAACGCTGGCGTGCCCTGCCTGGAGCAGATGCTGCACCATTGCGCTTGCGCCGGCGAAGTTGTCGACGTTGAGTACGGTATGCGCCGTACTTTTCACCGCGCTGTTGATCAGTACGACCGGCAAGGACTTGGGCAGGTTGCTGCGCAGAAACGCCGCATCGACCCGCGCCGACAGGATCAGCAGTCCGTCGACTCGCCCCTGCATCGAGCGCACCGCGGCTGCCGCTTCCTCGGCACCGTCGTGCGAGCTCGATACCAGCAGGTGGAAGCCCCGCGCGCGCGCGGCCAGATCGATGCCGCGGATCAACTCGGAAAAGAACTCGCCATACAGATCGGGCAGCAACGCGCCGATGGTGTTGCTGCGCCGGGTGATCAACATGCGCGCGGCCGCGTGCGGGACGTATTGCAAACGGCTGGCGGCCGCGTGGATGCGCTCACTGGTCGCGGCTGTCACGCCGCTGCCGCCATTCATGGCGCGCGATACCGAGGCCACGGAAACCTTGGCCTCTCGAGCTACATCTTTGATCGTGGCTGCCGACATAGGAGTAGGGACCGGAGATTCTGAAACCCTGATGTGGCAGCAACGTAATCGTTTTCATGCGGGTTTGTAAAGCGTTGGTAAAAGCAAGAATATGCTGCGGCGCGGAAAGGTTTTTGCATGTCGTGGCAAGATCCATACGGAACTCGGCGCAGGCACGGGGTTACGGCGACCAGGGCTGACGGGACGACGCTGTGGCGGCGCAACAACGAACACAAAACCAGACTGCTGCGATTGGCGGTCAAACTGCTGGAATTGCGAGCCTTGCCGCATTCTTGCGCATTGCACGGAACATCATTTTGTCGTTAAATCCAGGTTAATATTAGCGGACTCAGGTAGCTGTACCCTTTACTTGTTGCTGCAGGCGAATAAAACATAGGCAAGTCATTGTATTTACGATCATGCTGACCCTTCTGACATTACCCTTGATCCTTTCCGCCGTCCTGATGGCCAGTGCGGTCAGGCGCGTGCCGGTCGGTCAGGTGTACAGCCTTTACCGGCACGGCAAGATGGCAAGGCTGCTGCAGCCGGGCATTCATCTGGTGTTGCCTTTGCGGGATCGGGTTGCACACAAGATCAATCTGGCCGGCCAGACACTGCGCCTGGAGGACCCGGGTTCGGACGCCGGTGACATGCGCGGTACGGTGTACTGGCAGGTGCTGGAGCCGGAGCGTGCCGATGCGGTGTTCGAGCAGGTGGATCAGCTGATCCGGCGCGGCGCCATCGAGGCATTGCAGGGCGAATCCGACGTCGATCGCAGCAATCGTCGCGATCTGGGCCGGCGCCTTAAACTATCCTTGAACAACGCGCTGCGTGAGCGCGGGATGATGGTGACTCGGGTCGAACTCGACAACACCTGAAGCAAGGGGTCGAATCGTCACGAATCGCGCCAGGGCGACCCAGAGCGCCCGCGCCACAGGGGATTTGAGAGTCTTGCAACCCGCTTCGGCGGGTTTTCTTTTTTGCTGGATGCCGCTGGCATCGTGACCGTCTGCCCCGGATACTGCCGCATCCCGATCACCACAGAGGAAACGTCATGACCGCGCGTGCCGCCTTGCAGGCCCGACTGGAACAAGGCATCGCCGAACTGGGCCTGACCTTGCCGGCTGAAGCGGTGCCACGGTTGCTCGACTACCAGGCATTGCTGGAGCGCTGGAACGCCGCCTACAACCTCACCGCGGTTCGCGATGCGGCGGAAATGGTCACCCGTCACCTGCTCGATTCACTGGCGATCCTGCCCTTTGTGCAGGGCGCCACACTGGCCGATCTGGGTACCGGTCCGGGCTTGCCGGGCATCCCTTTGGCGATCGCGGCGCCGGGGCGGGAAATCCTGCTGGTCGATTCCAACGGCAAGAAGGTGCGTTTCCTGCGCGAGGCGATCCGTAGCCTCAAGCTCGACGGCGTGCGTGCCGTGCAGTCGCGCGTCGAGGATGTGCAGGGCCAGTTCGATTGCATCACCGCACGCGCGTTCGCCAGCCTCGCCGACATGCTTGGCTGGGGTGGCCATCTGCTGGCACCGGGCGGCGTCTGGCTGGCGATGAAAGGCAAGCTGCCGGACGACGAATTGCCGGGTATTCCGGCCGGCTTCGACGTGCGCGCCGTGCATGCGCTGGCGGTGCCGGGATTGCCGGCCGAGCGCCATCTGCTGGTGCTCGGGCGTGCCTGACCGGACTCCCGCACAACCATGATTTTGTGTAGGAGCGCGCTTGCGCGCGATGCTCTTGCGGCAGAGTGAAGAGCATCGCGCGCAAGCGCGCTCCTACAGTCGCCCACAAAAGCAATCGCACACAGAGTGCGCTCCTGCGGAAATGCCTACTCGTCCAGTGCGCTGCCATTGCTTGCGATCACCTGCGCGTAGAGTTTCGCGCTGGCCTTGGGCGTGCGCTGCTGCGTGGCGAAGTCGACGTGGTACAGCCCGAAGCGTTTGGAGAAACCGAGCGACCATTCCAGGTTGTCCAGCAGCGACCAGGCGTAATAACCCTTCAGGTTCACCCCCGCCGCGATCGCGTGGTGCAGCGCCTGCAGGTGCTTGCGCAGATAGTTCGTGCGCAACGGATCGCTGAGCACGGTCTCTTCGGTCACCGGCGGATCATAGAAGGCCGAACCGTTTTCGGTGACGTACAGCGGGATGTCGCCGTAGCGTCCCCTGAACCAGATCAGCGTTTCGGTCAGGCCCTGTTCGAAGACTTCCCAGCCGGTCTCGGTGTGGGTCCGGTTGGCCTGGCGCACCGGCACGGCCTTCAGCGGATACGCGTTCGGGTCGTGCCTGACCACCGCGCGGGTGTAGTAGTTGATGCCGACGAAGTCGACCTGTTGCCGGGTCAGCGTGAAGTCGCCGGCGGGGAAATCCGGCCACGCGTCGCCGAAGATTTCCTTCAGCTCCGGCGGATAGCTGCCAAGCAGCGCCGGATCGGCAAACTGCAGATTCATGTAGGCATGCGCGCGGCGGGTGGCGGCGAGATCCTCGGCGCTGTCGGAGGCCGGGTATTTGGGCTCGATGTTGAACACCACTCCGATCTCGTGCCGGCCATGCGCACGATAGGCCTGGATGCCGGCACCGCTGGCGCGCATCAGGTTGTGTGCGGCGATCGGCGCTTCGAACTTGTTGCGATGACCCGGCGCCAGCGCACCGTGCAGATAGCCGCCATCGGTGACCACCCACGGCTCGTTGAGGGTGGCCCAGCGCGGCACGCGGTCGTCCAGTGCCTTGAACATCACCTCGGCGTACTCGGCGAACCAGTGCGCGCTGTCGCGGTTCAGCCAACCGCCGCGGTCGTCGAGTGCGGCCGGCAGATCCCAATGGAACAGCGTCGCGTTCGGCACGATGCCGTTTTCAAGCAGCTCGTCGACCAGGCGCGAATAGAAATCCAGCCCCTTCGGATTGACCCGGCCGGTACCCTCGGGCAGCACGCGCGCCCAGCTGATGCTGAAACGGTATCCCTGCAGGCCCAGTGCGCGCATCAACTGCACGTCGTCCTTGTAGCGACGGTAGTGGTCGCAGGCGACATCGCCGGTATCGCCGTTGGCCATCATGCCCGGCGTATGGGCGAAGCGTTGCCATATGCTCGGGCCGGCGCCGTCGGCGAGCGGCGAGCCTTCGATCTGATAGGCCGAGGTGGCGGCGCCCCAATGGAAGCCATCGGGAAAGCGGTAACTGCTGCCGGTCATGGGGCTCCCTGCGATTCAAAGTGCTTGCTGTAAACGATTACACGGGCAGAATAGCCGAACCCTCCGCCGATGTGCAGACAGGCTCCTGGGTGGACACGGCCGCCCTGGCCAAACGTACCGGAGATGCCGATGGCAACCGTCAGTCTGGATCAGCTGCGCAAGGTCTATCCGAATGGCAACGTGAGCGTGGCCGGAGCCAGCTTCGACATCGCCGATGGCGAGCTGCTGGTGCTGGTGGGCCCCTCCGGCTGCGGCAAGACCACTTTGCTGCGGATGATCGCAGGGCTGGAAACGATCAGTGGCGGCACGCTGAGCATCGACGGCCGCGTGGTCAACGAGGTGGCGCCGAAGGATCGCGACATCGCGATGGTGTTCCAGAACTACGCGCTGTACCCGCACATGACGGTGGCGGAGAACCTGGGTTTCGGCCTGCGCTTGCGCGGCCACAAGCCGGCGGACATCAAGCAACGCGTCGCCCGTGCGGCCAGAACGCTGGAACTGGAACAGCGGCTGACCTCGCGTCCGGCCGCGCTGTCCGGGGGCCAGCGCCAGCGCGTGGCACTGGGGCGTGCGCTGGTACGCGATCCGAAGGTGTTCCTGCTGGACGAACCGTTGTCCAATCTGGATGCCAAGCTGCGGCTGTCGATGCGGGTGGAGATCGCGCGCCTGCACCGCCAGCTCAAGGCCACCATGATCTATGTCACCCACGACCAGATCGAGGCGATGACGCTGGGCCAGCGCATCGTGGTGCTCGATGGCGGGGTGATCCAGCAGATCGACTCGCCGATGAACCTGTACGATCGCCCGGCCAACTTGTTCGTGGCCGGCTTCATCGGCAGCCCGGCGATGAATCTGCTGCATGGCACGCTGCGGATCGAGCATGGCTGGAAATTCGCCACGGCGCACGGCGACATCGAACTGGGCGAGCCACCGCAAGCCGCGGCGTGGCGGGCGTGGTGCGGGCGTGACGTGGTGTTGGGGATCCGCCCGGAGGACCTGCAGCCGCAGGATGCCGGGCCGGCGGCGCTCAGCGCCCGGCTGGAAGTGCCCGAACCGGTCGGCAACGAGATTTTTCTGAACCTGCGCTTTGGGGAGCAGGCGCTGGTGGCGCGGGTTTCCCCGCGCGCCCTGCCGGAGCCGGGCAGTACCGTGGCGTTGGGGCTGGCGCTGGCGCGGCTGCATCTGTTCGACGCGCAAAACGGCATGCGCATCGACGCCTAGGAGCGTGGGCCGCAGAAATCTTTGGGCTGTGATTGTGCTCTCATCCATAGGCTGCGCCTCTCGTCGGGCTTGCATAGAGTGACTATGCGCACCCTCCGATAGACGCATCCTATGGCGATAG
>Ga0307375_10001160_pt1 | contig 29532 bp, 18 predicted proteins | sample TR1MG_FD_202531 | JGI IMG/M metagenome (GOLD analysis project Ga0307375, IMG submission 202531) | Soil microbial communities from Risofladan, Vaasa, Finland - TR-1 | ecosystem: Environmental > Terrestrial > Soil > Coastal area > Acid sulfate soil | place: Finland: Risofladan, Vaasa | collected...
TGATAATATTCGATATGGTAAACCTGATGCTACTGAAGATGCTGTATATAATATTTGTAAATTAATTGGTGCAGATGCCTTTATTGAAGCTTTACCAAATGGTTATGAGACTTTAGTTCAAGAAGGAGGTAAAAAGCTAAGTGCTGGACAAAGACAGATGATTACTATTGCTCGAACAATGCTTGCAGATCCTAAAATTCTCATACTAGATGAAGCAACTTCTCGATTAGATGCATATTCTGAATCCTTGGTACAAAATGCTCAAAGAAAATTATTTGAAAACAGAACTACTTTTGTTATTGCTCATAGATTATCAACAATTCATGATGCAAAGAAAATAATTGTTTTTGAGTACGGGGAATTAGTTGAACAAGGAAGTCATGAAGAATTAATGAAAGAGGATGGAATATATGCTGATTTGTACAATACATATTATTCATTCCAAGGTCTTGAAACGATTGATTTAGATGAAATTGATTTAGAAGAAGAAGCTAGCGAAGAAGTAGACCTCTCTCCAATGGCACTATTGCGAATGGGTCCAGAAGGACACATAAAACTTAAACAAATGATTGATGAGGGTAAAATTTCTCAAGAACAAATTCAAGAAATTATGAGTAAAGCGAAAATGCATTCTGGAACTTCTAGTATGAATCAACAAACGAAATAATTTTAACAACAGGAGTTTATCTCCTATTTTTTCACTTTTTTCTAATTGGATAATAAAGATTAAATGCTAGTTATTATAGAACTTTAATAGTTTAGGAGCTAATTGTGAATGCCTGAAGAAAATGTATTATTAATTTATCCCCCTTTTCAGTGGGGAGTAAAAGAACGTTTTAGTCAACCCTTGGGTATTCTCATATTAGCAAATGCCTTAAAACAAGCAGGAATAAAAGTTACTGCTTTAGATATAACTGGCGAAGGATGGCTTCCACAGAAAATAGCTGATTATATTTCTAAAGGAAATTTCACTCATGTTGGAGTTACAACAATAACTCCGTTCAAAGAATTAGCTTATAGAATATTAAAAGAAACCAAAAAAGTCGATCCAACTATCACAACAATAGTTGGTGGTCCACATCCAACCTATCTAAAAGAAAAAATTTTCTCTGAAAGTAAATATATTGATGTTGCTATTTCAGGTGAAGCAGAATTAGATTTAGCAGATATCATTAGAAATCCAACAGAAAAATTCTATGATGTTAGTTTTGTTAAAAATGTAGATGAATCACCAATTCCTGATAGAACACATGTGAGACATATACAATACAATGAGTTAGCTGGTATTTGGATGGATGATACTGCTAGTATGATGTGGGCTCGTGGTTGTCCTTGGAGAAAATGTCGTTTTTGTAGTCGAAATGAATTAACATTACATTACCGCCAAAGGAGTCCAGAGAAAATAATTGAAGAAATAGCTATTATTCAAAATGAACTCAAATATAAAAATATCTTAGTAGTAGATGATAGTCTCAAATTCAGTTCTAAATATATCAAGAAAATTTTACGCTCAAAAATAAAGGAAGGATTAGATATTCCCTTTTGGGCTCTTGCAAGAGCTGATCACATTGATGAGGAAGGTGCTCGTTTGATGAAACGAGCTGGTTGTAGTGGAATTCAAGTAGGATTAGAATCAGTTGTACCAAGAATTATTGATATGTACAAAAAAACAAGTACAGATCCAAAATTATGGCGTAGAAAATTGGATAGTGCATTTGAATTATGTAATAAGAATGATATTATAGTTATAGCATCTTTTATTCTTGGTGCGCCAACTGAAACTCGAGAGGAAATACAGTCAACAGTTGACTATTGTCGTACCTCAAAACTTGATATTGCTCAAACTTTCCCATTTCAATTTGTGGTAGGTTCAGAAATGTGGATGGAAGCTATTGAAGAGGGTTATATTAAATCAAATCAATTCTACACCTATAATGATAAGCAATTTGGAACAACTGAATATACAACAAAAGAACTTTTTGAATTCGCTTTAGACGCAGAAAATCAAATAAATTCACCGATATACAATCCTGGACGTTACATTCGATTAGTTCGAAAATTTATCAAACAGAAAAAATGGTCAGTAATAGCTCATAATATCACTAGATTACCAATTATTTTGAAAAATTTACTTCTGGAACATCCATACGAAAATATTCCTGAAGACCTTTATGCATAGTTATTATAACTCAGACTAACATTCTTTAGAAAAATCATTTCTTTCTTTCATTAAATAAATCAGAAGTATTAAAATCCGAGAAAGAGTTGGGAAGTTAAGAGTTATAGGTGAATTTTTTTGTCTTTAACAGCTGAAGAATGTGAAATATCTGATACAGAAATAGGAATTTCAAAACAACAATTAGCAACCGAAAAATATCGATCTGCAGGACATTGGTTTTGGTCTGGATTAGGGCGGTATCCTGCATTATTCATAATATCTGCTATTTTTTCAGTTTTTTCTTCAGTTTTAGGTTTGATTCCCTCAATTTTAATTGGTTTAGGATTAGATTTATATGCTATTGAAGGATTTAATTCAAAATTCATATTTATTGCTGTAGGAATAATGATTACAGCAGTTATTAATTGGGCTGCTACTTTTTTAGGATCTTATATCTGGTCTGTTGCTGCTTTTCGAATTGAACGAGATATTCGTCAAGAATTTTTTGAAGTGATTCAAGAACATTCCATGGCTTTTCATGATGAAAAAGATTCGGGTGTTCTTCTTTCTATGGCTATGAACGAAATTGGTCAAATAAGAATGGCCTATCAACCTTCGATTAGAATGCTGTTCAGCACTTTTCTGGATATAGTATTAACATGCACTTATTTTTTCATTAAGTTCTCAATTGGAAGTAATACTATTGGTGTTGGAGTATGGCAAATAGGGCTTGTAGTTTCCTTTAGTTTTATTCTTTATTTCATCTTATCCTGGAGCTATGCTAGAAAAATAGGACCTGTAAGAAGGCAATTATCAATAGAATTAGGAGAACTTTCTTCTGCATCACAAGAAGTTTTTAGAGGAATTGAAGTTGTTAGATCTTTTGATAGTGAAATAAAAGAAGAGAATAAATTTAGGACAATAAGTGAAAATTATGCGACCTCTGTAAGAAAAGAAGGCTTTCTCAGCGCTTTTTATTGGCCTTCTCTACTCATAGTACTATCAATGGGTGCCTCTTTTGCAGCAGGTATTTTGCTAATTCCATATGGAATGATAACAGCTGGTGATCTTACTGCAATGCTTACTCTTCTCTTCCGTTTATTGTTGTTTAATTTTATGATTCCTATGCGGATTTTAATGTTACAAGCAGGATTAGTTAATGCTAAGAGAATTTGGGAAATAATGACTTATAAAGATCCTTTAGTAGAACCAACAACACCACTAGTGGCAAATTGGGACAAGAACCTTGTTTTTAGCAATGTTTCCTTCAAATATCCTGGAACAGATAGGAAAGTTCTGAAAAATATTTCCCTTAAGATTCCTCCAGGTTCTCGGGTTGCATTAGTAGGTGGTCCAGGATCAGGAAAGAGTTCTTTCCTAAAATTACTTTTACGGTTATATGATCCTACTGAGGGTGATATAATTCTCAATGGTTGCAGAATGAGAGACATGACAACTGCAGATGTAAGAAAGGATGTTACTTTAGTTGAACAAGATATTTTCCTTTTCTCGGCTTCAATAAGAGAAAATATTGCTTTTTCAAAAGTAGACGCAACAGACGAAGAGATTCGAATTGCTGCCCGAAGAGCTCAAGCACTTAAATTTATAGAAGCAACTCCTGATGGCTTTGAAACTCCTATAAGCGAACGAGGTGTGACACTTTCGGGTGGGCAAAAGCAAAGAATAGCTATTGCACGAGCTTTACTTGCTGATCCAAAATTACTTCTCCTAGATGATTCAACAAGTGCAGTGGATATTAAAACAGAAGCAAAATTGAGGTTTGCTATGGAAGAATTGATCAAAGGAAGAACATCAATTATTGTTACTCAAAGATTGTCAACCTTGGTTTCTTCTGACATAATAATTTTTCTTGATAAAGGAGAAGTTGTGGATATGGGATCACATGAAGAGCTCCTTCAAAGATGTCCTCAATACCAATTTATGCTTAGCTATTTGCCTAGTAGCTCGGAAATAAATAAAATGCTACAAAATGGAGGAGTGAATTAAGATGGGTGGTCCTGGTGGAGGTAGAATGGGTAGAGCTATGACTAGGGATAAACGAGAAACACGTAAAATCAGCATACTTCTCAAACAGTTAATGAAATATCTCAAAGGTTTCACAGGAATGCTAGTATTAATTGCGTTTATTAGTATCGTTTATTCAGCTACACAATTAATAAATCCACTAATTTTATCACGAGGAATAGATTCAATTGTTCCAGAAAATATCATGTATATGGATGGTATAATTTGGATTAAAATATTCAATGAGGTTTATTATAAATTAAGTTCTGTGGTGATTCTCTTTGGAGGATTATTCATATTATTAGGATTAATTGGTTTTGTTTTACAATCATTTACAACAAGGATGTTTGCTCGAGTAAATGCTAGTATGGTGAATGATATCAGATTAGATGTTTACAATAAACTCATCAATTCATCAATGGGATATCTTAAGAAAGAACAAAGTGGAAATATTACTGCTAGAATAACAGGTGATACAGCAGAAATTGGTACCGGTATACAGGTGGTTGTTTCTGTTGGCATTCAATTTATGATGTTAATTGCAACATTAATACTACTTATTATCCGAACAGGATGGCAAATAACACTCATAACTGTGGGAACAATCCCTGCAGCACTTGTTTTAAGTTTTGTTTTCAGTAAAATAGGAATAAGAATTATTCGTAAAATTAGACAAGCATTTGGTGAAGTATCAGGAAAAATGGCAGAGAATTTTGCTGGAGTTGCAGTAAGTAAATCTTTCAATAGAGAAGAGGGACAAGCAAAACAAATGCGAGTTCTTAATGAAAATCACTATCAAATGAATAAGAAATTTGGTTTAATGGTTAATATAGTGTTTCCACTTATAGGTATGATTGGCTCTTTTGCTACTGGTGCAATATTATGGTCTGGTGGGTCATTAGCAATGACTCCTGGTGAGATCTTTCTTGGAATAACATTAGCAAGCCAATTTCTATTCCCAGTAATTATGTTATCTTTCTCCTTACCACAATTACAATCAGCTCTAGGAGCTCTTGATAGAGTGATTGATGTTTTAGAGGCTACTCCAGCATTATCCGATAAAGAAGATGCTATTGAATTAATTGAAGCAGATCATTCTGTCTCTTTTGAAAATGTATGGTTCGCCTATAATAAAGGAGAATGGGTGCTAAAAGATATCAATTTTAAGACAGAAAATGGGCAACTAGTTGCATTAGTAGGCCACACTGGAGCAGGAAAGACAACCATTGCTAGTATGCTTCTTCCACGTTTTTATGACATCCAAAAAGGATCAATAAAAATCGGAAAGCAAGATATCAAAGATTTAAAGCAATCCTCTTTGAGAAAAACTATTGGTTTAATTCCGCAAGAACCATATCTCTTTACTTCCACTATTCTTGACAATATTCGTTATGGAAAACCAGACGCTACAAATGAAGAGATTTATGAAATTAGTAAATTGATTGGAGCAGATATTTTCATTGAAGCATTACCAGAAGGGTATAATACTATTGTTCGAGAGGGTGGTAAACAATTAAGTGCTGGACAAAGACAAATGATTACAATAGCGCGAACTATGTTAGCAGATCCTCAAATTCTTATCCTTGATGAAGCAACTTCAAGGTTAGACACTTATACCGAATCACTTGTTCAGGTAGCTCAAGCTAAATTGTTTAAAGGTAGAACAACTTTCGTTATTGCACATAGGTTATCCACTATTCATAATGCTGAAAAAATCATTGTACTTGATCATGGTGCACTTATTGAAGAAGGCACCCATGAAGAGCTGATGAAAATTGATGGTGGTATTTACGCGGATGTATATCGTACCTACTATGCTTTCCAAGGTTTAGAAGAAATAGATTTAGAAGCATTTACTGATAAAGAAGAGGAGGTAGAATTAACTCCTCTAGCTATGTTAGAATATGGTTTACTTGATCAAGAAAAAATCAACAAACTTATGGCAGAGGGCAAAATCTCCCCTGAAATGATGGCAAAAATGAAACAAGAATCAAAAGTCTCCGAAAGCTAATCAACTAAATAATCCTTTATTTTTTCTCTTGTTCTTGTAAAATATTTCAAGTTGGGCATTTTGGAATAGTTTTTTTAATCTGATATTTTCTCTATAATCTTTGAAGTTCTAATTGTTTACAAAACAGATCCGATAACATTTCCCACACCAGATCCTGGGAGATATGCTGTAATTGTAAATCAGATTAACACTCTGGAAAAATCAATTCGTTCTTTCTATAAATAAATCAGAAGTATTAAAATCCGAGAAAGAGTTGTGAAGTTAAGAGTAATAGGTGATTTTTTTATCTTTAAGAGCTGAAGAATGTGAAAAATCTGATACAAAAATAGGAATTTCAATACAATAATTAGCAACCGAAATATATCGATTTGCTGGTCATTGGTTTTGGTCTGGTTTAAGAAGGTATCCTACTTTATTCTTAATATCTGTTATTTTTTCAGTTTTTTCTTAATTCTTCCCTAAAAACCTTTTAGGTTTTATTATTTGAATTCTCTTCTATACACCATTCAACGGATTGTATTATATGTTTTTTTAAGGAGAAATTTAAACCCAATTTAATTTTTTGATAAATTTAAATAATTTAAAGGTATATTGGGATTATATATTGGTTGGAAAAAATGCGTAATATAAATCAAGAATGTATCGTCAATTCATATATAAAAAAAATCAATAACTTTAAGTAGCAATTCCAATAAATTATCTTTTTGAATTCCTTAGAGAGGATATAAATGAAGAAACAAAAAAAAATACTTAATCTTCTTTTAATTTCAAATTTACTGATTCTTGGATGTTTGAATTCAATCTTTTTTGCCAATGCACAAGTATCAGACACTGAAAAAGTTCCTGCTCCTAGACTTCGTGAACACCATGATTACAACACAAGTGATAAAAATGAAATCAAACACGAATATTGGTCACTTGTTTGGCGATATGATGATATGATGATGAATTTGATTGCCAGAAATGCTACCCCAAAAAATCCCCAAGGAGAATTGTTACCACGAGAAGTGGACTATCAACAAAATACTCAATATTATGTTGGCGATATCATGTATATAGCTTCATTAGCAATCAAGTCGATTTCAATTATTATTGGAACTGAAACAATAACTATGAAATTAACAAATTGTGAAAGCTTTGATTTAAAATTTTCTTCAGTTCAGTATAACGACACTATTCCTGGTTTTAATTGCAACATCACATTTAATCAAATTCATCTATATTCGGATACGTTTCCTGATTCTACCATTGATTTGACGTTAATTCATTATGTTAATATAAATTGGACTCAATCGGATATCAAAGTAGAAGCACTCTTAGATTTTCGCAATACCAAATTATATGATGCATCCGATATCGAATTCAATTCAAATGAACCGTTTACCACAGAGATCAATTATGATATGCATTTATGGGATTGGACCCATGGTATCGCAATTAGTTCTACAAGCCATACCGATACCAGTTTGGAGTACAACATAACGCGTGAAAGCGGAGTGCCCTTGGCTGTGGCAAAATTGGGGATGAAAAATGATTTTGCTGTATATAACGAAAGCGGGGCTTTTGATCAAGTAGGTTATTCCTCAATGAGTATTGATGAATCATCGGAAAGGGCTTATGCCACCCATGGATTTCCCAATTTGCTCTATAAAAATACTCAATCAATTAAAAGTGATCCCGAAATCAATATATACCATAACCGAGTCACCCAAAACCTATCACTTATTTTATGGATATCCATACCTACCGGAGTCATCGTTGCAGTAAGCATAGTTTTTCTTATAAAAAGGAAAAATAGGGTAAAAAAAGCAAACATCTAAGTCTTTTTGGTTATAAAATTTCCTTATTCCTAATTTTATCTCACTAACCTGAGATTCTTGAGTTTTCATTAGTATTGGGTTGATTAGTAATGAATCAAAAGTCTCCGAAAGTTAATCAACTAAATAATCCTTTATTTTTTCTCTTTTTCCTGTAAAATATTTCAAGTTAAGCATTTTGGAATAGTTTTTTTAATCTGGTATTTTCTCTATAATCTTTGAAGTTCACCTTTGGAGGCTCAGCTAATGGAAGAAGGAAAATTATCCTGGGAATTACTAAAAACAATTGTAACAAAAAAAGGTTCAGAAGCAGTTGGAATAATTCAAGGACCAAAAGCTGGTTGTGATGTTGCAGTTTTCAATTTTCATGAAGCAAAAAAAACTGCACAAGAATTTTACAATAGCGATGAAGAAGTTCTAGTTGTTTACAAAACCGATCCGATAACATTTCCCACACCAGATCCTGGAAGATATGCTGTAATTGTAAATTCAAATGATATTGTCACAAGTGGTGCTCTACCTTATGCCTTCAATGCAACAATAATTCTTCCAACTGAAAGTACCATAGGTACTCTAATGAAAATTCAAGATGGAATGGATAAGGAATGTAGAAAGAACAAAATTACCATATTAGGTGGTCATACTGAAATTTCCTCTTCAGTTAACACTCCTATTGTTTCAGGAGCTATGATTGGTTTTGTTCCCAAGGATTTTTACGTTCCAAGAAAAATTAATGTTGGGGACGTAATGGTTTGTGCGGGTTGGTGTGCAAAAGAAGGCGTAGGTATAATAGCATCTGAGGGGTATGAAAAATTAGCTGAAAATATTAATAAGAGAAAACTCAAGGCACTAAAATTATTGGGTGAAAATATTTCTGTAATTAATGAAGCATTATGGATAAATAAGAAAGTAAAACCTGGTTTAATGCATGATGCAACAGAAGGTGGGATTTTAGGTGCTTGCTATGAAACAATTGCAGTGGAAAATTTCGGATTAACTCTTTCTTCAAAAGAATTTCCACTCACAACTGAAACTAGTGAATTATTTAATTTTCTTCAAATTGATCCTTTGAAGGTTATCTCTTCTGGTACGTTACTTGTTGTGACCACTGAAGAAAAAGCTAATTTGCTCATAGAAGAATCATCACAAATGACCCCGATAAGAATTATTGGTCAAATAGTAGATAAAAATGAGGGAATAACCCTTGATGGGAAACCAGTTGATCCACCTGGAGCTGACGCAATTATAGAAGCACTAAGAAAAATTGATGAAGGCAGTAATTAATATCTGCCATTCATAAAAAAATTTAATCAAGAAGACGTTTTTGTCCTTCTAATTTTTGAATATCAGTGATATCTTGAGAAGCTTCCAAACAGCCTAAATATTTACCATCTTTGTTATGAACTGCAAAGTAGCGAATGTGTATTTTTCTTTCTCCTATGTCAATCCAAAATTCTGCTGTTTTCCTTTTACCAGCACGAAAGTCTTCTAAAATTTGATTAACTACACTATAGCTTTTTTCAGGATGGCAGTTTACAACACTACGACCAATAACTGCTTTTGTTCTAACAAAAATTCTCTCTTCACCTTTGCTAAAGAATCTTACCTTATCTTCATGATCAACAAAAGTGATATCAATTGGTAAAGTATTGAGAATAGGTTCAATAAAACTCAAAGGTAGTGGACCAGTCTCAAATTCAATCATTCCTTCCATCATTATTTCCTCGGGTATTTTTTCTTCTTTTTTAACTATTACAAATTCTTTTGTTGCTTCCTCTGGTGTAAAGGAGCAATAGCCAATTTCATCAAACTCTTTGCGAATATCTTTCCACTCATCTTGTGATATTAATCTAAGTGAAGCGGGAAAGAGAATATTGTTTTCTTTAAAGAAATGAGTTGTTAGCATCCCTGCTAAGGAACCAACTGCTTTAAGTAATTTATTTGTGAAATCGTCATATTTGACTGATTTAGCTTCAAGTCTTTCAATTAGGGAGTAAAGATCTTTTTCTAAATCTCTAATTTTATCATGGTCAATCCACATTTGAGCAGGAGGTTCAGTTAAACCATGTTTTTCTATATACGGAAATAGCACATTTTCCTCTCGAAGATAATGTTTAATAGAATCCTTAAAATGGTCTGCAATTTTTATTAGTTCAACAGTTTGCTCTTTTATTGCATCAAATTTTTTCTGTTTGTTCTGAGTAATAGAAACTGCTGTTCTATTTAATTTTTCAGTTATTTCAAGGATTAAACGGTGTTCTTCCATTAGTATATTAATAGGATGACCAATAGGGACAAGTATCTTTTTATCATCAAGTTGTTCCTTAAAAACTGCAAGGTGAACATCACAAAGTTTGTTTAGTTTCTCACGAGGCATGCCTTCTTTGACAAGTTCCTCTTCAGCTTTTGCTAATTCATCGGGTCCAGTATCTTTGATTATTTCCTTGAATTCTTTTTTTGCCTCTTCGGGATCTATTCCCTCATGTAGATTTTCGATAAGCTTTTTCAAGCCTTCTTTTTTTTCAGTCATTTTATCTTCCTCGTTTAACGAGTCAAATTAAACAAAGTAAAGTAGTTAATTAAATAGTATTGATTTATAATATAAGAAAAGATTGATGGTTAAAAAGTAAAATGTAAAGTAAAATGGGAATTAATCATTCTGACAGCAAAATTCTAAATAGGATGATTTTCTTAAAATGTTAGTGATTCTTGGAGAACTGAAACATGAAAGAAGAAGAATTAATTTCAATTATCCAAAAACAGATCCTAAATGTTTTGTTAGAAACTAACTTAGAAGGTTATGGTGAAAAGAAAAGCGGGAAAGTGAGAGATTTATATAATTATGATGATAAAATCATTATTGTAACAAGTGATAGAATTTCAGCCTTTGATGTAATTCTTAAACAAGGTATTCCTTACAAAGGACAAGCATTAAATCAAACATCTGAGTTCTGGTTTAATGCCACGAAAAAAATCATGAAGAATCACATTATTTCAGTTCCTGATCCAAATATCACGATAGCTCAACGATGTAAACCTTTAGAGCTAGAGGTTATAATAAGAGGCTATATTACTGGTTCAGCATGGAGACGTTATAAACAGCTTCAAGAAAATAATGAACCATTAGTTATTTCTGGCGTTGAATTTCCAAGTGATTTAAGAAAGGATGAAAAACTTCCTGAACCAGTTTTCACTCCTACAACAAAAGCAACATCTGGCCATGATGAGGAGATTTCATATGAGGAAATAGTTGAAAAGGGGATAGTTTCACAAGAAATATTGGAGAGAATAATGAGTACTGCATTTAAATTATTCGCAGAAGGAAACAGAGTAGTTGGTAAGCAAGGTGGTATACTGGTTGATACTAAATATGAGTTTGGATTAAATCCAAACGGTGAATTGGTTCTTATTGACGAAATTCATACAGCTGATTCATCTAGATATTGGCTCAGCGAATTTTATAATGAACGTTTTGAGAAGGGCGAAAGCCAAAGAGGTTTAGACAAAGAATTTGTAAGAAATTGGTTGCGAGAAAATGGCTTTTCTGGAGAAGGAAAGGTGCCAAATTTACATGATACTGTAATTATACAAGCAGCTCTAAATGTAATAAAAGCATATGAATTGATAACAGGGCAGAATTTTAATCCCTCTGAAGAGAGTACAACGAATGAAAGACTACATAAAAATCTTGATAATTTTTTTAATAAAAATCTAAAATTACATAAAAAAAACTAATTTAAAATAAACATCAATAAAGAAAATGTGAAAAGTTCTTAAATAATATGTAGAAAATTATGTTATGAAAAAAATGGGATTATGTACTTTCATAATCATAATTTTAGTCAACACTAATAATGTATTTTATGAAGCGCATTTTAATAATCGTCCTATATTAATAGATGACTTAGTGAATTCTCTACAAAAATACGAAGAATGGATTTCTAATAATTATATAATAAATGGTACATTTATTGAGGATGTAGGTTACCCATTTTATTTAAGTGGTTTTTCTGAATTATATAGAGGTTTATGTTTGTATAAATCAAATGCCTATCTGAATAAGTATAACGAAATTTTGTCACATATAATAAAAATACAATCCAATTGGACATGGTCAAGTAAAGAAGTTGGTGCACATCCTCACTATAGCACTCATTTTGCTAAAATCTTTTATGATGCTTATATTTACACTAAAAATGAAACATATTTATCATCTTTTATCAATACAACTCTTTCCTTAACTAATTTTTATAGTGGAGAATATATTTACCCAAGCTATAATGCAAATTTCTATGCTTTTGTAATTCTCGCAAAAGCTTTATATCACAATCTAATACCTCTTCAGTATTCACAATTTGCTTCTCAATTATTTAATTACTCATTGACATATTATAATGAAAACACACACACATGGTTTCAATTCACTAGTCCAACTTTTGCTAATGGTTATGATGGAAGAGCTGCTTATTATCAGCTAATTTCTCTTATTTGGTTTTTAGCAAACGAAGAAGCTATTCAAGTTACTTTCCCAACTTTTTATGAAAAATTATTAGAAATATCTAAATATTCTATTGCATTAGTTGAAAAATATCTTCTAAAAAGCGGGACGTACTATTATACTCCTGAAGCTCCTGATTATACAGAAAGTGCAAGTGCTGTAATGTATGGTTTTACATTAATTGATAAATATTTTAATACTGATCATTCTTACAATATAAAAACTTCAATTCAAACAATATTACAAAGACAGAGAGATGATGGTGCATATTTTAAAACTAATAATACAATTGTTGAAGTTTGGTACACAGATAATATCCCATTTTACTGTTTTGACTTTTTACAATTATTCACAAAACCAGAAACAGGAATTTATTTTCTGTCTGTAGGGATACCTATTTCATTATTAATTTTAGTGATATTTATTACAAATAATATATATCGAAATAAGTTTTTGATTAAAAATAGAAAACTTAATAACACAAACGAAAATTGCTAATCTTATGTCACCTAAAAATATTAATTATTTTAGAAAGATTATTTTCAGCACTTCGTTTTCTCTTGCAAAACCAGGTTTTTTAAAACTTTATAGTGATGTTAAGAAAAATGAAAAATTAAGTTACAATGAATTAAAACAAAATCAAGAAAAACAACTGAAGAAAATAATTAATTTTGCTTATAGTAATGTCCCTTATTACAATAATTTATTCAAAACCAATAAAATAGAACCTGAAGAAATAAAAACCTTAGGTGATTTAGAAAAAATTCCTATTTTAACGAAAGATGAAATCAACGAGAATTGGAATCAATTCATCCCACGAAACCTCCAAAATCAAAAGTATATAAATTTCTCAACTGGAGGGACAACAGGAACACCCATGCGCTATAGAATTTCAAGGTATGAACGGTTTTTAGCTGCTGCCTTAAGATTTCAATGGTGGAGTTGGGCAGGATATAAATTAGGTGATAAAGTAGCTATTATGGGAGGATCGTCCTTAATACCAAAAAAAACCTCTATAACAAGTAAAATGCAACTATACGTTCAAAATTTCTTATCTTTTTCATCATTTGATTTAGAAGATGAAAATTTGAAAAAATATTTGGCAATACTCAATAAAAAGAAACCAAAATTCCTTTATGGGTATGCTTCATCAATTTATTTTTTTAGCGATTGGTTGGAAAGAAATGATCTCGAAGTATATAGCCCTCAAGCTATATTTACAACATCTGAGAAATTATATGATAATATGAGGAAAAAAATAGAAACTATATTTAATGTAAAAATTTTAGATGGATATGGATTGAATGATGGTGGCCTTCATGCAGCAGAATGTTCTGAAAATAATGGTTATCATATAGATACTATAAGATCAATTTTTCATGTAATAGATAATAATGGAACGATTTTAGATAAAGGTGATGGAAAAGCAATTGCTACAAGTCTCTACAATTATGCAATGCCTTTCATAAATTATGATACATCTGATTTAGTTAAACTTAAAGAAGATTTTTGTTCTTGTGGAAGAGAAACAAAAATGTTGGAAAGCATTACAGGAAGAACAGTTGATATTTTATTTACTCCTGAAAAAAAAACCATTCATGGGTGGTTCATTTTATATCTTTTTTGGGAATACGGTGATAAAATAAAAAGGTATCAAGTTATCCAAGAGGATTTAAAAAATCTAGTTATATACGTAGTGCCTGAAAAAGATGAATATTTGGATGAAATAGAAAACAATTTAAAAATTATTAAACAAATAATCTGGGAGAGAAGTCCAAATTGGAATATAAAAATAAAATTTGTTAAGGAGATTAATCAATTAAAATCCGGCAAATATCAATTCATTATAAATAATATATCTAACAAGTGATTATATGACAACTAAAATTCTTTTCTTTGGGGATATGATGTTAGGGAATGGATATCTTTCCTATAACAGGGGAATAAGAAATTATATTAGAAAAAACCAAAAACTTCCTATATCGAAGGAAATATCTGATTTGATTATTAGATCTGATTTATCAATTGTAAATCTAGAAGCTGTTATTTCAGACATATCTGAAAAAAAGAACATTACTAATCAAATACATCGCGCTAATCCTGAAGTTATCAAATTATTAAAAGAAAATAATATTAACGCCTTTTGTTTCAGCAATAACCATATTTCTGAACATGGAAATGAAGCATTTCATTCTTGCTATAGATTGCTACTTGAAAACAATCTTCATTGTTTTGGAATAAAAAAAGATAACTTATCCATTTTAGAAATTAATGACATAAAATATGGTTTTCTTAATTACTCCTTTATAGAAGATTTTCTTGAAGATGTACCTTACTGTAAAATAACAAACTCAAATTATAATTTAATTTTTCAAGACATTAAAGCTGCTTTAGATAGAATAGATTTTTTGTGTCTAGTATTTCATTGGGGCGAGGAGTATAGTCCTTTTCCTTCAGAGGAGCAAACAAATTTAGCTAAAAAATGTATAGATTTTGGTGCTGATCTTATTGTTGGTCATCATGCTCATGTTATACAAGGTTTTGAAAAATATAAAGATAAGTACATTATTTATGGCTTAGGAAATTTCATTTTCGATATGACATACATTAAAAATACAAGAAAATCTCTAATTGCTGAAATAAGTATAAATTCTAAGAAAGAAACTAAATTAAATTTACACTTAATAAATGTGAACCCGAAGAATTACTTTGTGTCTTTAGTAGAAAGTTTTGAAATTTCAGATAACAATAATTGTCCGTTTTCTATAACCAAAACAACTCTAAATACAAAAACAAAAAATAAGATCAAAAGAAGAAATATTCGACAAGCTCAAAATCAAATTTATTCTTATTTTTTAAGAAATATTGTTCGTTATCCAATTAAATTTACATTTTATCACATAAAGAAATTTATTAATAGAAGAATAAGCTAAGCAGTGAACTATTATGAAGATATTAATTAGTGCAGGTCTTGCTAATAGAACATTACAGCAATTCTTAATCCCTATAAGTAAAGTAGAAAGTGTTGAAGAAATTATAGTTGTTAGAGATCGCATTGGTGATAATTTGGACAAAGTAAAATATGTAACTGTACCAAAATTTATTGCCAAAAATCCAATTTTAAAAACAATGGCTAAATTTGCTTTAATATGTGGTTTAACGATTAAATATAAACCTGATTTACTTCATGGATTTCTTATGTCTCCTGATGGATTATTATGTTATTATGCTGGGAAAATTTTTAGAAGAAAAAATGGTATTTCATTAATAGCTGGACCAGTAGAACTTTATATGTTCGGAGGCAGCCCAATAGAAAAATACCATTATATGGATGATCTGCCTAAACTTAATACTCTTGGTAAAATAAATTTGAAAAGACTAAAAAAATCCGATATAATTACTACAACTGGTACCTTTACTAGAGATTTTCTTATTGATAAAGGTTTAAATCCAGAAAAAATTGTTGCAATAAAACACCTCCCACATTTTGTAGAAAAAGGATTAAAACCAAAAAAAATGGAAAAGGAGTATGATTTAATATTCATAGGACGTCTCGAGAGGGTAAAACACGTTGAAACAATAATAAAAGCAATCCCTTTAATTAAGAAAAAATATGCCAATATTAAGCTAGCAATTGTTGGTATTGGAGGGCATATGGATTATTTACAAAAATTAACTACAGAACTTAAAATCACAGAAAATGTTGAATTTTTAGGATATCAAGAGAATATTTGGGATTTGTTTAATAAAGCTAAAATTTCGATAGTTACTTCAGAAAGGGAAGGTTGCCCTCTTTCTGCTTATGAATCAATGGCTTGTGGGATACCAGTAATTGCAGCAAAATGTGGCGATATCAAAGATTTAATTTATGATGACATTAATGGTATTTTCATTTCCAGGTACGATGATTATATAGATTTAGCGAAGAAAGCGATTGAGTTATTAGAAGATGATAAAAAAATAGAAACACTATCAAAGAATGCATTGAAAACTATGGAAGGAATTAATGTAGAAGTTGTAAGTAAAGAGTGGAAAAAAGTTTTCAAATCAGCTGGACTTGATTAAAAGACTGAACTTATTATTCTTTATTTCTTCGTTAAAAACAAATTTTTATATTATAGGAAATGTCAATGAGCGTGTATGTTCCTATAGAAATGAGTGATTAATAGATGAAAGATAATATAAAGAAAGTTATTAAATTAATATCGAATTCAGCAATATTATCTATAGGATCTATTATTGTAGCTGTTTCCCTTTTCCTTTATAAAGTAATATTCTATCAAGAATCACCAGCTTCCTATTCAGAATTTCTTCTTGCGTATTCAGTATATCTATTTTATAGAATTATTGGTTTTATGGATGTGGGTAATCCTCTTTCTAATGATGTTAATAAATTCAAGGAAAATTATGAAGATCAAGATTCAAAATATTTGGGAAGTGCCTTTAACTTAGTTCTAGCTTTCTCCCTGTTTTCGAATTTAATTATGATTGTAAATCTATTTCTAATAGAAATTAATTGGCGGATAATTTTAATATTCTGTTTTGCAATGTTTTCTGAAAACATAAATAATGTTATTATAACTTATTTTAGAGGATTAGAAAAAGTAACATCATCTTCAATTTTATTGTCTATTAAAGGTGCTTCGAAACCATTGCTTTTATTTATTTATAGCTTTTTATTTGAAATTAATTCTCTATCCTTGACAGCGGTTCTTTTAGTTGCAGAGCTTTTTGCTTTAATAGTATCATTTGTAGCATTTCTTATATATTATAGAAAAAATAAATTAGGATTCAATATCATAAAAGCTGATAAAAGACAATTTATCATTTATATTTTACAATGTTTAACACTTATGATAATCTCCTTAACAATACAAGGATTCAGATCTTCTATGTATATGTTTATTGATCATTATTTATCAAGCGAAAATCTGGGATTTTTAGATGTGCCAATTACTTTACAATTATTCCTTCTGACGTTTTTCATAAACATTGGTCTAATGTTGACCGTTAACAATGAAGATTTTAAAGAAAAAAGGAAATTTTTGAAATTTATTGGTTTTATCTTTCTTACATGTACATTATTAGTAATATTATATGAGATAATTGCATATTTCATAACAACTGATGATCTAATACTTGAATATGTTTTTAATTTAGAAGGAATGCAGTTAGCTGAAGGAGTTATGTTACTTCTTCCTTCTGTACCGTTTTTTGTAATTTTTTATATAACTAGTGGGTATAAGCAAGGATCAAGAAAATATTTGGGATTAACTTTAATGGCTTTAATTTCATTAATTATTAGTATACTTCCTGCTTATTTCTTAATAAGACATTTAGGTTTAACAGGTGCTTTTATTGCTCAAATTATCTATTCAATAATCTTAGCCGCACTTTCAATAGTAATTATTGTTACTGATAAAATTGATACCTATTTAGAAATTCTATATAAAAAGATTAAAATCTTTATTTTGAATAAAATTAATCATAAAAATAAAGATGATTTGTCAAATATTGAAATTTAATAAATTTCACTTTACCTTATTATTTTAAAAATTACAAAATCATAATTTGATCTGTTTTAAAATTAATCAAAATATCATTTGGTAATCCAATTAACCATTTTTCTAAATTTGACATTTCTTTAAAATTCAATAATTTTAAAAGTAATTTGACTTGTGTTGGTTTCTTAATTTTTGTTTGCTTTACAATAAGTTCTCTTTCATACTTTAGAATCGCTTCTTTAGTTTTTAACCATTTTTCATTTGTAAATTCAGGAATGTTATCATTTTTTTCCTTTATAGTATTGTAAAAATGCATCTGATTGTCATATCCAAATCTCTCACTTAGAGTATTCAAAGCTTTATCAATTATTGCTTTTTCATAGAAATTCAATTTTTCATTATCATAGATTTTTATCAAATCTAATTCTATATCTTTTACACCAATTTCTGCTAACGCTAAAGCAACCCACACTTTTACGGGAAAACTAGAATCATTTTTCATTATTTTTTTCAATTTTGGTATAATTTCATATTGATGACTAAACATCCTCAAAGCTTTTACAATCTCATATAATATATCCCAATCATTTTCTTTCCTTAGTATATTTATAAGTTTTGGAATTGATTCACTTCTATCAAGTATTGCTAGATATTTAATAATTTGTAAACGTAATTGCCATTTTCCTTCAGTCTCTAATAGTCTCATAAACAGTGAGATAGCTTCTTCAGATCCATTCTTAGCTATTAAATAGCAAATAATTTTGTCAATTGAACTATTTTTATTCTTTTTAGAAAAATCTTCTAATACTAATAATATATCATCTGTGTTATATTTTGTTAATGATAATAAAGCCCATTTTTGAACGAAAACATTAGTTTCTTTTGCCAATAATTCGAGAATAATTTGTTTTGTACTTTCCTGAGGATAGGATGCTAAAGCTTGTAGTATTGCTGCTTTTAATATTGGATCAGAATTTGCTTTTAATTTATTAATTAATGATGCTAATACATTTTTGTTTTTTGTTTCACCTAAAATTATCGCTGCAATAGCACTTATTTTAGAATTTTTGTTATTTTCTAAAATACTAGTTAATATTTGCAAAATTTCAGACGGTATATCATTGCTTAAAATCTGTTCTAGATTATATTTTTCTAATGATTTTTCATTTGTTGCTAAATTTGATTTGGTTATCTCTTTTCTTAAAGCATTATTAAAAAGGTTATATGATCTTTTAGAAATCCAAGGGATGTTTTTACCTTTATTAAGATTTGAATACATTTCATTTTCTAATTTTTCTTTGCCATTTTTTTGGTCAATTTTATTAACTTTGCTACTTTTAATATTCCTTATTTCTAAATCAATCTCCAATTTTTTTCTTTCTTTAAATTCTTGAAGCATTTCAGTTGCCCAAGATTTTGATTGTTTACATTTACTATCGGTTAAAATTTCTTTTAAAAATTGTATTGCTTTTTTCTCTTCTAATTCTCTAGTTATTACTGTGGCGAGAGAATAGAATTCATATTTATTTCTTTTTAGCAATCTTTCCCTAAGAATAGGTTTTACATCATATTCCATTTCTCCTAAAGCTTTGTAAGCTGATAGACATAATAATTTCTTTTTACATTTTTTCAACTTCTTTACTAAAATTGGAATTGCTTCTTTTACTTTTAATATACCTAATGAATATATTATATAATGTTTAATTTTATTATTTTTCCAACTTTTTAGTAAACTAAGCAAATCACTAATAATCTCATTTGCACCCAATTCTACTAAGGAAAAAATCGATGCAATTTTAATTTGATTATTTTTAGTTTTACTTTTTTTCCTTAAAAGAAAGGGAATAGCTTCAATCATTCCTAATTTTCCAAGAGCTGATATTGCAGTTGATTGAACAAATACGCTATTGTCATTTTCAGCAATTTCTTTTATAAGTGTATAAGCTTCTTTTACTTTCAATTCTCCAAGACCAGCTAAAATAATTTTCTTTATTTCATCATCACTATTATTTACTAATTTTTCAATCAGAATTGTTATAGCTGCTTTTTTGTCAATTAAGCTAAGGCTTTTTATTGCAATTTTTAATATTTCAAAATTTTCATCCTCTTTAATTATTTTAATTAGTAAAGGAGTTGCTTCTTTCGCCTGTAGAGTTTCTAAAGCAATTATAGATCTCTTTCGAACTCTTATATCCTGATCAGATTCCAATAGCTGAATTAATGCTGGAATTGCTTTTTTTTCTTGAAGAAAACCTAAAATAAAAATTGCTCTCTCTCGAATAAAAGCATTATTATTTTTTAAATGATTTTCTAATAATGTTTGAAAAAATCTGTCTTTATTATTATTAAATTCTAATGAATCTAAAATCACATCATGAATTATGTTAATGTTATTTGTATTTGTTTTCTTTTTCATTACTAATATACATTCACCTGTGTTCATTTTGTGACTTCCTAATAACTAGATTTTTTATTAGATAATCAAATTCTATTGTTTTCTTTTTTCATTCATGAAAATTGATATAAGCATATCATCAATTTCTTTTTTCTTTCTAATAATTTTTATTTGCTTAACAATTACAAATAATAATCCTAAAGTGATTATAGTTGTAAATATAATTATTAAGACTAAGTAGAAAGTCTTTATTGGATGGCTGTTAGGATCAAGTGGATCAGTACCCGCTTTGATTTCTACATTATCATAAAAGCCATCAGCATCTGTATCATTGTTATTTGGGTCAGTTTTATAATAATAAATTTCTAAACCATCTGTTAATTCATCTTCATCAGTATCTTCAGTAGTTGGATCTGTTTCATAAACTAAAACTTCTATCCCATCTAGAATTCCATCTGCATCGGTATCAATATTTAGTGGATCAGTATTGAAAACCAAAACTTCTAATCCATCATTTAATCCATCCATGTCAGTATCAATTTTTAGTGGATTTGTTTCGTAAATATATACCTCCCTATAATCTGATAAATCATCCTCATCAGTATCTGATGAATGGGGATTTGTATTTAATAGGTATTCTTCATAATTTACTAGATTATCACGATCATAATCAACCAATGAATCATCAAATAAGGGATTAATCTTATTTGTTATTTCCCAGCCATCAGGTATTTTATCTAAATCTGTATCATTATTTAATGGATCCGTGGTATATGAAAATACTTCTTGGCCATCCATTAATTCGTCAAAATCTGTATCATTATCAAACATAGAAGTTGAGAAATAGCTGTATTCAATTAAATCATCTAAGTAATCACCATCACTATCCATCCATCCAGTATGAAATATTGAACCTCTGAAACAGTACCAAGTTGATTTAAAAGTAGGCGATCCCGTAGATAAGCCTAAACAATACAAAACATTATCATCAGTATAAGCAAAAATTTCTGGCATTCCATCTTTATCCATATCTCCAATTGCTGGTGAAGTACGTACCCAACCTCCTACATAATATGAACCAACTTTCTTCCCTAAACAATTGATGATATAGATATATTTGTCATTATTCCCTATTACAACTTCAAAAAAACCATCAAAATTAAAATCAACGATTGATGGTGATGAGAAAATTCCATTAATTGTGTTATAAAACCACTTCAATGATCCATTATTCCCATTTAAACAAGTAACATTTCCATTCCAACCATTAATTACAACATCTATAATCCCATCGTTATTTAAATCTGTTACACTAGGCGAAGTTCGTACAATATCTGCCATTATATAATTCCAAACAAGATTGCCAGTTTCATCTAAACAATAGAGATTTTTATCGTCTGAACCAATTAGAATCTCAAGATTACCATTATCATCTAAATCAGCAATAGCTGGAGAAGACCAAATTTCTGCATTTGTTTGATAATTCCAATTCAATGTTCCATTATCGCTAATACAATAGATCCAATTATCACTTGAACCAATGACTACTTCTAATTTTCCATTTCCATTAAAATCAACAATTGCTGATGAAGCATATATTGAATTTGAGGTTGTATAATTCCAAATTTGAATTCCTTCATTGTCCAGACAATAAATATTTCCATCAAGTGAGCCAAAAATTATTTCTAATTCATTATTATCATCAAGATCAACAATTGAAGCTGATGCATAAATTTCTCCATTTGCTTCATAAGTCCATTTATTTTCTCCATTACTTTTTAAGCAATACAAATTTCTATCATATGAACCAAATATAATTTCGAGTTCATTATCATGATCAATATCTGCAACTGTTGGTGATGATAGAATCATTCCTCCTGTATCAAAAGTCCAAAGTAAATGTCCAAGATAATTAAAACAATAGAGAGAATAATCACTGGATCCTATTATGACTTCCAATTTTCCGTCTTTATCCAAATCAACAATACAGGGAGAGGAATATTCTGGCAAAAGAGTTCTTCCAGTATCATAAAACCATTTTACTTTTAAACCAAAATTATAGTCATTAGATATTGGTTTATCTGTATTATACTGTTGACCATTTGATTCGTATGTCATAAATGATACAATTATTAATAAAACCAAAAAAATAGGTGTTTTTTTCATCAATTGCTCTCCTTTCTGTATTGTAATTTTAATGCTTAATTTTTAAAATCATATTATATTCGATTTGCTTCTCTCAAATTGCATTCAGATTATTTTATAATGAAATCTAATAAATTTCTATAAATTATTAAGTATTATGTGTATTGTTGATTTTATTATAGGTACTAATAAATCAAAAATTAACACAAATATCAATAAACTTTATTTAAGTTGAAAGATTAATTTTGTAAAATGAGAAATTATATTACAAGTAAAAATCTTTTTCAAAATATAACAAGTTTTTCATTATATATCAATAATGGAATAAGAAAATTATCAAAATCTCCAATTATCTTTTCAGTTTTTATTATTATTATTAGTGTTCTATTACGTATACCTCGAGGTAAATTATTATATGGAAGTGATGTTTTTGAAATTTGTTGGATGGCTCAAGCAATTCTAGATGGTGCTTTTTTTTCAAATAAAACTTGGTTAATCCATCCATTATCATATTTGGGATTGTATCCTTATTCCCATTACCCCCTTCTACTCCCTTTATTCCTAAGTTTTTTTCTTTTCTTAGGAATACCATTAACAGCTTCTATTATAATTCTTGATTTTCTCTTAATTATAGGAGCAATGATTGGCATATATAAATTGGCTAAAGAAATTTATAATAACGAAATTTTCATTAATTTACTATTGATATTTTATGGTCTATGTAATAATGATTTGCTAAAATTTACATATATGACTCTCCATCCGAGAGGCGTTCTGTTATCATTTTCTCCTTGGTTATTATACTATTTATTAAAAATATTAAAAGAAAACAAAATAAGAGATTATATTTCAGCTTTCCTCCTACTTATTATAATAATCTTTCTTCACAAAATTGGATTAGCTTTTGTTTTATTTTTCTTTATTGTTCTTTTCCAAAAATTAATAACTTCTCCTAAATTCACTATCTTCTTTGAAAAAAATATTTTAAAATATATTAGAAGACATTTTTCTTTTGTTTCAAAGATAAAATTAGATAAAATTTTAATTTCATTTATATTATTGTTATTATTATTATACGGCTATAATTTCTTTCCCTTAGTGGCTGGTTCTGCCTCTTCTCCCTTTTTTGAAAATACTACTAATTTGAATATTATAATTAATCTCATTATTAGTTATTTAACACGTATTGGTTTATTTGGAATTTGTTTTCCTTTAGGCGTATATGTTATCATTTTTAATAAAGCTGAAATTTCTCAAGATAAAAGAATATTCATCTTGTCTTGCCTTTTTCCACTATTTTTCATATGGAAAATTCAAATCTATAATTTAATTGTTTTTCTACCTATATTTGGAGTTCTAAGTATACTGGGGATTCAATATCTTATTAAGATCCTTAAAACAAAAACAATTTTAAAAATAGATGCAGAAATAGCCTTAGTAGTATTCTATGTTTTACTTTCATTAATATTTCATATTTTATATTCTATTTTTGTAATTAATTTATTTATTATTTATATTGTTTTCTTTGGTATAATTACTATTATGTTACTAGTTTACTTATTTACTAGTTATAAAATTCGATTACCAAGTATCAATAAAAATGTAGTTTTGGGTTTAATGTTAATTATTGGTAGTATATTAGTTAATTTCTCTGTTTTCGAAGGTTATGATCGATATCCAAATTTAACTACTTTCCCTTACTCTAATGATTTTTCACAAAGTTATATAACAATTGATGAAATAGCTGTTGCTGATTATCTTAATTCACAAAATTGTACAGGAATAGTTTTTACTAGCACTACAAGGTTAGGAAGAAACATTGGAGGAATTGGTTTTTTAAATACAATACCTGGAGATCACCATGCTCAACATCTTTATTACAATTCAGTTACAAGAGAAGAACTTTATGGAAAAGTTTTTTTCAACTTCAGCTATTTTGTTAGAACAATTAATCTTGATACACACCAACGTTTCTATGAATTTCTTTTCTTAGATAAAATAAATAATCTTAATATTACAAATAATGCTGATTATAACAAATTACTATCACTTAATGTTCAATATGTAGTGGCTTTTAAGAATTTAGAAAACAATACAGCTTACCCATATATCATTACTCCATACGGGAGTACCTATTCCTACTTTCTAAAAACAATTAATTGTTTAATTCCTGTATTTTATACGCAATTCTTATTGGTATGGAAAATATACTAAAAATAAATTCTCAGAGAATATTCTTAGAAATAAAATTCACATGAATGATTTCTGATAGTCCAATGGAATACTGACTTTATAGTTAACTTAAAAAACATAAAAAATTAAATTTGAAAAAGATATTGATAATAAAACAAAAATTTATGATATTACTAATTGTAATCTAAACAAAACAAATCTAGTATAACCAAAGATGAGGAATTTAATAATATGTCAAAATGATTTGAATTTATGATAAATTATTCATATAAAAACGAAAAGGGGCACTTAATTCTTGAGACAACTAAATCCAAATAATAAGAATTTCATTTTTATTCTATTAGCGAGCTCCTATTTTATTGATCCAAGGGTAAAACAAGAGGTTTCTACATTAATAAAAAATAACTATTTTGTGTATGTATTATCATGGGATAGAGAAGGGATTTATTCTGATTTCACAGATAAGAATTTATTTGTAAAAAGTGTAAAGTTGTTAACATCTAAAACATTCTCGAAATTACTTTTTATTTTCTCTGCTGTATTATTCCAATTTTTAGTAATATTTAATGGAATAAGGATACTCTCCAGAAACCAAAAAATCATAATCCATGCTAATGATGTTAATACTTTGCCAAGCGCAGTTTTATTAAAGAAATTATTTAAAAATAAAATTAAAATAATTTATGATTCTCATGAATTAACACCTGCTGTGTATAGTGAATGGTTTGGCCATTTTATTGGTGACATTATAGGAAAAATTGAAAGGATTCTTCTTAAATCTGTTAATGAGATAATAACTGTTAGTCCACCTATAGTAAAACATCTGGAATCCATTTCTTATCGTAAAGTCAATTTAATTTGGAATTACCCAACGAAAGATATTATTCCAAATAGTGATAAATTAATGATGAGACACACTCTAGGGATAGAAAAAGAAAAATTCATAATTGTATATATTGGTTCCTTAAGACCAGATATTGCATTATTGGAATTGCTAGATGTAATAGTTTATATTAAAAATAATTCCTATGCTAATCTTCTATTAAATTTAAAAATTCTAATAATTGGTGATGGGCCACTTTATGAAAATTTGCAAAAGCTTATTCAAAAATATAAGCTGGATGAATATGTTGAATTAATTGGTAGAGTTAACCGTGAAACTTCTTTAAAATACCTTAAAGCTGCTGATTTATCTTATATATTATTTACTGTAAAAGGATTAAATACACAAATAGGTATGCCATGGAAGTTATTCGAAAGCTTGGTTAGCAATACGAAAGTAATTGTTGTTGAAGGAACCTATGCTGCTTCATTTATAAAGAAATATAATGCTGGTTATACTATCAACAAAATTAACTACAAAGAAATAGCCGATGTTATATTTAATGCTTATTCAAATTGTCATAATGAAAAATCAACCACCAATTTATGTAATAATTTTATTTGGGAAAACCAAGAAATTGAATTTATAAAAATATATAACTCGCTATTTATTTGAAGTAGTTTCATTATGAAAATTTTTTTAAATCAAATAGCTTCCTTTTAAAAAGAAAATTCTTTACAATATAATAATACAATTGAGGGATTCTTGTGTATCAAGGCAAAAAAATTGGAATTGTTGTTCCAGCTTATAATGAAGAAATTTTAATTGGTGATACATTGAATGGAATGCCTGATTTTGTTGAAAGAATTTATGTAACAGATGATTGTTCTTTAGATGAAACTGCAAAAATCGTTAAATATGTAGCTGTAAAAGATAAAAGAATTAAATTGATTCAGCATAAAAAAAATCAAGGTGTGGGAGGAGCAATTGTATCAGGCTTTAAAGATGCAATTGAAGAAGGAATGGATATTGTTGCTGTTATGGCTGGTGATAACCAAATGGATTCTCAATACCTGCCAAAATTACTAAATCCCATTATCAATGAGAATAAACATTTCACTAAAGGTAATAGATTGAAACCTGGTTATTGGAAAGGTATGAGTTTATTCAGACTGATTGGTAATTTCATTCTCTCGATAATAACAAGATTTGTAACAGGATACTGGCGAATCAAAGATCCTCAAAATGGTTATATTGCAATATCAACTGAAGCACTAAAGAAAATTGATTTAGACAAGCTATACAAAGGTTATGCTTTTGAGAATGATCTAATGGTAAAAGCAAATGTTGTAAATCTAAAAATGGTAAATGTTTTAATACCTGCTAATTATGGTGGAGAAAAATCTAAAATAAAATATCATAGCTTTATTGTTAAAACAAGTTTGTTTTTGTTTAAATCTTTCTTTTGGCGTTTGTGGAATAAATATATTAAATCTTATCATCCAATTGGTATACTTCTTATTATTGGACTTCTTTTACTAATAGGTGGTTTCATTGCAAGTTTTATTACGAGTTTTACATATTTCTGGCCAGTAATAGTTTTTGGTGGAACACTTTCTTTGTTAGGATTTTTTATTGATGGTTTATCTTCAATTTAATTAATTTGTAAAATAAACAAATTCATTTTGGTACAAATAGAATAGTTATTTTTGTATCATATATTCTACTGATGTGAGGATTGAACGGTAAATTTGAAGACATATCTGGGAGTTTTTTTATCCAATCTATATTATCTTCTCCATAAGCTGCCCAACCTGTCATAAATCCATCCTTTTTCATTACATCATTTATTAGAATATATTTTATTTTGGAATTAACTAATAGTGGAGATGAATTATTCAAATATTCACTTAAATATGTTTCATTTGTAAATAATACATTCATTAACCAGCTTCTTCCGTATTCGAAAGTAGTTTGAATTCCACTTATTCCTTCTACAATAGCTGAGAATCTAAAATCACAATCTACTACGACATCAGAATAAGTAGGCTCCCATACAGTATTATTAGGTGTGTAGGAATATACTATCAGAAAATCTACCGTTTTAAATTCAGCATCCCAATATATTTCTTGAGTATTCCAATTATTTTCAGGTTTAGGATGTGAATATGAAAGAGTTGCAGCTATGCTACCTATTAAACATACTAATAGAATTGCTTTATATTTTCTTATATTGATTTTTTTCAAAATTCCAAAAACTGCTATTGCTGCTAATATTACTCCGATTCCTGCAATATAAAGTGCTAATCTTCCTAAAAAGCTAGACATATTTGGAAAGATTGCTATCACAGAAATGATAAAGATAATGCTAAATAACCATCCACGTAACATTCTACTTCTAGTGAAATTTCGTTTTTCCAGAAAAATAAGTCCAATAGCACCAAGAGGTGCTAGAACAAATGCATTTGTTCCCATTAATAACGCAGATTTTAGACTTTGATCAGGGCTTGAAGCACCAAAAAACATAGCAATAATGAATATAGCAAGAATACCAATTATACTACTAGCTATTATTGCCTGATTAATTTTTTTCCGATTAAAATTATAATAAAAGAGGGAAAATGAAATTACATTAATTATAACTACTACTACTATCATTATAATAACTGGTGCTTTCGATTCACCCTCGATAAAGAGATTTGTTATAGAACTATTAATGAAATTTAAGGGAAATCCTTTCAAAACAAATTGCCAAAAAAGGATTACAAATACATCTAATATAGTTAATGTTATAAAATTGACAAAAAAATCTTTTCGCGTAAATTTTTTGTTTTTATTATAGCAATAAATTATTTCATAGATTAATAAAATATGCCAAATTGCAAGAACAATTGCTGTTGTAAGGTGATGTATCATTGTAATTCCTAAAGTTATCATTAATCCCAAAGCTAGATATCGATGATCTTTTGTTTCTAAATAGCGTAATAAATAGAATACTACATACGGTACTAATCCCAAAACAAACGTTTCTGGAGCTATATTTTGATTTCTATATACAATAACTCCTAGAAACGACATAAAAAACATTGATAACAACCCAATCATTCTTGATTGTGTTAATCTTCTTGCAAGAACAAAGAAGATTATTAATTGAATAGAACATAAAATTTGCGGAAACACATAAATTACCCACATCATTGGTTCCGCTTTTAAACCTAAAAGATGGGTAGCCATTATGATAATAAAAGTAAAACCAGGAGGATCTCTTGTTATATTAGAAAAATCTACCCCTCCTTGGAAAAAATCTCTTTTAAGATAACGAAAATAGAAGTATCCATCAAACGTTATTGGATTTCCCTCTCTAAGAATTCTCCAAGTTCTGACTAAAAATCCCATTAAAGTGATTAAAATTGTTAAAATGATAAAGAAAAATTCTCCTTTTGTATAACCTTTGAATTTACGATTGTTGTTATTACTAGATACTCTATCAAAAGGATTATTTTGATTTGTGTGAGAATTTAAAGCCACTATATTTTTCTCCTAATTTACTAATATTAGTAGATTAAAATAATTAAAGATGCTAATTTATAAAAGTCCCCTTCAATTTGCAGAATTGTTTCTGTAAAAAAAATTGAATTTTTATAATTTCAATAATTTTAGCTTTATTGTACTTATTTCGAAAAAAGATAAGTAGAAAAAAGAAAGATTTTACAAAATCTTTCTAAAAGATATTCAATCCAGTTAGCTCTCCTATCAATAATAAGAAGCTAAACAATTGTGCGATTATTATCATTATTCCTTCAAAAATCGTTATCCGGTGGTCATCTGCAATCGATCTTTTAACTTCATTGAAATTCAATAAAATATTGTTTCTTCTATCAGCGATTTTTTTTCAGTTTGTAATATTCTTTAATGGAACCAGATTGTTGAAAAAATGGCATAAAATGATAATACATGCTAATG
>Ga0307375_10001161_pt1 | contig 29515 bp, 29 predicted proteins | sample TR1MG_FD_202531 | JGI IMG/M metagenome (GOLD analysis project Ga0307375, IMG submission 202531) | Soil microbial communities from Risofladan, Vaasa, Finland - TR-1 | ecosystem: Environmental > Terrestrial > Soil > Coastal area > Acid sulfate soil | place: Finland: Risofladan, Vaasa | collected...
TCTTGATAGCCTGCTCGATGCTCTTGGGGTCGGCGTCCTTCACGCCTAGTGCGTTGGCCAGGAGTGCCCCGGCAGCACCTCCCAGCGGCCCGCCAAGAGCCGCCCCGACGATGGGTGCAAACTTGCTAACGAACGGTTTGATGTTGTCCCAGGCGCTCATCAGTTATCCTCCGCTGCGTAAAGAAGATCCTTGGCGATGCGACGCGCCCAGCCCTTGCCGAACGAGTCCCAGGTAGAGAGTGAAGTCATGAAGATGAGCCGCTGCGCTGCGAAGCGCATCAGCACATCGTTGAGGTCCATGCCTGCGAGAGCCGCCGCGCTCTGCGGCCCCCAGTGCCCGTCATCGGCCACGCCCACGGCAAGTTGGAGCTTGCGGATCGCCGTGCCGATCCCTGAGTTCACGGCGAAGTCGAAGCACTGGAACTTGATGGCCGGGTGAGCGTCTCCCAGCGGGTTCCAGAAGTCACGCAGGTAGATGGCCTTGGCCCCATCGAGTGTGAGGTTGGCAATGTCCACGTCAGGGTAGGACCGTTTGCTGATGCCAAACTTGGTCTCACCACCAGGGTCGGTGGGGTTGTTGGTGTAGCCGCCCTCGCTGTCAATGAGTCGGCTGAATGCTTGGTCGAAGTCCATGTCTGCCTCCTAGCCGCCACCTATACCAGCGTGGCGAGGGTTTTGGATCGGGTCATGGGGTGCTCCTAGTTTTCCGCTTTATCGCCGCCTGTTTTCAGGGGTGCTTGCACAAGGGTTGCACAAGGCTTACGGCGCAGCCTGAGAATGAGCCACGCGAGCTGAGGGAAACCGTGTCCCATAACAAATGCCATTCCCGCTTGGGGCCGTTCCATTTACTCTTACGGTTCCATCAGTGGGGTTTGTAGTGACGGTGAAGCAACTAGTCGCTCCGATGTTTTGATCTGGAGACACAACATATCGGTATCCGTCCGAGTAAAATCCTGGAGGCAATGTGCAGATCACTGTGTTGTAAGCCGTTGCCCCGCCGCTGGTCTCTCCTAGAACAACTTCCTCAGTGCAGGGGTCTTTGAAGTATGTGATTGAAGTGTATCCACCGGAACTGGTAACACCAGTTTCGTGAGAGCAACCGAAGTTTCCCTCTCCAGAGTCAGTGATGATCAGCTTGTCCTTCTTGTCATTGGCTGTGCTGGTAGCCCGACTGACGTTATCCGTGAAGATGTAGTTGTAGCTTGAGTTCGCAGTTAAGTAAATCTCCTGGCTGGCCGGAAGCTGGCCGACCCCAGAAAAGACATTGTTCCTGATCTTCGTGTCACTCGCGTAGTCAAGTCCCAACAGTGTCTCAACTAAGGGGCCACCTCCGAAGTTGTTCTCCTCAACCACACAATCCCTTGAACGATAGGGGGTGGTCTGGTTGTTGGACCCGCCAGTGATTTTGACCGTGTAGGCCGGGTGGGTGGGAGAAGTGTTCGCGCCCTGCTCCATCTGGTTGTTGCGGATGATGACCTGTGATCCGTTGATCACATGGATCGCACCCTCGCCAAAGGTCATCGTGTTGCCCTCAACCCGGTTCTGGTAGGCTCCGAAAACGATGTCAAGTTCAATGCCGTAGTGCGTCGAGGAAATGATGCTGTTATTCAGGATGCGGTTCCCGTCCGCTACACCAGAGAGCAACATGCTCCCACTAAGGGTGCATTCCCTGATCGTGTTGAAGGCGAAGCCTCCAACGGCTTGGTAGGCATAGCCGCCTGAAGATTCGGTCGTGTAAAGGTTCAACCTCTCAAAGACTGAAGTGAGCATCACGTTATAGGTCGGACTGGTGGCGTCGATGTATAGAGCGTGGAACCCGGTGTAGTTGTTGATCCCCAAGTCACGCATGGAGAAGTTGCGGACCTCGGACGCTCCATTGTTCCCTGCCGTTGTTACGGCAATCTTGAGGATCGAAGTTGTGGGGGAGTTGCCAACCCCCTGGATATACGACTGCCGAGAGCCAGCGCCGTAAATATTGCGGTTCCTAACGAGCGTCAGACAGGCATCTCCAGTCCCAGTCACATACCACGCACCAGCGGGGAAGTAAATCGGGTCCAAGCCATCGGAATCAAGCGCGGCCTGGATTGCAACGGTATTAGCTGCGGCTTTGCTGGTGTCGTTAGGAACCGCTCCGAAGTCCAGAACGCTTACAAAGTCGGCATTCTTCGCAGCCTGAGTCCTCGCCACCGCCCCCGTGTAGGGAGCGAGGTAGCCGATGAGGGAGGCGCCCATGCCGGTAGCCGTGCTGAGGAGATCCGCCGCGAGTTGAGCCGAGGCCGCAGCCAGCCAGACGAACTTCTTGCCCACGTTGCCCAGCACGTAGCCGTCGCCTCCAGGCTCGGGCACGGTCCAGTCAGCGGTTAGGCCCGAGATGGCCGTATGCAGGCTGCGGCTGAGCTGCTCCTGTGTCTGCTGCACCAGGCGGGTCAACTTATCGAGGGCACGACCGTAGACCGACGGCAGAAACGGACCGGTATCCTCCACCGCGACCGTTTGGGTCTCAGCAACCGCACAACGAATGAGCAGACCGTAGGCGCCCAAGTCTACCGTCAACACTACAGATCCGCTGGCACCACCCACACCGGTGACCGCGTAGTCCGTGGTCAGGATGAGCTTGCTTCCTACCACAAGGTTGGTGGTTAGGTCTGTCTTGTAGACCTCCAGGTCGGTGGCGTCGGTGATGGGGAAGTTGAACGGGAAGGTCGTGCCACCCGGACCCGGGTAGGAAACCTTCGTAGTTGTGGCGGTGAGGGTCATGGGCGTGCTCCTTAGACGGTGGTGGAGTCGGTGAGGATGTTGTAGGAGACGAGTGCGGTGAGCAGTGAGGCCAGCGCCACATTACCACCACGTGATCCAGTGATGGTTGGCTTGGCCACGTAGGTGAAACCCAAGTTTACCTGGAAGTAAATTGCTGGGTGACCTTGCAGGGCGTCACTGTTGGCCGCGGTGGTTGAGCCAGTAAGCGGGTTGACGTAACCACCCGACCCACCGACATAACCGCCTCCGGGGTCTGACGTTGGTTGGAGGACTGTCATCGTTTGCTCCTTGGTTTGCCGACCATGGTGTTGTAGATGAGCTCGCCGGCATTGGCAGGATGCTCCTCACCGGTTTGGACGCGCCTGAGATACTTGGCTGAGGCCGCTGCCTGAGATGTGCCGCCAATCCCCAGCAGGGTGCCTAGTTCATCAAACGCCTTAACGAAGTAGTCTGGATACTCCTCCTTCCCGCTAGCCACCTTGACCGTGTCATCCACGAGGTTGATGCCCTTTTGCATAACGCTGACGATGGGCGACAACCGGTAGTCACCACCGAACCCAGTGCCGAACACCTTCGCGTCCATGGCATTCGCCACATCACGCACGATGGGGATGGGTTGGGTCCACGCCAGGGCCGCCTTGCGTGCTGCCCACAGCCGCTTGTCCTCGTTCGGTTGCGGGGTTTGGCCCTTGAGGGAGTCGCCGATGATGTTGGCCAAACTCATCATCACAGCGATGGCCGTGAACTGCGGAATGCTACCCGCGTGGACGGCATTACGGAGCAGACCATACTGGGCAGGACCGTCACCCATGAACATGGTGATGAGTTTCATCGCCTTGTCTGGGTTGCGCTGCGCAGCCAGTAGGTCCTTGGGGTTGCCGGCCATGAGGGTCAGTCGGACCGTGCGGTCAGCCATGCGGGCTGCGGTATCTGGGTCGTTACCCTTGCTGATGGCATCACGGTAGGACCCCAACCACGCCGGTTTCGAGATGAGGGCATCGATCATAGCCAACCCATGGAAGGCCTTGCGGTTCCACTCAGCCTTGAGACTGCCATCACCACGTAGGTGTTCCCACTGGGCGCGCATATCGCGGTCTAGGTTCTCAGGACGATGCTGCATCTCACCAGACAACGCGTGGATCTGGTTAGTGACATCGTTGGGGTGGCGCAAGAAGTCCATGAACGCACCAGCGAAGGTCGACACCGGAACACGATACTCACCAGGACCGACGACGCGGAACGTGTCTGTGAGCTGGACGATGACCGTGCTGTATTTGAAACCAAGCACCGATGCCACCAGGTTGCCACGTGCCGCGAGCATTGTGTCAGTGTAACGAGACGCGGCCTCAGGCATACGACTGGCACGGTCGTTCACAATGTTACGGAGCCACGGTGCCAGTTGCTTGTAGTAGGCCTCACCCACTGTTTCCTGCATTGACCTCCGCACCTCAGGGTTTCCAAGCAACCGATTGATGAGGATGACTGACTCGCGGTGGGTGAGGTCCTTGACGACACCGGAGGTATGGCTGAGCAGGGTGGTGTGGTAGTCAAGGCTTAGTGGGTAGATGGCACCGGTCCGCTCCTTGGTGTGACTCTGAGGCGTGATGGCCTTAGTGTAACCACCACCGTAGTCGAACAAGGCCGTGGCGTTGCTCTCCTGCTTGACGGCCACGGTTGAACGACCAGGTGCCCCGACTAGTGGGAAGTAACCACCATCCAGCGTCTCAGAGGTGCCATCCTTGAAGTTGACCGTAACCGGGACGCGTTCCTGCTTCTGCAGATCAAGACCCGTCATGCGTTTGTGGAGCGCCGCCACGTCTGGCCACAGCATCTCAAGGGTGTCCCAGGCGCCCTGCACGAACTTGGTGTCGTGGTGGTTCAGGTTCGAAAGGGCCGCATCCACGGTTGCAGGGGTGAACCCGAAGTCACTGTAACCCTCGATCAACTTCTGTCGGTTGAGGTCTGTGCCCATGTTGAAGAGCATGGTGATGATCTGCATACGGTTGAGATCACCCTTGACACCTGGAACAGTGAAGGTATCCAGCATGCTGTTCTGCTGTTCCTTCGGCATTTGGTCCATGGCCTCCATGAGTTTCTGGTTGACCTTGATGATGAGGTCGTAGTCAGCATTCTGGGCCTTCACGATGGGGTCCCAGATGGCGCGGTGCCACGGTCCATTGGGGTCATTGCCATCAAGCCAGTTAATGATCTGCTCAGCCTTGACCATCTCGGAGTCGGCAGACTGCAACTTGCGAATGGCCTTGTCCTTGGCGGACTCTGTGGAGTTGGGAAGTTTAAGGGGCGTCTCCTTGTTGTTAGCACGAGCCGAGGAGTCCAGTTCAGCCACCAGGTCCTTGTAGTCTACGCGCTTGCCGTCCAGCAGAACGTTGAACTCCTGGTAGGCCAGGTGTTTGATATTCTTGAAGGCATCAGACAGATCACGCAGGTCCGCGTTGGTCATCTGTTTGTGCGGAACCTTGAACCCCTCATCGAGAAGTTTATCTGCGATGACCGGTTCTTTGTTGTCAGCGAGTTGTGCATCCACCCACTGCTGCAGGGTCTCCTTGCGCGGAGGGGCATTGGGATCCGCGTCGGCATAACCGAACCGTTGGAGCAGGGTGTTGACCTGCGCCTGGTAGGTTCCACCAGCCTTACCGAGGTTTCCCTGCACACGAGGTGAGGCGAGTTTCTTTGTCAGGTCTTCGAGTTTGTCGTCGGCGGCACGAGCACGCTTCGCCTCGAGATACATGAAGTGGTTCAGAATCTCCTGGGTCTTAGCCTCAGCCGCATCAGCATATTTGTTCTTGCCCTGAAGGTCAAATGCTTCGCGGGCAAGGCGGCGCTGGGCCAGAAGATATTTGTTGGGGTCTGTGTTGGCAAGTGGTTGATGGTCTACGAAGGCAGAGGCCGCGATGCGGAAGGACCTCATGGGCGGTATCTCATCCGCTGCGGCCTTACGTGCGGTGGTGTCCTGCTGGTTGGACGTCTTGTTGAGAAGTGCGCGATCCTGCTGGTTGGCGGTCTCATCCGCGCGGCGCTGCTGGTCGACCTCACGACCACGCATATTGCTCACGGTGTCAGCGGTCCGCTTCAACCGGTTGAGGCTGCGTAACTCAAGGGCCAGCACATCCTCACGCCGGGTGCTGTGCAGTTCATCGACGGCCTTGGCGCGCAGGGCCGCATCATCTGACATCAGATCCCCGTGTTCGGTCAGCATGCGGGCATTGGCCTCACGATCGATCCGTTTGCCGCGCGCCTCAAGCCCTGAGATGGCATTGATCAGGTCATTGCCTGAGTCGAAACCAAGCAACACAGCGGCCGCATCTGGGTCCATACCGCCGTCATGGGTGTAGACGTAACCCTTGCCACGCCCTAGTTCCTTCAGCTTCTCCTCGCCGTAACGGTCGATGATGGCCTGGCGACTGAGCTTGACCTCAGTCCCATCCTCGGTAGCGCCGGTGGTCAGGGCACGAAGGGCGATGTAGGCTGGGTCCTTGTCCAACTCATCGGCCACCTGGACCCGCTTCTCAGCAAGGTTCTCACGCCAATCGCGGCGCTGCTGGTCAGCATGCTGCTTGGCGAGGGTGGTAAGGAGGCGCTCCTTGGCCGTGCTGATCTCATCTTGCTTAGCCTTGAGATAGACCAGGAACTCCTTCTCACTGACACCCATGTCCTTTGCAGAGGTGAAGAGTGGTATATCACCAAGGGTCTTGCGTGCAGCCTCAATCTCCTGGTCGGAAGCGTAGAGTCGGTCGAAGACACCACGCACCTCATCGGTCATAGGAACGTGGAGCTGCTCGGCAGTCTTATAGATCTTCATGAGCCAGCCGCTGAACCGTTGAAATGGCGTGCGCAGATCCTCAGACGGCGCCTTGCCCTCACGCATGTAGGTCTCGTGGGCACGGGCAAACTGCTCATGTTGATCTACGGTGAGAGGAGCATCGCCCTCAGCGCCAAGCCATTTGCGGATGACGCCATAGTCACTCTTCACCTGGTAGGACACGCCTTCCGTGCCGGACAACTCATGAAGCATCTCCAAGTAGAAGTGACCGAGTTCGTGGATGGGGGTGGACTTGTCATCATTGAGCAGGCCGAGGTTGAACTTAGTCTTTCCACCGTCCTGCTTCTGGAACTCGAGGTAGCCGCGTTCACCACCGTTACCGGCCGTCGGTGGCTGGAACAAGGCCTGGCCGGCCTCAATCTTGGCCTTCATCTCAGGCGTGATCTTGAGACCAAGTTGGTCGGTGTAGGTGGTATCTGCCGCACCACCCGCCTTCGGTGTTTCATCGGTGGCAACCTTCAAGGTTTCAAGTTTCCCACCACCCAACTTCTTTACCACGTCGTTCACAACCGAAGGAAGAAGTTTGTCGTAGAAGGCCTTCATGCCCTGGCCACCAAGGGTCATGAGTTCGTCCTTGCGAATCTCGCCGTGTTTCTCAGGGTCCGATGCGAGGATCTTCTCTGAAACCTCCTTACCTGCAACCTCCTCTAATGTCTTGCCAACGAGTTCATCGGGGTGGCGGGTGGCGGTCTTGATCACGCCGTCTTTGTCTACATTCATGTTGATGTTACCACCGTCCGCCTGCAATGCCACAGTGCGGTCACCCTCGCGGTTGGTGCGCCCGGACCAGCCAATAGCCGAGACTGCCTGTGCGAGGTTGTAGCGGTCGGCGCTCTGCTGCCCCGTCACGAAGGCCACCTGGTCGAGCCCGTTGTCCACCGCATAGCGCAGAAGGCGCTTCACCGCGAGGGACGTCCAGGCCTTGGTATCGGTGACGAAGGGGGCGGTGGGGACCTTTTTAGATTCCATCTCATTATTTAAGACCCACAACCATGCTTCATCCTCGGTCCTGAATCGAGGCCCTGGCATATTCAGATATTTTTGAGCGTGAAATCCTTGATTAGTGGGGTCATCAGACGGGGCGCTCCAATCGAATGGAGTTGATTCAACATGCCAACCGCTATCTTGGAGGATTTTGATCTGCTCATTGCGTGGAACATCGCCCTTAAATCCTTCCTTCCGCCCCTTCTGCGCCCAGTCACTCTGCACCTCCTCGATGAACAACATTCGTTCCCCGTTAGGACCGGGTCGTTCATCAAGACGGACGTGGGCCAGGATGTTCTGCTGGTCGAAGTGGCTGGACTGGAAGGACTCAGGTTTCCCCATGACCCCGGGAGGTAGAGGCTTCACGGGCAGTGTAAGGAGCACTTCCTTATAGTTGTCCTTAGGACCGGGGAGGGTGTAGTCTTGATACTTTGTGTCTGTGGTATTTGAATTAGATACGAGCTCGAAGAAGTGCGCCTCTAGATCGATCGCGGCAAAACGCGCGTTCGCAGCTTGGCGGCTAGTGATAAAACCAGAGTCCTCAGCAGCTTCAGTGAATTTAATCACATCACTAAGGGTCGCCGGGTCTCCGTCGATGGCAAACGGGTGACTCTGCGAATAGGCCTCAGCAGGGGCCATGACGTTAATGTCACCCACACCCTCCAACTTCAGTACTGCGTTACGCAGTTCTTGAGTGGGCAGGAATTGCATGGGTTCACCCTCGCCCAGGATCTTCTCCTCAACCCTGACACCACCCTCCTGGATGAACTGTCGCAGTTCATCGATGCCGGTCGTCTTGCCCTGAAGATCGAGGTAGTCGTTGACCCCAATGGCATCCATCTCAGCCTGCTTGAACTTGCCCTCCTTCTGGCGGGCAGCAAGCCAGGACCTGACCTGCTCCGTGTTCGCGGTGCCATCACGTCCGGCCAACTTCTCGATGGCCGGGTCCTGCACAGCACGGTCCAAGGCGGAGTAGAACACAGGACCAGACTGGTAGAGCATCCGCCCCATGGGATCACCACCGTCACCCTTGACGTCGATCGGACTGTTGAAGTCAGTATTCAGTAGGTCACTGATCGGCGTGCTGACCTTGACCCCATCCCAGATCGTGTTGGTGAAGCGGTTGCGCGTGCGCTCGATGCCCTCACTGTAGAGTTGGCCACCGCGCATCTTTCCACCAGCCACACCGTAGAGGTTCCCGTCTTTTAACTCGGGAAACCTCTCCACAGCCAGTTGGCCCAGCGACTGCAGCAGATCGGTTCCAATACCGGGGATGCCAGTGTCTGAGGACTGATCCAACGTGCCGGTGTAGAGGTGGCCGTCTCGCACCTGCGCCGTAACCCACGCGTGGACCCCATCCTTGTAGACGCTGACCCCAAGCTGGTCGCCATCGACGTAACCGGTGGCGGGTAGACCTAGACGCGGGGTGGTAAGGTCGGTGCGCTCGGCACCTTTGAGGTCGCCGAGTTTGGTGAAAGCAAGGACTTCAGCGCCGTCCCGACCCTGGAGATCAGCGACGCGGGCTGCTCGGACATCTTCATGTTCTGGCGCAGTGAGTCCTCGCGCTGCTTGGCCGCTGCCAGCATTGCCGCGAACCGGCCCCTGTGCTCGTCGTCCATCGGTTGGAAGTCCATCTGATGCTCCTGGTGTCGGAAGGCCGCGTCCAATGTCTAACCTGGCGGCGATGTCCTTGGGGGTGATGAGGTCGGGTGTCTTTCCTGAAGCGCGCTCGGCGAAGTTAATAGCGAAGTTAGTGAAGATCTTGGACGTCGCATCGGCGGTCTTGGCAGCTTCACCACCGGCGTCCAGCAGCTGCTGCTTAATCTTATCCTGGATTGCCTCACGATCTGGGTGCGGAGTATCAGTTTCTGACATCTTCTGCAGTTGGTCCTTGGCGGCCTGGACATTCTGCACCAACCGTTCCGCCTGGGCATCGGCCTCGTTCATCGTCAACCCGCCAGGCGTCAGGCGCACATCCTTGGCCAGACCATCGAAGTGGGGTGTATCCACGGTCGACGTCAGGAACTTGTCCACCGGCACACGCAGGTCAGTGGCTGTGGCGTTGGCCTCCTCGAAGTTACCGATGCCCATCTCCTGCGCCTTGGCCACAGGGTCCTCGCCCTGACCCTGCCAGTAGCGGGTGAACTCACGAGCCGGGATGGCAACCTCAGCACCATCTGCCAACTGAGCGAGGTGGTCACGGAATGCCTGAGGGTCCTCAGCCAGAACCCGAGACCGCTTCATCGTGTCAGCAAGGTCATTCATGTATTGCATATTCTGGTGAGACTTGACGAGACTGTCGCCGATGGCATTCACGGTATGGACGTTCTCGTATAGGGCGAAGGTGATGAACTGGTTCGACCATCCCTTCCACAGGTTACCGTCCGGCTCGTGCAGCTGGCGCAACGTGTTGTCGATGGCAGTCATGCCCATGGACAGAGGCACCGCACGGGCCGTCTGTGTAGCGGCAGTCTTGAGAATACTCTGACCCTCAACGGTAACCGGACCAGGGACCTGCGTGAACAAGGCCAGGTTGGCCAACCCCGTACCAAGCCCCTCAACGGATGCCTTCCAAAGACTACCCGTCTTCGCCATCACCTCATCGAACTTGGCCTTGTCAGCGTTGAAGGCGAAGAGTGGTGCTGTGAACTTGCCACCAGCAACCATCGCACCGAGGGTGCCGACCATTCCGGGCACCTGTCCAAGGATGCTCGGCGCCTTGTAGAGCGGATTGTCGAACAGTTTACCAGTGGCCGGGTCCTTGAGTTGCTGCGGTGCAGATGCCATCTGGCCAGTACTTAGCAACCACTCGATTTTGTCCGCGGCCGCATGGACGAGAGCACCTGGATCCAACCACCACGGCAGACCACCACGGACCTTGGTAACCTCATCAGGTGAGGGGGTCAAAGATTTAGCAAACTCAGTGAACGGACCGAAAAAAGCACGGTTGACGTCACCTATCTTGTCAGTGATGTCGGCCATGATTTCACCGTCACTAGACAGTTTGCTATTATAGACCCCACGGTTGATGGCGTCTTGCTTCACAGCCTCGAGTTGCGATGCAGTAAGACCCTTGAAGTCACCGGCCTGAGTTCTTTTATCGAACTGATCCTCAAGGTCCTTGTAGGTTTCTAGGTCGTCGTGCATCGCGGCTGCGTTGAACGGGTTCGTGGCGATGGCGGTAGTCTTAGGATACTGACGGACGAAGGCGTTAAAATCGAAGTTGCTCAACCTAGCCGCGCGGTTGAACCCCTGAGGATCCTGTTGCACCAGATCTGGCGTAACCCCCAATGCGCGTGCCGTCACCTGCTGGGACCTTGCCTGGGTGGGATCTTGTTGCACCCCGTAGGACAGGCCGGTCTGCAGACCGTTCACCTTCTCCAGGTCCTGTTGACTCTGTGCGAGGAGGTCGTCCAGCTGGTCAGGCATCAGTGTCCCCTTTGGGCGGAGGTCGGAAGGCTGGGCGTGGTTGTCAAACTGAGCTTCGGCTTGTAGTTGCCGTTGGCGTCAATGATGCCCTGCTGCCTTGCGTTATAGTAGAGCTGGTAGAGCAAGGTTGGGTCGAGTCCGCGGTAGTCCTGCGCCTTTCCGCCTGACTGCAGGAACTGTGCCTTGGCTTTGGTCTCCATGTCTGCGGCAAACTGTGCCGGGATGGTTGCACCACTGCTGCGCAATTCGAACACGCGCTTGGTATCATCACCATACCAGTGTTTATCCGTGACTACCTTCTGAACAAGCAGGGCGATGAGTTTCTTGGTGTTGTCCAAGGACCATTCCTGGCCAGACGCTTGCTGCGCTTCTTTGAGTTGGGAACGAATGCTGGCAACCGCGGTATCCTCATCCGGCGAAAGCTTCGCGGTGTTCTTGATGACACCGGCCTGCTGAAGAGACGTGAGCAGGAGGTCGCTGTCCACATGGGTCTGCGCAACCTTGGCAGGGGTGGCCCGCATGTGGTTAATTTCGTTCATCGCCTTAAGGGTGTTCTGCAACCCGAGTTCACCCTGTTTCGCCCGCACCTGGCTGTCGGTCAAACTCAGCACGTTGGGGTCAGTCATCAGTTTCCAGTAGGCAACCCGCTGGGCGGAGATGGTCGCGGGATCGGTAGGGACGGCCCGCTCGATCTGCTCGCGCTTCATGTAGTCCAGCATCGATGCCTGCATCTTCTGAGGCATTGAGAGGTATGGTTGCGATGTGGTCACGGACCCGATGCTGTGGGTCTTATTCCAGATCCCGAAACTCGCATCAGAATTGGTAGACACCTGCTGCTCCGTCTGCGCTGAGTGCAGATTCACTCGGTCCTTGAGCTCAGCCTCGGCCAGCGTCTTCTGCTCGGGCGTAAGACCCCCACTCCTAACCCTGTCCGTCAGGATGCTGTTTGCATCGGCGATCCTGATGGACCCATCGGGGTTGGTAGTCTGCTTGACCACGTCATCCGCTGCGGCAAGGGCGGCAAGGTTGTCATTACCAGTTTTGGTGACCGATGTCAACCGTTCATAGTCCTGGGCGGTGACAAGGTTCTTGTTCTTTTCCAAGTAGGCTTGCGCCGTCGGGGCCAATCCCTTCTGAAGAGCGGCCGTGACAGTGGCGCTGACCACGGGAGACGTGAGTTGCGTGACGAACGCGGTCTTGGCGTCACCCGTCTTGCCCTGTCGTTCAGCCTCCAGAGCCGCGGCGGTCTCAGTGGTCTGCACGTTGGTGCTGTTGACGATCTCCGTGGACGGGTCTAACGCGGCCGCCTGCGCCGAAACCTTGGAGGTTCCGATCACTGTGTCCATGTGGAACACATCAGTCTCGTGGTTGAGATGCGCTTGGGCCTGCGCTTCGAACTGCGTATAGTGAGGCATGACCTTGGCGGTGAAGAGTCGTTGTGCCCCGCCACTCAGGTCCTTGGACAGTTCGTCTTGCTTGTCCTTCAAGGCCTGCATGGCCGCCTGGTCGGGGGTCAAACCGGTGTTAGGGTCCGGCTTGAGGGCCGCCTCACCGTGGACCTGACCAAGGTTTCCTAGTGTGGTGTTCTGAAACTCAAGATACTTGTAGAGGGTATTCTCGGATACCGCGTTGTCAGCACGGAACTGGACCTCTGACATGTCGCGCCCGAGATTAGAAAGTCCCTGACCGATTGCCGCACCTGGGTTCGGCGCCTGCACGTTGAGCATCCCGCCAGGGGCACCTTGAGATTGAATCTTGGGCGTATCGTAGACCGGAAGTTGCGGCATCACTTCCCCTTCTTACCAGACCCCGTAGACGAGGTATTGTAGGCGGATCCGAACCCGGTGAGGGCCGTGCCAATGGCACCGGTCGTGCCCATCAACGCTGCAGCATCACCAGCGTAACCAAGACCAGCGGCTTGGTTCTTGTAACCCCACGCTTCACGTAGAGCGTTGGTTCGGAGGGTCAAGGCATCGACAGTCCCCATCTCATTCGTTTGGTCGATCACCTTGCCGAAACTCTGTGACTCCACCGCTGCACCGCTTGCTCCCGCCGCCGCGGTCTGTGAGGCGACCAACTGTCGCACCTTCGACTGCTGGATCTGCTCAGCAGAAGATCCTCGCACCAGTGCATCAGATGCCTGGTAGTTGGCGACCATGGCGTTGCGGTTATCGATTGCCTGCTGGGTCTGACCCTGCTGGTATTGACCGGCGGCACTGATGACCGTGCCTACGGCCATGACGGCAAGTGGGCTACACATGGTGGCCCTCCAAGGTGAATGGGTGGAAGGGGAGATTGAAGGGTCCGTAAGGTATCGTCGGGTGGATCGTGAAGCCGAGCCAACTGAGCCAACGGATGGCACGCGCATTGCGCGCATCGACGTAGTTGACCAGGTTCAACCAATCGCCCAGCACAGCCTGTAGACTTGGCCGGCATCGACGGATGAACATCGTTGCATAACGGTCCAGTCGCGTGGTTCCGACCAACCATGGGGCACCCAGTCCAGTGGCCGCGGAGATGGGTGTAACCCCGAAGGCACAGATCGGTTCACCGTCCACCACAGCAACGAGGGCGTTGGAGAAGCGATCACCCATGTCAAGCGCCTGTTCAGGTGTCATGCGACCCGCTGCCCACAGTTCAGCAATGTCCGCCTCACGGGTATTGATCGCCACGGCCGCAAGCAACTCAGGGGTAGCGGGGAGGATGTCGATTCTACGCTCCACCAAAGGACACCTCCGGGATGATGGCCGAAAGACCGAAGGGTGTAGGACCGGTATGGCGGATCAAGGTCGTGCCGTTCTTATCCCACGTCGAGTTAATCCGCAGATCCACCAGGTCCGTCATCACGTTGGGCGCGGTGAAGTTGTCCGATACGAACCGCGTCTTCTGCTTGAGCAGGTGGTTTGCGTCAGGTCCTGCCCAGAAGGTGCGACTCTCATTCACCACCACGCGCAGGGTCGTGACCAACTTCATCTTGTCGCGCATGGTCTCACCAGGCGTCTGAGGCGCGATAGCCAAGGTCTCTACGTCTGAGTAGAAGGGTAGCCCATACTGCACCACCACAGCAGGTGGTGTCATGGTGATGGTCCCGTCCCCCGCTACTACCTGCTGGGCATACTCCTCGCCGTCACCCAGTATGTCCAGGGTCTCTCCGATGAGCCATGATGCCACTACCTTAGCCTTTGCCAGACCCCAGGTTCCTACGGCCACGTTCCGGTCGGCCGCGGGGATGGTGCGATCGACGGTGCAATGTGCGTTGTAGTTGTCCACGAGGCTGGTAATGGTGCAGCGAATGGGCAGTCCGTCGGTGGGCGAGATGAGGACAATGACGTCACCTACCGCGGCGAGACTTCCGCTGAATGGCACCGTGACCGCGATGCTACCGGTGATGGTAAGACCAAGGTCGACGTTGTCCCAGGTCGTGCCACCAGACAGTGTCATGGTGGAGGACCAGGTGGTGTTGCTGGACCGACGGCCGTCCCAGGTCGTGCCACAATCCACGAAGAACCCGTCACGGATGTCGGTCACGATGCGAGTGTCGAACCGTTCGATGAACCGCTTGGTCACACCATTGATGACACGACGCACCACGGCGTAGAGGACGTCCTCCTGGCCTTCACTCACGCAGCACACTGACTCATAGAAACCTTGGGTGGCATGCCAGTGCCACGCGACTACCTGCTGCTCACGTAGGTAGGTCAGGCCAAGCAACACCCCGTCGTCACGCACCATCCATGCGCAATGGAGAGGAGCCCTTTGAAAGGTCCAGTCGACGATGTAGTGACCATCGATCAGATGCGACCCCTTAGCCGTAAGGTTGTCGCCTGTGTAACTGTCGCTTGCCCACTGGTAAGAGAGGTCATGAACAACTTGGCCCTTGTTCTCCACGTAGAGGGTTACCATGCCGATGCCGATGGGAGGTAGATCTGAGGCACCGTCGTAACCCTGCAACTTCACACTCACATTCGATGGAGTGAGCACATCAGTCGCCTGCCCGGTGCCAGTGACCCACACCGATCCGGTGGTCAACACCAGCAACTTACCGATCTGGACCATGGACTTGATCTGGTTGACCTCTGAACTCCCCATCGTGAAGACGACCGAATCGGTGTCAAGGATGGGGTTCGTCTCATTGAAGTTGGAATAATCGTTTGTATTGCTGGTCCAGATAGTGTCAGGTGCCAGGGGCGTGCCGGCAAAGCAAAGACGCTGCTGGTAGTAGGTCACCGCAGACGGATACCCAGGACCACCAATAGATGAATCACCGAACGCGCCGAATGCCCACTTGTAGGACGCTGAACCAACGGTTCCAACAGGTGGCTTGAAGCTACTCACTTGAAGATGACTTGTGTAGGGCCAGGCAAACAGGATCGTATTCGCGTCCACCACAGAGAAACTCGTTGTGTATGGAAGATAAACGCCAAATGCTGTATCGTAGAAGGTTGCCAATGTGGTGCCGTAAAGACCGACCGTAAGACCGTGCGCTACGGCTGTTCCGAGAGTGTTGCCAGCGACGTCCGCACTACGCGCCGTGATGTTGATGGACCCGGCGAACCCAGCACTTGTGGTGCCGTCGGGCAGACGGCTCATCACGTCCGCCGTAGCCGATAACCCACCAACTGCAGTGGCCGTGATTTTAGCCACACCAAACCCATTATGCAGATAAACCCAGTCTACACCACCGTCATTCCACCGGTCTTCAGTGCCGATCGGGATGTTGGTCCCTGTGGTCCCAGCAGTAAGCGCCTTGTAATAATTACCGTTCGCACGCCGCACATCATTGATCGCCACGACCTTACCAGGTTCCCACGCCTGACCGAAATCCTTCTGCTCAAGGTAGAAAAGTTGACCAATCTGAGTCGAGTTGAAGATCGCCTTGTTGGCCGTGAGTGTCACCGTGCCCACGTTGGCTGAGGACCAAACTGAACTGGTCTTGTCAACGTTCACATCTTGGAATGGACCTGAGTTCAACGTCTGCGGTTGGAAGGTCCATTTGACGTCAGAGTAGCGACTCAACTGAGACGGTGGTGTCTGCGGTTGCACGAAGGTCATCACATCTGCGGACTGCGTGCGTTTGATGGTGGTCTGTTGAGGCGCGGTGTAGGACGTCTTCAGCTCAAGAATACCGGTGCCACCGGGTTGAAGCATCGTCAAAGCATACCAGTTGCCCGCGGCCAGGTCCGTGGCAAAGGTGCCTGAGACATGCGGCACCAAACAGTAGTAGATCACGTTGGCCTGCATGACATAGTCAGCGAGTGCGTAGTTCGTAGCGGTCAACCATGCAGTGGTAGCCACATTGCTCACCGTCTGCTGGACACCATTACTTACGATGCGCAGATACCCAACGCCAACCTCAACCACATAGGTCTGCTGGTTGTTGAAACTGAACGGCATGACCCGCGCCGCACCATCATTCTTGACCTCGCACACGTAGCGCGACCCTGACCGGTTCATGACACCGCCGTAAGGTTTCACGATCGTGTTGTAGCAGGTCTTGAGGCTGTTCTTATACCACGCCAGATCCACCATCCCGTAGAGGGTCGGCGGCAACTCACCCCCTGACAGGGATGCTTGGATCAGGGACAGACTCATCGCAGCACCCCATACTGATCGGTGAGGCCGTCGGGCGGGAGCGGGCCGGTAAGACCACGGATGGCGAGCAACTCGCTCATTGGCTGCACGTCACCCTGTCCTTCGTTCATCATCTCCGCAGAAGCGATGCTGAGTTCACGGTAGAACCCACCCATGAGGTTGGTGGCCACATCGGGCTTCAAGGACAGAGGTGTGCTGATCTCAGCACCAAGACGGTAGGCCAGGGCAGACGTGGCCATGGGTCCCCACAGGTTGAGGTCAACAACCCGGGCCGTGTAGACCAACTCAGGCGTCTCCATATCCGTGTAGATCTCCCGCGCGGTGCCATCTGTTCCAATCTGGAACGGGATCTTCATGTCTTCGCGCGGGTTGCGAAGCCCAGGGTAGGTGATGTATCGTGCGTTGAGGCAGTCAGACGGGTAGGCGTAACGGTAATGCCAGTTGGCGGGCGGGGTTCCCTTGTCGGTGAGCAGCAACCGGGTGGTGGCAAAGGTCCATGGAGCGGACATCAGCACGTAGTCCAGGATCATGTCATAGAACAGACGGCAGACCATTGCCTCCTTGGTTTGTTCCTTGACATCCTGGACAGTGGCGAACGTGTTGTTGGGTGCGTTGAACACACCACACCGCGCCAACGCCATATTGAAGACATCCACCTGTGCCGCCATCCGAGCCTCCTGTTACTGCTTCCAGTTCTTGGCCTTGGTGTTCTTCTGCTCAGAGGCCGCCAACTCACTGAGGGTGGTCGGTTCCTGAACCTTGCTCACTGGTTCATCAGGTGGCACCTCGTGGGCGCGCGCCCAGTTGAGGGTCTTGTCCGCCAGACTTTCGACCACGTGCAGGATGTCACCGCGCATGCGCATGCCGCCGTCATGGAAACAGGTTCGCAGCACCCGCACCTCGACAAGTGCCTCTTCTTTGATGTCATTGAGCTTTGTCATGTCGTGTCTCCTTGAAAGACCGACCACCCTCGTTTCAGGTCAGGATCGGGCTTAGCCCGTCGACCTCAGTCGGCTTGTGGGATCCGAAACGAGGGTGGTGTAGTCATGGTTCAGTCGCCTAGATCAGCGCGGCGGTGGCGGTCCACTGGTTGGGATCGTTGGTCAGGAAGCAGTCCAACGAACCACCGGTGATGGCGGCACCGATGGTGTGCTGGATAACGCCGAGGAACTGCTCATAGGTAGCCTGAGGGAGCTGCACGGCGCAGATCCGCGTGCCGGCCTTCGCGTTGGCGAGGGCGATGGTCTGGCTGATGAAGAGCGTGGTCTGGCTACCATCAACCGCGATGGCGGCCTGGCTGTCACTAGCGAGCTCGATGCTGATGGAGCTGCCCGCGCCCGTAAGGTCCGCCTTGATGACCGCCACGAAGTAGATGTCGCTGTCGTTACCGGGGTAGTCCTTCGTGGTGCGAAGGTCGATAACGTCACCAATGAGGTAGAGACCGGCGCCACCACCGTTGGGGGTGACGCCAGCGCAGAAGTTTCCGAGCTTGTCGAGGATCATGTTGGCCTCTCCTTAGTTCAGGCTGGTTTCGGTGGAGAGGAGGGCATCCGTGCGAAGCACGGGAATGCCATCGAACATGGTGACATGCTTGCCACCAACGGTCTCCTCAGTGAGGTTGTAGGCGACCTTCTTCAACTTCTGAAGTCGCAGGAAGGTGAGGGCCTTGCGGTTCATGCAGAACACAGGGCGGCAGGCGCCCAGGTTGGGGATGAGTTCCTCGGCCTGCACCATGAGGTTGACGAGGTCCGCGCCGGTGCTGAGGTCAGCGGTCAGGAGCGAACTGTCGATCGAGTGGATGCGGACGTTGTAGCGCCAGTCCTGCACGGTGAGACCAAGGTCCCAACGGTAGTGGCTGAGGTAACCTTCCATGAAACCGGTGCCACCATTGAAGTTCTGCAGGGTCATCTGGCCCTTGTCCTCAACCTGCAGACCAGCCTGGCTGCCCTTGGGGTAGATGCCGTAGGTCTTGTCAGGCGCGAAACCGAGTAGCCAGATCGACATGCAGTCCGTCTGACCGTTGAGACCACCACCGTCGAGAAGGTTCTCAGCATTGGGGGCAGTCTTGCTGTTGTAGCGAGGTGTGAACCCCGTGAAACTTTCGGGCACAAGGTTCTCATTGCCGTAGAACAGGGTGCTCACGGCCTTCTGACCCATGGCCTCGATGAACGCCTTATCCTCAGAGAGGCGGAAGGCGGCGGTGTTTCCGTTCAAGTCGGCCAAGGCCTTGTCGATGGCGGCATAGGCTTCAAGCATACCGCAGGAGTCGATCACAGGGATCGTCTCGCTCTTGTCCGACGCGACGACGCCGTAGAGCTTGCGGAAGTTGACCGTGGGCAGGTAGGTGCGGACGATGGACTTGTGGCCGGTAGGCAGGTTACCCTGGACATAGGCCATGTAGTCGAGGACCGGGTTGACCCCGTTGAGGATCTCAGCGACGACGCCGATTCGACCGTCACCTCCGGTCCGTTTGGCCACGTCGAGAAGCGTGGGGAAGTTGTTGGTAAGGGTTGCCATGATGATGGCTCCTTAGGACTTGTTCATGTTGGGGAACAGGACGGAAGCATGATCAGTCTCACTGATCGGTCCGCCTGCCACAGGGGTGTCTTCTTGACCGGCCTTCCCAAGCTTGGCGAAGGTGCGGAGAAACTCAGGATGGTTGCCCAATCCCGTCAACTCCACGAAGGCTTTGAACTCAGGCGTGGACCACTTGGCGAACCCGGCCTGAGCCAGTTTCTGCGTCGCTTCCCACTGCTTGCCACCGATCTCCTTGTCAGTCTTCGATGCCTCGAGCCACGCCTCGGTCTGCTTAGCAGCCGCGGCTTGGTTCATGGCGACCTGGGCGTCGGCCAGCTTCTGAGCACCTTCATTCGTGATGCCTAACTCCTTGAGGACAGGACTGATCGCGGCCAACGCATCGGCATCAATCGTCACACCCTCAGGAGCCTTGATGTCGTAGGTCTCAGGCACCACGGATTTCGCATCCGACTTGGTCTGCTCGTCGCCCTTGGTTTCTTCAACCTTCGCACCCGTGTCATCAACGAGTTTGTCTTCGACCTTCACCTCGTCAGTCTTGACCGTGGTTTCTGGCGTCTTCCCCTGGTCGGGAAAGAGCGATGCGGCCTGGTCGGTCGCGGTGTCACCGGTAGTTTGTGTGTTCCCGGTGGTGGTTGTTTCGTCAGCCATTGGCTGCCTCCTTGTTGGAAAGGTCCTCAAGTTGCATTTGGGCGTAAGCCTTTGGATCAGCGAAGGCAATCTCCTCGATGATCCTGTTACCAATGGCGGCCTCACCCGTCAGTCGCGCCATGGTCAGAGCGTTCGTGTTGAACGGATCCTGGTGGGTGCGGCACATCCCAATCAGGCGGTAAAGCAACCTGCGTCCTTCAGGCAGGGCAAGGACGGCCAGCATGTCATTGTTGGTGCGCTGCTGCTCGGTGAGACCCTGGGTCTTGCGCTGCTTCACCGACTTAACATCACCAGCATCGAATTTGCTAGGTTCCACCGGTGGGGCGGGCATCCTCAGGACGACCTCAACCTTGCCGCTCATCGCTTCTGCCCCCGCTCCAAGATCCGCGTGACCTTGTCGTCCAGGTTGTCAAGCTTGCGGTTGACTAACCCCATGCTGGAACGGGCGTCGACGTCCTGGCGCTCATTGATCATCTTCTCCTGCTTGACCGCCTCGTCCACGGAGCTGATCTTCAGGTCCTGCGTATTGAGGCGCCCAAGCAACCACATCAACGCGGAGATGAGCATCCCGAGCATGATCAACAGGTTGCCCAGGTCGATGCTTTTGTTGACGTGCCAGCGTCGACGGTTGCCATGTAGCATGCTACTGAACGCGTCATCATATCCATCATAGTCCTCAGGAATGATAGGAGTGTTTCCACCTGGCGTCATGCGCCACCTCCAGGAGCTGCCTGCTGTGGGGTCTGCATCCGGCCGAGCAGCTGTGCCAGCGCATTGTTGTCAGAGACGTTGGACTGGCTGAGGGTCTTGGCGGTGTTGGCGGCGGATGCGGCTTGTTGTGAGGCAGCTTCAGCCTGTGCCTGTTGGGCGCGCGCGGCACGGATCTGATCACGAACCGCTTCATCATTAAAGAGTTCAGGTGGTGTGCCGTTCATGTCTGAGTAGACGGTGATGACGTTGTCCGCATTGAAGTTGTCACGAATCTCAGGAAACTCCTGCATAAGACCACCCGCGAAGGTCATGGTCCGTTCGATACTGTTGATCCCGATCGCCTTCATCGCCTGGCTCATGGGGCTGATGTATTCGATCATCAGGTTCTTGCCAACGAGTTCCGGTGGAGGCGGCGGGATGATGGGTGATCCGTTGAGCCTGCCCTCCCAATACGGACGACTCTTGTCGGTCACGATCTGCGTGTATCGCCCGACGATCGGGTCAAGCGCCTCGTCGTTGAGTCGCAGGTAGGCGGGCCCAAGTGCCAGCAGTTTTTCTTCCTGCCTCGCCATGATCTCCGTGGCGGTTGCTTCGCGGTCGAGACTGGACACGAGCAAGAACAGATCCTTGTAGAAGGCACTGTCAATGCGACCCTGAACCTCGCGGATGTCCTCAAGCAGATACTGCATTCCACCAAGTTGGGTCTGGTAGGTCGTCTGGATCCCCTGTTGTCCAGTCATCACGTCGATGTAGGTGACACCGCCAGGCAGGTTGGAAACACCGGTGCCCTTCTTCTCAAGTGAGGTAGGTGCTGAGGTGGGCGGGTTCACGTGTTTGTCAATGACTGTGACCTTGCGACGCTGCTCAAGTTGCAGAGCCATGATGTCACCAAGCGCCACCATGCCTGGGCAGTTGGAACCGTAGCTGTCCTCACCCGTGACCTCCCATCGAGGCGCGATGAGCGGATTGCTGTCGAACCCAGCCTTGCGAAGATACTTGTCCGGTTCGCTACCCTGCTCGTAATAAATCGAGCGCATGGGTTTCTTGGTGATGGATCCAGGTTGGTAGTCGGGGTTGGGTTCCATCACGCGGACAACCGTGTGCCATTGGTCGTAGGCGCCGGTGTCATACTGACCACGCACCTCGAGGCTGCATTGGTTGTAGCCAAACATCCCAACCAACTGGCTCGTGGTCATCTGAAAGTTGCGGTAGATTGAGTCCACCATCAACCGACCACTGAGACCCAGGTAGTAGCTGCCAACCGGGTAGTGGTAGCAACGTGCGGTAGTCTGGTCGTCCTTAAAGATCTCGAAGGCAGAGGTGGCGAACCCACTGATGTCCTGGTAGACCATGGGCAGAACCGTGTAGAGGTTCGACTTAAGCATCACACCCGAGACCGCCTTGCGCACGGTGTCGAGGTAGGCACGCGTTTTGTGCCACTTGTTCAGGTCAGGATCCTCAGTCTTGTATTGGAACCACGGCTTCGTAGGGTTGGTCGCAGATGACATGAACCCAGCACTGAGCACGCGACTCGCGAGGGTAGCGGTACAGTCGTTGATCTTTGGATTCCGCTTGTTGCCTTGGTTGCGGTCAAAAACGAGGAACCGTGAAGCACGCGGCAATAGGTAGTCAGCAATGTCCATGTAATGACGCTGCCAAGTAGAGAACTCGGTCTTGAACGCGCTCAGTCGCTGGTTGTAGTGGTCACGCTCAGACATCGCCATGTCAGGCCCCCAACACGGTCTTAGGTGCCGTGGATGAAGCAGCGTTGAACCCACCGGCTAGGATGGTCGACTGGCGACCACCCATTGCAGCACGACGCTGCCGGTCACGATCGATGGCGGCCACAACCGCCGGGTCTGATGGGGTCGCCGCTGCAGGTGGCGGTGTGGCAGATGGGATGCTCGGTCCACCAAGGCACATGGTTACTCCTTCATCGCGAATGGATCGTAGGCGCCAGAATCCTGGTGCTTAGTTTGAACAGGAAAACCGAAGTCATCACGCCTGCCTGGTGCTACGGGAAAGGCGAACGTAAGGGCGACGGCGTCAGCACGGTCAGGTGAGCGACCGAGTTCTTCACGCACCTCCTCCTTCTCGTTGATCTTGAGCTTGTCCCCGTTGTAGCTGTAGGTGATGGCGAGTAGTTCGTCGCGCAGCATGGTCTCGCCCTTGGGGATCGAGCCGCCCGCCTTCACCCACTTCGCCATCTCAAAGATCATCTCAGAGCGCTTGTTGAAGTAGTGATGGTCGTTGCTGCGGCCGGAGAAGTAGACCTCTGTGCATTGACGATTCATTGTGGTGCGCAGGCAATCGACCACGCCTGCGCCGTATCCACCCGTCGCATCCACGAACGTGGCGTCATCTTGGGCGGCATCCTGCTCCTGCGCCACCTGCTGGGCGACAAGCACAGAGTCTGGGATGTGCATAGGTTTCAATGGGAAGAGCACATTCCCATGCCGATGCGCGATGACGGAGTCGTCCAGTCCTTGGCGCGCCACATCCACACCAAGGATCTTGGCGGCGAACTCGAACTGCCCCTTCTTGTAGACCCGCGCCATTGCGGCATCGACCTCAGCAGCGGTGAGCAACGCGTTCACGTCTGCGGATGGGAACTGACCAAGCACGCGGATCTTAGCGAAGTCAGACTCAATCCCATAGTCGTCAAGCCACGCCTGCAGCTGCGTCTTGTTCGTCATGCGCGCCGTGCGGCTATCGATCTGCCTGGTATTCCACCGGTGCTTGAAGCGGCCAAAACATTCGCGGAAGCGACCGCGGCTTCTGGTGGGGTTGCCGAACGCGCACCAGATAATCTGCGTGCCCTCATCAGTCAGGGCGCCCTCAGCAACCTCCCAGATGCCATCAGGAATGGCCGAAGCTTCGTCGAAGACAAGCAAGACACGCTTGCCTTTGTTGTGGAGTCCTGCGAACGCCTCAGTGTTGCGCTCAGACCAAGGCACCATGTCCACGCGCCAGGTCTTGTCATGGTCCTTGGTGGTGCTGAACAAGGCCGTGGCGGTGAACTCGAACCAATGGCGGTTGATGGCGAGGCGATGCCACTTGGCAAGTTCTGACCAGGTCTTTGTTTTCAACTGGGTCTCAGTGTTCGCGGTGACGATGCCCTTGGTATCCTCCATCGTAGACATTGCCCAATAGATGATCCACGCCACCAAAGCAGATTTGCCAATGCCGTGACCCGATGCCACCGCCTCCTGAATCGCCTCGGTGGGGGTGAGCAGCCCCATCTTGATGTCATTGAGAATATCGCGCTGCCAGTCGTCGGGTCCGTCAGGGAACTTCTCGAGTTCTCCATTCTCGCCCCATGGGAATGCCAACAGCACGAAGGCGAGCGGATCGGCCCGGCAGTCCATCACCAGGTCAATGAGCTCCTCTTCAAGCTGCAGGTAGTCAGTCATGATTGATCCTCGTCCTTCCGCTTACGCGCCTTAGCGAGGCGGTCAGCAAGATCGAGGTTCATGTTCATGTTGATGTTCTCAGTGCGCTGCCGATATTTGTCAGGGCAGTTAGCAGAAAGCAGGAAGGCAATGAGCGTGTTGCTATACACGCGCTTGGTGCCAACGAGCGCACCACCCTGGTAGATAGGTTCGTCGACTCCCTGGTGGGCGCGTCTGTGTGCCTCAGCCTCAAGCGCCTCGATGCCACACTTCATGGCCTCCTCATTGGCGGCCTTGTAGACGGGATCGAAGTGGCGGCGGTCGTAGTCTGATTTGATACTGATGCCGGACTTTTCACAAGCCATGACGCGGTTGGCGTGGTGGGTGAGTTCCTCAAGCAGGATTCCCCACCGCTCTTCGCTGATCTTGGGTTGAATGTAGCTTCCCTTCGCAGGACCTCGTTTGCCGGGATCAGACGTAACCTTCTGCGCGTGTCCCCGTCGCTTTGGCGGCAGCGCAACGGGCTCAGTTTTCTTCGGTGGTTTAGGGCTCATGGTAATACCTCGTTATCACTTAATTCTATGTCGCGCCTACACCAAATGACCACGCGTGTAAACACCTTTGTGAGCTTAGCACAATGTTGTAGAGTCACCTAGAACGTGGTCCTTGCACGCTTTGATGGGTGTGCATGCACAACTTGGGTCATCTACAAGCACATATCCAAAACGATGCTGTGCATGCGTAAGTAGTGAAAAAAAAGTAGATAGATACAGTTCTACACATATGCACAATCTTTTCTCTATTCTAATTAGAGAAAAAGTAAGTAATATAGTAGTATAAAAATAGATAATATATAAGGGTTTTGGAAGTATGTGTGCATGTGTGCATGTGTGCATGGATGTGTGCAACCATGTCCCTGGTTACATCGCGGAGCCCTACCTACATGCACACGCACACATACGTATGTGCGGCAGGCCGATTTGGCGCTTACGCGCGGGTTGCATCATGGCCTGCGTCAAGTCGGTTTTCCGTATTTCCGCGGTTTACCCGGGTCTGTATTTATAATAATATCGAATGCCTCGAGGTAATCTATGGGCAAGCACCGATCCAAACCGCCTACCCCTGCGGCCACTGGTCCGTTCATCCCAGATGAAGGGCAGAGACCCAAGAAGAACGATGGCGCCCGTCGTCATTGGGACAAATATCGCGAATCTCAGCGATTCCAGGTGCTCACCACCGAGGACGGCCAGGACACCGAGGTGGTCGTTGACAGTTACGAAGAACTTGCCCAACACCTCAATCTAAGTATCAGCACGCTTCGTCAATACTTTGCCGGCGGCGGCGGTAATTTCAAAAGAACCTTTGAGGGCAAGATCGTCATCGTTACGCGCGGAAGGACGGCGCCCAATGGCCGTTAAGACCCCAATCCGTAAGGTCAACGGTCATTCAAATCGCGCCTCTGCCACCATGATCCTAGCGGAGGAGAAACTAGCCTCCTCAGGTCTTACCCTCGTCGATGCGGATCTACTTCATATTGATATTCTTGAAGCCGGTCAACTTCCAGACGTTTACGGCAAGCCCAAGGACCAGCGACCAACTTTACTGTTCAATTATATCCACCCCATCACGGGTCAGCCACTCACCCACCAACCCAAGTTCCCACCCGCTAGTCGTGCGAGGTTCTTAGGTGGTGCCGCTGGATTCGGTGGCCAGGTGGAGAAGCAACTTAGATACATCGGCCCGCCCAACCTGCCGCCGGCTGCTTACTACCCCACCAACATCGACTGGCTTAAGGTCGTCAACGACATCAATATTAAACTCATCATTACCGAGGGCGAACTCAAGGCCGCCAAGGCCTGTAAAGAAGGGTTCCCGACCATAGGCCTTGGTGGTGTCTGGTCCTTCCGTAGCACGAGGTTCGGCTGCGGCATGGTCCCCAGCCTTGAACTCGTGAACTGGGCCAGGCGTGAGGTGGTCATTCTGTTCGACTCGGATCTTAGGACCAACGATAACGTCTGCGCCGCTGTGAATGCTTTGACCAAGTTGCTGACAGGTGAAGGTGCTGTCGTTAAAGTTGGGTTCATCCCAGCAGACGGCGACGACAAGATAGGTCTCGACGATCTTCTTGTCCGACCAGGTGGGAAGCAGCAACTTATCAATATCCTTGACGGCAGTCAGCACTTAGGCTACTCAAGGCCTTTATGGGCCCTCAATGACCGGTATGTCTTTGTGAATCGTGGCGGCTACGTGCTCAATCGCCAAGGCCCTGGAATCGATGCTATCCAACCAACCCCATTCGTGAATGCTATCGAAGCGACCCTCAGTTGCGTGATGCAAGAACTTGACGACGAGGGGCGCATCAAGCAGAAGGCTGTCTCTGCTGCCAAGGAGTGGATTCACTGGCCTCTACGAGCTGCGGTCTCCAGTCTTACCTACCTGCCAGGTGAACCGCGGATCATCGAAACGGAGGGGGACCCCTACGGCAGATGGAATCTTTGGGGTGGTTGGGGCTGCAGCCCGGTCAAAGGAGACGTGAAACCGTTCTTAGATCTGGTCGATTTTCTTTTTACTGGGGCCACGGAGGCCGAGAAACTATGGTTCATCCGCTGGTGCGCCTATCCCATCCAACACCCAGGCACCAAGTTGGCATCGGCCGTGGTGCTGCATGGCGAGGAGGGCATCGGTAAGGGTCTGCTGGCCCACGGTCTCAGCCTTGTCTACGGCCAGAACTTCCTTAAGATTGGTCAGGATGAACTTGAGAGCCCGTTCAACAGTTGGTTGGCCCATCGACAGTTCATCTTTGGGGATGAGGCAACTGGGTCAGAGCACCGTAAATATGCAGCCAAGCTCAAGGGTCTTATCACATCTGAGACGGCGATGATCAATGAGAAGTATGACAAAAAGTTCGAGCTCGTGGTCTGCGCCAACTTTCTCTTTGCCTCGAACGATGCAGATGCCTTTACGATGGACGACAAAGACCGTCGTTACTTCGTGCATGAAGGTCCGGCCCAACCACGTGAGCATGCTTTCTACGCTAAGATCAGCAACTGGTTAAAGAAGGACCCACTTGCCGGCCCCAACCTTTTCTACTATCTCCTGCACCAGGTGGACCTAGGGAGCTTTGAACCATTTGACCGGCCGCCTGTAACCCAGGCGAAGCGCGCCATGATCGAGGCCACAGCACCAGACATCCTCACATGGTGCCGACAACTCATCACAGAACCGGAACTAGCCCTGCTACCTGGGACACCGACCTGCGACCTTATTACCTCAACCCAAGCTGTGGCCCATTTTGAATACCACCATAATCCCGCGAAGCCAACCAGCAAGAATTACATGACAAAGATGCTCCGCAAGGCGGGCGCGGTGCAGGCATGCAAGAACATGATCATCGTAGATCCGAGTGGGCGGCGGTCGCGTTACCTCGCTATCAGGAACCAGGAACTTTGGCGGAACGCATCACAGGACCGAGCCCAAAGGTATCTCAAAACCGTTAAATAATTCGTAAAAATGACGGTTTTCTTGGTTTATAATAGACCCACCGACGGACCGTGTGCCGTCTCAACCACAAGGAGGCCTACGTGGCCATCGACATCAAGGAAACCAAGACCAAGCTGAAGGAACTCAACAAGGACCGGAAGCTCAATGCCCGCGAGCTGGCCAAGCTGCAGAAGATCGACGGTGCTCTCGCCACCAAGATCGGCAAGTTTGAAGCCAAGCTGGCCGCCGCCGAGTAGGTCCTGGCCACTCACTCCGCCGCTCGTTGGGTTGTGCCCAAGGCGAGAACCTGATGAGCGGCGGAGTTTTTCAAGGAGCATCCATGCGTTGCTACACCGTCAAGGCCTTAGGTAAGGACGCACGACCGGTTGGTATCCGCTATGCCGGCACCGCGGCCGATGCCAAGACAACCCGCGAAGAGTTGATGACCGTCTTCGGTCTCAACAAGAAGGATGTGGTCATCGATACCGCCGTCATCGAGACCCAGAAGGATGACCTGCTGGTGTTCATCAACGACCTCTTGCGGAAGCAGGACAAGGCGGTGTAACGTGGCGAAGCAAAGAAAATCAGTCCTTACTGAGGCCGAGTCCTTGGTCAATGGGCCTCGGCAGGCGGCATACGGCAGCCCCGCTGACAACTTCAGTCGGTGGCGTGATATGTGCCGCGCGACCGGACGGCCGGGGCTCGCAGACGTGACCGCCGAGGACCTGGCCGTCGCCATGGTGCTGCTCAAGATCGCCCGCGATACGGGTAGCCCCAAACGCGACAATGCCGTGGACGGCGCAGGTTACTTCGATGTGCTCGACCAGGTGCGAGGGTTGTAGTGACCTCTGCTGAGCTCAAGGCCTGGTGGCATGACCGACTGTTGGTTATCCACCCGGATGTGGGCGGTGACCCCGATGCCTTTCCGAGGCTTCTGGCTGACTACCAGGCGCGACTGGTGCAGGCTCTAGCGGTGGAGGGGCATTGCCCCATCTGCAAGGGCACGGGCAGGGTGGTGGAGGAGCGCGGGTTCAACCGGCTCACCCTGCCCTGCCCGCAGGGATGTAAGAAGACCTGACACTTAGATCCTTGAAAGAATCTTGAAAATAATGATTTACAACGCTACGGACGATGCTACATTGATGCTACGCCACCTACGGCGTTCTGACAGGAGCGAGCATCATGCAAAGCAACGCGGTTCTTCTTTCCTACCTCATCTGGTCGATGGTGCTCGGCCAGTTCGTGGTGGTTCAGGCACCAAGTTACACCGTGGCCAAGAGGATGGTGCGATGACCGTCCGCCGCTCTGACCTACTCAACATCTACCTCCGTGCGTGCTGCGTCGATGCGATTGACATCACGAACCACGCCGCAAAGGACACCCCCATCGCCACTACCATCGTCAAGGACTGCGAAGAGAGCATCGACGCCCTTGCTACCCTCACTTTCAACTGACATCTTACACCTTACAGGAGAACTACTATGGCCATCAAGACCTGCCTCAACCGTGATGCCGCAACCCGCTTCCTCCGCAAGAACGGGGTAGCGAAGGAGTTCTACAACCAGCTCATCTATACCAACGGCCGTAAACTCTGCATTAATGTGGAGGACATGCTGGCCCTCCTGAAGCCCAAGACCAAGGCCGTTGTGGACGTGCCGAAGGTTCTCTCCCCCACCGAGCAATATGCCCTCAAGGGAAACCTCAAGCGTGATGCGAAGATCGAGGGCAAGAAGTTGGGCACCGCCGCTCAGATCCGGCAGTTGATCAAGGACGGGCGCAGCAACGAGGAGATCCGCACCGTGTTGAACCTCCCTGAGACCAAGCGGCACTATCCTCAATACTACCGCAACCAGCTTAGCAAGGAGATTTAAGATGGCGATGCGACGATACACCCCCGAAGAGATCCAGCAGGTGCTAGCCGATCACAAGAAATGGCTGGCAGACGAAGGCGGATCCAGGGCGGACCTCTCCGGGGCGAACCTCTCCGGGGCGAACCTCTCCGGGGCGGACCTCTCCGGGGCGGACCTCTCCGGGGCGAACCTCTCCGGGGCGGACCTCTCCGGGGCGGACCTCTTCGGGGCGGACCTCTCCGGGGCGAACCTCTTCGGGGCGGACCTCTCCGGGGCGAACCTCTCCTAGGCGA